>ERZ1034844.1562-NODE-1562-length-10612-cov-24.581320_pt1 | contig 10612 bp, 13 predicted proteins | sample MGYA00520594_ERZ1034844 | MGnify/ENA primary metagenome ERZ1034844 (study PRJEB33766, sample SAMN09781733) | gut metagenome | biome: gut microbiome | host: Homo sapiens | place: Madagascar | study: EMG produced TPA metagenomics assembly of the PRJNA485056 data...
AGAGCCACTCGGCAACCTTTTTTGGGGTAATGTCCTTGACCAGATTGGCAACGATGGCTGCAATACTGCAAGGGCCACAGCCGGATGCAGCCATTGAAATTCCATGCAGTGTTCCCCATTCTTTCTGTTTAAACGTCTTACTCATATCAGTTTGCCTCCTCTCTATTCTGCTTCTACTTCCGGAATGCCTGCAACACTTGTCAGGATGCTCACCAATCCAGCCATCACAGCACCAGAGATGATCATCTTCCAATCTACAGCAGTGATGAACGCATTAGTCCCAATCAGTGCCACGGCTGTCTGCGCCATGGTCTTGACGGCTCTTACACCGGCCGCCTTAAACCACCTAACTGTATTTACATCGGGTTTTAATACGCAATTTTTAAACATTCTATACACGCTCCTTTTCCTCTAAATCAGCTATTCGGTGGTTGGCTACACGGACTTTTTCGTCTATTGTAGCGAACTGCTTCTCTAACGCATATGTACGTTCGATGATGCTGTTATGTTTGTCAACTCGCTTGGTGAGCTCGTCAATCTTGTAAGTTATCATTGTTGTAGTCTCATCGTGCTGTTCTCGAATTCTATACTGCTGAAAAGCATTATTGATCATGCAGACTATGATGGCTACCACGCCGGTTATCATTGCTTCGGTCATATCTGTATACCTCAATTCTGAATATTTGCCTTGCCCCCGGCAAGGGAGATAAACTGGATCACCTCCTGAGAAAGCTAGCCCACCTGTTTTTTAGTGATTTTGGGATATATTTTTTCCATCCGAAATAATATTCATTGACCTGTTCGGATTCCGTCTCTGTCTCGCTTTTGAAATATGAATCCGGAATCACTACATTCTCAGCAGCCTTCTTCCCAGCTTCGTAGGCAGCGTCATAAGCTGACTGCATGTCTGGCGTTTTTGGAGGACTCAGCGGCGGCGTACAAGCGAGTGCCGGAAGCGCCATTGTCACCACAAGAACGGTTGATAAAATCAGTAATGTTACTTTTCTTCTCATTGAACATTCTCCTACTAAACATTTCTTTCTAACTTTGTCATGTAACCAAAACGTTTCATCTGGTTTGAATTCGGTCACTTTTCCTCGACTAATTCCTCCATTCCGGAATCAATCAGAATCTTTTTTACCTTTTCTTTTAAGAGTCTCGGAACTCTCGCATATACTTTCTTCGCTTCCTCTGTTGTTTCCTGGTTCATGATTTCAATTGCCCATAATTTTGCCATCATTTCAATTTCATCCTTTCCTGTGAATAATAAAAATAAATTGATTAGTAACTTACGCATAAACCGCCTCCGACATCTCAAGCAGGCAACTTGTCAGCATCCTGATGGTCCCCTCCTGCTCCTGGACCTTTTCCTCCAGTGTCTTTTCTTTCTGTGGTTCGTAGTCCAGATATTTTTCCGGATTTTTCTCCACAGCTTCACGGTTTACATTTTCCGCTTTTTCCCGGAACTGGTGGAAATCATATTCCCAGAACGTCTCTGTCACAGTTGTATACTGATCTTTTTCCACCATCTGCTGATTTTCTTCTGTAACTTCCTGCCCATTGAGGCAGATTGTCACGTCCACCATTCCGTTGTCAAGCGGCTGCCAGCTGACTGCCGGCTGTTCTGTTGTGAATCTTGCTTTCAATGCTTACCCTCCTTTTCGCGTATTTCATCAGTTGCTCTATTCCATACTTCTTTTTGAAGTGAACGGAATCTGAATTTTTGAACCACCCATAATATGAAATACAGCGGTACGCCATATCTAGTGCTATCTCCATACGCCGCTGCACCTGTTTTCTCAATCTCAGATATGCCCGTCTTGCCCGGAGGAATATGCTCCGGCGGACTTCTGTGTGGTCCCTGTAAATTTTGTATCCCATCATATCAATGCAATCTCCGTGATGCTTTCCGTCTTTTCCGATATAGTCAACCTGGAACAGTTTCCAGTTCGGTTTTATCTCCAGACCCAGCTCATCTCTGAAAAATCGGATCAGCATGAGCATGGCCTTTTTAACGTCTGCCTTCCTCGGTCCTAGGATCAGGATATCGTCCATATAAAAGATAATTTTATAGAACAGTCTTGTCCGTTTCTCCTGGCAACGTCTTTTCTGCACCTTAAAGAGCTTTTGCTGTGCATAGTGGTAGGCAAAACTGAGGTAGTAATTGCATAGCCATTGGCTCAAATATGAACCGATGGATAGCCCCTGCTTGTACGATGCAATCAATGTCTCCACTAAATAAATCAGGTCATCATTTTTGACCTGCTTTCTCAGAAATCTCATGAGCTTTCTTGTGTTAATAGATGGATAACAGTGCCGCACATCTGCCTTGGCTCCTGCCCTCGTTTTGTCCGGATTCTTCCGAATCCATCTCTCTATTGCGTTCTTTCCGTATACCTGGCCACGGCCCGGCACACTGGCGCATTGATATTTTCCTATCTTTCTTTCAAATAATTCTTTCAGAGCATTGACAGCTACATAGTTATAAATCTGCTGTTTTATACTCTCCACGCCTATCTCCCTGAGCTTTCCGGAGTTTCCGTCATACCTCATGGAGTAGTGTATTTCCGGGAAATGAACATCACGCTCCTTGATTTCCCTTGCCAGATCTTCCGCTGCTCTTTCCAGCAACGGGTCCACATTGCTCCTTTTCTCCTGGATCAGTCTGCTCACAGCCCTGACGGACAGTGGTTGACCGGTTTGGTATCCGGCCAGGAACCCTGCCACATCACGCCGTTTCCATTTATCTGAAAAACATTCCAGCATACAGGCCATGATCCAGTCTTTATCCAGTTGTATATTTTTACAGTATCGTTTCAACTGTGAGTCCTCGTTTCTTGATACAGGAGTTTCCGGTTTTTCTACTCACTCCGCATCATGGCCTACTGCGCCATGTGCCCGTCCAGTCAGGCTCCTCGGCTCCCAGCTGGGCGGTGTGGCTTCAATCATATTTTGGGGATATGCCCCACGCACCTGCTTTCCGGTGGCTCCGTTCCTACAGAGCGAAATGTAACGCTGAAATTCAAATAAATTTCAAGAAAATCCAGAGACGATATTCCAGTTCGTGTTCGACCAGCCATTGTTCGCATTCAGAATCCAGAGGCCAGCATTCGCGCCATTGTTCAAATTGCCCAGCGCAAGCCACAGAGGAAACCGCCCGTTTAGCGTTACAAGTCCGTTATTTATTTATAAGGGGAAAGCCCCTCTGTCAGGCCGTTGCCTGCCATTCACCCCTGGTGCCGTTTGGAGAAACGCCAGAGACGATAAACCAGTGCGTGCCCGACCAGCCATAGTTCGCACTCAGAAACCAGAGGCCAGCATGCGCGCCATGGTTCAAACCGCCCAGCGCAAGCCACTCTCTCTGTCCAGATGTTCCTGCATCTGTATACAGTCCATCAGCAAATCCAGTGGTTGAGCCTCCGCCTACTTTCGTAGGAATCATGATTCCCAGGTTTGGATCTGTTGTTTCTTCCGTGATATATTTCCAGGATGCCGCTGTATATGCCACCTGTGCGATAGCCTTTTTATAATTTGCCCGCACTGTCGCAATGTTGCTTGACAGTGTGCTGGCGTCCTCGCATACATAGACATCTCTGGCCGGATTCCCGTCCGCACCGGTAACAACATCCATGACCACATTTCCCAGAACCTCATAGGCTCCGATACAGGTCTCAATGCCCTGGATCTTGTATGGATCTTTTCCGTTGGTGTTGCTGTTCTGAGATCCATCCGAACCGGCCACCTCATCAGTTGCTCCGCTGTGCCATGGCATTGTTGTGATCCATGTGGTCAATGTCGTATCGAATGCCTCCGGAGCATCCACATATACTGCTGCATTGCTGTCATCCACGTCCTCAATCTTTGTGACTTTGACGCTGTATGCTTTGTTGTGTATATAGGAAAAATACCGGTCTTTGTTTGTGTTTGAGCCAACGTCTCCGATGGAAACATATGAGCCGATCACATAACCAGCCGCCTGTGCCTTTGTTAGTACCACTCTCATCACTCCGGTTTCTTCTACCAGGTTCTGGTTCTGATTGCTGTATGAGGTACATCCGGCCATGATGCTCTGGCTGTGTGTAGTTGCATATTTAATAATCATCATGAGCTGTCTATAGAACAGATCCCAGCTTGTCGTGCCGCAATAGTGACCGCCCAGCTTGTGCATATAGGTTATCATTCCGGTGTAGCTGACCGGATTTCTCGCCTGTGTTGCCTGGCAGCCATTGGCCGGTGCCAGGCCTTTTGATGAATACGGCACTCCATCAATGTCTCCCGCCGCATACTTGGCATGGATCATGAATGGGCTGATTGTTCCGTCCGGATTGATAGATTCTTTCATCGGATACGGTGTCAGCTCTGTCTGACTGTCAGAATAATGATATAGGACTGCCTCGGTAGTGTCCTCGATACCGAACCAGGCGCTCATTGTAACCTCTCCGACCTGCACCTTGCCGTACTTGGTAAATCCAATCTGGCCCTCAAGGGCATCTACATGGTTGAAACCATTCTCGTCTACAGAAAAATTGCAGGTAAAATGATGGAACAGGCCATACTGTGCATAGTCATCTCTGCCCTCTTTTCTCCCTACAGATGGCTCCGCAACCATATTCTCATTGGCATTCATTTTGACTCCCACAGGACTTGTAGATGTTTCGTATTTATAGATTTTTGTCGTGAATACCTTGCCATTTCTTCTTAGAGCGAAAAAATTTGAAAGTGCATTTTCGACGCCTCCCCCGTTCTGCTTAATCAGATCTATCTGTGTCCGGCCAGCCTCCTCAATTTTTGTCATACCGGATGAAGTAGCTTGTTCAATCGTCGTATTCGCTGCTGATTCCGATGCTTGAATGTTAGATACCGCATCAGCGCCAGTTTTCGTAATATTCGCCGTCTGTGTTTCTCCTGCTTTTTTTACAGATGATACCGCATCAGAACCTGCTGTGTTGATCTTGTTGACATTCGATGTCCCTGCATCATTTACCTCTTTCAGTCTGGCTGATCCGGTTGAATTGATGTCAGAAATCTGTTCAGCTCCGGAACTGTTGACGTTTTTTATCTGAATAGCACCAGCACTTTCTACTGAAGAAATTGCCAACAATTTTGAATCGTTAATGGAATCTACCGCATCGGTTCCAGCTTTCATAACCGAATTCCTTTGCACTGTTCCAGCTGTATCAATATCTGACAGCGATGAGGCTCGCTTTAATTCGAGTTCCTTCATAGCCGCTTGATAATCTACCAAGAACTGCTTAACATCGCCGTTGATATCATTTTCAAGAATCTTAATCCGTTCTTCCGTTTCTTTCGCAGAAGAAGCTGAAGACGCGGCACTCTTTGATGACGTAGCTGCTTCATTTGCTGACGTTTCCGCAGCGTCTCTGGCCGTTTCTGCTTTTGATGCCGCAACAACCGCTTTCCCGACTTCAATTTCAACAGCACTGGCATTATTGCCTCTGAAAGGTTCCCCGGTTGTGGTCTGATACGGAAGTACTACAAGCTTTGCGCTGGTAGTTGTGATTCTTTCTTCAAGCTCTCCTGTAGACTCGTTATAAGCTGCCCCATGCAGCCACACGTCCCATGTTCCGGCACTCAGGTCAATTCCTCTGTCCTGTGTGATGCCGTCATCCACAAGGGTTACATCCGCCTGGTTCTCGCCATTCTTGAAATGCACCGTTTTAGTCAGACCAAGCCAGTCGAGTGAAAAGACGAATCTGGCTGATATATAGTTTTTGCTGTCGCTTACGGTCGTATTTTTCGCAAGCTGTAGAACCTGTCCGGTTACTTTTCCGCGTATCATTCCACATCCTCCTAGCTATTGTTTGTTCCGTTGTCCCAAGAAATGCAAGCCTGAATGTTATAGATTTTACCTACAGGACCCGTCATACCCGCAAATTGCCCGGAAGCAGTCTTTCCAAAAAAGTAAATTTTCTGTCCTTCGGTCAATTCTGCATCTATATGCACCGTCAGATCTGTTGCATTAGATAAGGGTAAATCTTTCCACCAAATAACACCGCTTGGATTATTTTGCTTATTAGAATTTGTGCTTAAATAAACGCGTGCAAAGTCCGTCCCACTGGTCGTATTAGTCCAACCAGTAAACTTAAATCTGTATGTACCAGACTTCGGTGCTTTAAATTGAACAGATGAACTATAAAATAAGCCTTTTACATTTGTAGAGCTACTATCTGTAGACACATTACAAGTCTTACTCCAAATCGGTGTATCACCGGCTTCAATTGTATCAGGAAGTCCGGCTCCGGAACTGCCACCGGACTCAACATGTGTTCCGGTGATCAGATTTCCGTGACAATCGTGTGCTGTATATCCCTGCTTCAAGGACGATGCATTAACCGTGTCATCCGTCAGGTCAATCAGCACCTCAGAGCCGTATATAACCTTATTTACTGCCATTTTTGACCTCCTATCCGATTGTTACAGTTGTACCGTTCAGATTTTCATCACGTGATACAGGAATAGCATTTACAGTTACCTTCGAAAGGGCATTATATCCAGAATCAGGCTCGATAACCTGCTCACTCGCTGCCGGGGTCACACTCTTCTGCTGTGCTACAACATTACCGCCGGTTGACTTGATAAGGTCTACGAGCTGCTGATATGTAACCGTACGGGTCCCGTCGGATGTATCGACGATGAATACTTCTGATCCGTTAAATTCCTGTATTTTTTCATATGCACTGATTTTTGACATATCAACCACCTCTCTTATACATCTAATCGGCCTATTGAGCACCATCCAATATTTGCAGACATTGCTGCAGTTGCGTTGAAATGAAGTGTAAAACCCTTTGCAGTCACATCAGTTACAGACGCAGCACATTTAAGCGGGTCGCTTGTCTGAACTGACAAAAAAACATTTGGAGCCGATTTGTAAGGTTTCGGAAAGGATATAGTCTTTTTCACAACTGTACTAGCTTTTGTGACAGACATTGACTGTGAACCTCTTTCTATAATCGGGACCTCATAGGCCTCGTCCGAATATGAAAAGAGCATTCTGCCGTTTGAATATATTCTTAATGATGCTTTTTCGTTTCCAGCTTCATCCTGAAGCGCAAGAGACGCACCCAGCACATCCGGTTTTGTCGTCACGGAATCATATGAACTTACCCAACTTTGCATAGCTGATTTTGCGTATTTACTCAATGACCTGAGCGTTCCGGAAAAATCAAGCTTTTTTTCAAGGGCATCCGTTCTTTTCTCAAGAGTCTCAGAACGGTTATCAACATTTTTTGCATAAGCATTTGCGTTATTTGCTAAAAGATGCGCACCGTCTGCCACCTTCTGAATGTTAAACATGTTTTTTACAACACTAATAACCGGCTCTATTGACTGTATTGTAGAGCCATACAAATTGACTCTAAAAAGTGCGGCCTCTCTTACTGTTCCCCCTGCACGAATATCATTCTGTGTCAGTGCAGGATCTTCTGGTGAAGACGATGCGGTTCCCTTCACGATATCAATTTCGAAAGATTCAACGCCCGACGAAGAGGATTTTTTATACCTTCCAACAATAACGTCTTTTCTGTATAGTCCCTGTGAGCCTGTTGCAACAGTTACCTTTTCCGTTCCGTCTGTGCGGCAATGAACACCTTGAATTACAAGTTCCATTTTTGGCAATGTAATAACGCCTGACGAAGTTTCTACAGCATTCGGCATGTTGAATGTAAGAATTGCATCACCGCCGCTGACCAGCCCTTCATTTAATGCCGCCCAGTCATCAGAAGTAATGTGTGCACTACCTGTGTGGCCTGTTACTATCTTAGCCATTTATTTATCAACTCCTATCCCGTATGATGTGATTGGTATGCCATTCTTAACTTTAAGAATTTTTTTGGTCACCGGCTCTTCAATCGTGATTCCGGTTATATAGTCTCTTCCTGAAACTATATCGCCTATTTGAAGCTCAATCTGTACATCTTCACCAATGGTCATCGTCTGACTGTCTGGTTCATTGATTCCTGAAAACTTATCGACTGCGCTGTTGAAAAGCTCGTCATCACTTTCGGATGAATCTGATGAGCTATAGTCATATTTGTATACCTTCACATCGTCTCCATCCGGTATTTTAGATACTCGCTCAACCGTTCCATCATCTTTTTGATGCAAATATATAACTGTTCTTTTTTCAAGCTGACCGCTGCCAAGGGCAATCATATAATTATATCGGAATGTTTTTTTGTCGATATCAAAATCAAGGTCATAATCTTGTGAAATCTCATCTTCATTGTCATCTGCTTTTTTTGCAGAAATCTCAACGTAAAACTGTTCATTTTCGCTGATGATATTGATATCAAGACGGTAATTTTTTGACCTCAAAACGGCAATCATGGCATCTAACATATAGGCATATCTGTTCACCTTGTAGTTACTCACAGATATCCCCGTGAGGGTGTCTGACACCTTAAAAACGCCGTTATATTGATTACCTAACAGAGTTTTTAGGCACTCTGTTAAATCGCCGGAAATGTACCTGTAGGCCTCTCCGGTTGGAGGCTCTACAATCTTATCTTCTAACATTCCTCTGAACGTCTCCCCGTTCAGCTTCACAACCCTATCATCCGTATTCGATGTAATGCTTGTGATTCGACCGCCGTATTCTGTGCCATCACAGTAGACATATCGGCCTTGTTCATATATTTCTGAATTGTACAGAGATACAGGGATTTCGATTTCAAAATCATTATCACTGCCAATTTCCATATCAACTGAACACTTATTCGGGAGGTTAATGACGTCATATCTATCTGCGTCCGCAATGTAGAATTCCATTTTTTATCCCCCCCTTTTATACTTCAATCCGATTCCCTGAAGAATCAAGAATTGTATTGCCGGTTGAGTCAAGAAGATAAACACTAAGGTCTTCTGTTGCATCCGATCCGCCCGGCGTTGGCGTTGTGCTGTCATCACTTCTGATTCCGGTATCAAGGGATGACCAATCAGGTTCACTCCGCTTATGATACATCAAGATATCAAACCCGAAATCACCAGACCATATCAGTTCATTTTGTCCTGGCTGTATTTCTTCGAAGACGCTTTCTTTCTTGTATCTGTATCTCATTGCAGATGTTTCAGCACGGTCCTGCATAACTTTTGTGATTGTCTTGTTCATTGAATTGATAACAAGATTCTCTCCAGAATTAAGTCTGACATTGACCTGATAGGTATGCCCGCCAATCTTAATCATGACCGGATTAGAGCAAGGCCCGTATGCTGTCAGCTTGAAAGCTGCCGGGAAAATCTGCGAATTAATAACCGTATTTTGAGAGACATTTGAAGACTGTAAATCAAATTTAAAACCAAACGGAAAATCAATTCCGCCTGTATTCGCAGTGTTCACGATGCTGTACGATGTCAGTTCTTCTTTAATCCAAAATGGCTCGTCAGTAACAACCGTCAAATCGGCTTTCGTAAAGTCTCGATGCAATAGATAGCTGCTATTTGATATAGATGTAATCCAGCAATTCAGATACCATCCGCCTATATATATTCGTCCCTTTTTACCTGCCAGCACATCCGCCTCGAAGATTTCAAAAATTTCATTGCGGAGTGATATCCTTTCAGCAAGGGAATTTTTGACGATCACGATTGGAAGGCTCTTTTTTACGGGTTCTTTATAGAATCCGCCTATGATATTGTTATCATCCGAATACGACCACTCGTAATCTCTAAGGTCGTTGCAATTGGCATACAGGCCGCCTTCACCGAAGACGACCCGCTTGCCGTTGTTGTTTTGATAATAAAATTTATCAAGCATATTTTTTCACCAGTCTTGCGAGTTCACGCTCATCAAATTTAATGTTCATCGACCTGAGCGCGTTCACAATCTTATCATAAAGGCCGTTATTGAGCTTGATCAGCTCCGACAGGATGGCCGAAAGAACGTCACTGGAAGCTTCTGCGGAAGCCTCACGAATCATGTTCATCAGGTGGTCTTCTCCTGCCACAACCTCATTTCCTGCCTCTCCACCGCCTAGCAGATGCCCTCCGGATGCTCCGAAGATGGTTGCATCGCTAAGAATCATTGCGTTATCCATAGCCTTTTTGTACCATTCGATGCTGAAATGCGGCACGCTCGGTGGAGTCAGTCCAAATTTGCCGGTGATCGACAGATGAGGCAACTTCAGATGCGGTAAGCTCCATGAAAATTTAAACACACCCTTAATCTTGTCAATAGCACCTTTTACGATGTTAAAAGCCTTCGTGAAGGTTGTCTCGAACGGATTTGTAACAGTCGCTACAGTGCTTTTAACTTTCGCTATCGCATTTTTTATAGGGGATGTGATGAAGTTTTTCACATTCGAAAAGATACGACTCACAACGCTTTCGATGCCACCGCCTGTAAATGTCGACTTAATGTTAGATACAGCGTTTTTGATGATTCCTTTCGCCTTTGAAGGTAGTGACTTAATGCCGTTGATAACGCCGTCTAAGACGTTCTTACCGAGATTCAGCCAGTTAAAAGCTGTCCATACCGAGATGATAGCTTCGATGATTTTCGGAATATTCTCGACCAGAGTCGGGATGGCCTGAATGATACCGTTCACAAGCATTACGATCAGATCAACTCCGGCCATAAGGATTTTCGGTGCAT
>ERZ1034844.1563-NODE-1563-length-10610-cov-5.848603_pt1 | contig 10610 bp, 12 predicted proteins | sample MGYA00520594_ERZ1034844 | MGnify/ENA primary metagenome ERZ1034844 (study PRJEB33766, sample SAMN09781733) | gut metagenome | biome: gut microbiome | host: Homo sapiens | place: Madagascar | study: EMG produced TPA metagenomics assembly of the PRJNA485056 data...
GAAAAAAGTCATATTTTGTGAATTTATATAAAAACGTGCAGAAAAACAGGGATACTGAACAATAAATGACTAAAAATGTGGTATTACTCTTAAAATGTTGTTTTTATAAGTCCGTTATGTTATTATATAAATAGAAAATTTGAGTTATTTTCAGCGTTTTTTCAAGAAATAGGAGGGCAAATATGAGAACAAGAAAGCAGGCGCTCGGCGATATGAACATTATCGGCGCCAAGGTTGAACAGCAGAGAAAGGCAATCGGAATGAAGCAGAAGGATCTCCTTGCACAGCTCCAGATCAGAGGAATTGATCTTAATGCATCGGGTCTTTCAAAGCTCGAGGGTCAGCTCAGAGGAGTTGCGGACTACGAGCTTAAGGCAATTGCAGAGTCGCTTAATGTCAGTCTTGAATGGCTTCTCGGCTGCGACGAATAAGACAAACTTCCGCTTCGTTTTCGGAGCGGTTTTTTTGTTATATTGTTGACAAATATACCAGGATTATAGTAAAATTAACAGGATAAAAGCGGAAAAGCGGCAAGCCGATCCGTTATGGACAAGGAGAAGTGATTAATATGGCAGTTTTCAGACCTTTCAAGGCGATCCGTCCGATCCCCGAAAGAGCCAAGGATGTTGCTGCGTTACCCTATGACGTAATGAACAGCGACGAAGCAAGAGAAATGGTAAAGGGAAATCCCTATTCTTTCCTTCACGTTGATAAGGCGGAGATCGACCTCGATCCGTCAATTGATCTTTATGACGAAAAGGTTTATCTCAAGGCGAGAGAAAACCTTGATAAACTCGTAACAGACGGTGTCTGCAAGGAGGACGAGACTCCCTGCATTTATATTTACCGTCAGATTATGAACGGCAGAAGCCAGACGGGGCTTGTCGGATGCACAGCTATTGACGATTATATCAATAATGTAATCAAAAAGCACGAGCTTACAAGAGCCGACAAAGAGGCGGACAGAATCAACCATGTTGACTATTGTGATGCCAACACGGGCCCGATTTTCCTTACATACCGTCCGGACGAGTTCATAAGCAAGACCGTTGAGGATTGGAAAGCAAGCCATGCTCCGGTTTACGATTTTGTTTCCGAGGGCGTTGAGAATACGGTTTGGGTTATCGACGACGCCGAGACGGTTAAGGCGGTCACCGATAAGTTTGCACAGATTGAGTCGCTCTATATCGCAGACGGACATCACAGAGCCGCATCAGCCGTTAAGGTTGGCAAGAAGCGCCGTGAGCAGAACCCGAATTATACCGGCGAGGAGGAGTTCAACTTTTTCCTTGCAGTTCTTTTCCCGACCGACGAGCTTGAAATTATGGACTACAACCGTGTTATGAAGGATCTTAACGGATATTCCGAGGACGAGTTTATGGCTAAGCTCGGCAAGGTTATGGATATTGAAGAGTACGGCAAGAACGCTTACAAGCCCGAGAAGAAACACACATTCGGAATGCTCCTTGACGGAACATGGTACAAGCTCAGCGCAAAGGACGGCACATTCAATGCAAACGATCCCGTTGACCAGCTTGATGTTTCGATTCTTCAGAACAATGTTATTTCCCCGATCTTCGGCATTGACGATCCCCGTACCGACAAGAGAATTGATTTCATCGGCGGTATCAGAGGTCTCGGTGAGCTTGAAAGAAGAGTTAACAGCGATATGAAGATTGCATTTTCAATGTATCCGACAACGCTTGACGATCTTATGGATATTGCGGACGCAGGCAAGATTATGCCCCCGAAATCCACATGGTTTGAGCCTAAACTTATGAGCGGCCTCTTCATTCATAAGCTGTCATAAAATAGCACATATACAATCTCCCCTTGATTCAAGGGGAGCAGTCTGAACCGTCGGGCGAACCGACGGTTTTAATTTTATTTTTTAAGTTCGACGATCGTTATGTTTTTTGACGGAATATCCGCCTGCTTGATAACGAGATCCTTGATCTGAAGAGAAATGTTATCCGTCAGCACGCCCTTGCCGACGATTACCTGACAGACGTCGCCGTCGATTATAACAACGCAGTCGCTTGAAATTTTTGCCGTTATGAGATTTTCAAGATCGGCCTCATTTTTAATAGCCTTAGAAAGCTCCGCCAAGGCTTCGCCCGCCTCCTCAGCGGCTTCGGAATCAGACTTTGCGTCCTTGATAACCGAATTGAGCGTTTCCTTTGCCTCGTCGTGAGCCGCCTCACGCTTAACCTTAAAACCCGCCATCGTTTCCGACGATGCGGTCGTTGCCGAAACGTACTGCGCATCGCCGAGATTTTCAACCTGACGGTTAACCGTCGTCTTGCTCGTGTCGATCACCGATTTCACGCCGGGACGTGCAAAATACCAATTGACGAAAACCGCCGCCCCGAGGGTCAGCACAAGTGCGATTGAAACAAGCTGTTTCTTCTTGATTATCATATTCATAAATACCTCCGCCTTTATTCTGCTGATTTAATTTTTGCAATGCTTATACGATTGGTGCTTATCCCGAGAACTGCCGAAACCGAGGAGATAATTTCCTGTCTGATCTTCGCCGAGTCGGCACCCTCGCAAACAATCGCAACACCTCGTATCTCGGGCTCAATCACCTTTAAAAGAAGTCCAGACTCGTTCTTGTCGGAGTCGATGACAATGTATTCGCGTTCTTTTGATCCGTCACTGCTTTTCTCCTTGACGGCATAGACATTTTCATCGCCTGAGGCGAGAGTTACCATAACCTCGGTGCGTCCTGCGCCGTCAATTGAAGAAACTATTGAGGTTAGACGCTTTTCAATATTCTCTTCGTAGCTGTCACGGATATCTGTGACATTTTCGGCTTTTTCGTTCTGCTTAGCGTCGCTTTTCTGCGGTATAAGCTCCGAGAGCGTGAGCAAAATTATTCCGACAAGGCCGATACTGACTATTGCGGCAATCCTTTTGTCACGCTTTATTTTTTCAAGAATTTTTTGGACGGTTTTATTCATTCTTTCACCTCGATTTTAACTTCAATTCCGAGTTGCTTTTTTAAATTTTCCTCAGTATTTTTAAATTTGTTTTCATAAATTTTTTCTGCCGAAATTTCAACGGATTCAATTGACATTTCATTTTCGTTTTCTATATTGATACTTATGCGGATGTCCGCATTTTTTATTCCGCATTCGTCAAGAATGTCGGAAATTTTTTCTTTCATCCGCTCCTCCAAATAATTCTGAACTTCGGAATTTTCAGCTGACTGTATCTCACTGTCGGGCAGATCGACCCCGTCAAGCAGCTTCATCGGATCGGCTCCCGAAAGGAACGGACTGAGAATCGCACACATCAAAAAGAGCGAGACTGCCGCTCGGACGAGCTTCTCCGTCGAGCCGCCGGGAGTGATCGAAAGAACTATTGCTCCGACGATTGCCGATACGGTGATCCCGTATGCCCACTGCCTTATCTCGGTCATTTTATCCCGCCTTTATAACAAGAATCAGCGCCGTTGAGATAATAAAAAGCACGGCATTAAAAAGTAAGACAACATTCAAAAGAGTAAGTGAAGATGCGAGTGCCTTTAAAAGATCGGAAATACCCTGCTGGTTAAAAAGCTCGCCGACCGCCGCCGAAAATTTCAGAGCGAAAATCCAAAATAGAAGCTGTATACAGGACGGAAGATTTATCAGTGCAATTGCCGCAATTCCGAAAATTCCGATTGTACTTTTCACGAGAACAAGACTGCCGATTATTCCCGAATATGCCTCGCTCAGCGCACCGCCGACTACGGGCACGGCGGAGCTGATAACGAGCTTGATGCCCTTTGAGGCGACGGTATCTGCGGCGTTGGCAAGGGCACCCTTGATGCCGAGGAACGAGACAAAGAGTGTCGAGACAAAGGTCAGCACGGCAGTGACCGTTTTCTTTATCAGGGCTGTAATTCCGCCGAGCCTGAATGACGGCATAACCGAGCCTGTTATATCAAGAGCCATAACCGCTCCGACAATCGGGACTATGTAGCCGTTTGACATTCCCGAAATAATCTGCGCTCCCGTGAAAGCGATTGATTGAAAGCTCGCCGCAAGGGTCGGATTTCCCGTTACCGTGATTACGGCGGCGAGGACGGGTATCAGTGCAAGCATCAGCTTTTCACTGACGGAGATTGACGAAACTGCCGAGCTGACCGCAGTGGAAAGGGGAGAGATGACGGAAATAACACACATCATCGTTCCGACAATACCGACAATGTTTTTCATCCTGACATCGTCGGGTGCAAAGCACTCGAAAATTGCAATCAGAATAACGACCGATATCAGCCTTACCGCCGAGCGTGTCGGAGCTTCGATACTGCCTGTGACGAGCTTCTTCATAAGCTCCCGGACCCTTTGCGGAGTGACGCTGAACATTGAATCGAAATCTGCCGAATCCGCTCCGATATCTTTTAAAAGCTCCTGAGTGCCCGGGTCAAGGGCGTCGTAAATTTCTTTCACATCGTCCGCATATGATTTGGCGCCCGACTGAACGGAAAAAATCAAAGCGGAAAGCAAAATTAAAAAAAGTATTCCTATAAATTTTTTCACTTTCATTTATTCAAGCAGCCCCTTTGCAAGCTCTGCAAGAGTTTTTATCAGCGAGAGACACATAGCAAGAATGATTGTTTTTCCGACAAGCTCAACCACGGTTGCAAGCGCAGAATTTGAGCTGTCGGTGCATATGTCGGCTCCGATTTTTGTCACAACGGCAATACCGAGAATTTTCACAAGCAGGGAGAGATATCCGTCGCTTACCAGACTTACCTCGGCGAAAAGTCCGTCGGTTTGAGTAAAAATATTTTTGAGATATTCCGCCGCAAAAATTGCAAGGATGACGATTCCCGCAAGCTGAACTATTATCGCCAGGTCGGGTCGCGACTGCCTGACAACGACGGTGAGCACGGCGCAGATTATGCCGATAACCGCAAATTTTATGATCTCCATATCAAATACCGAACACCGAGGATGCCGACGTGTAAAGCTCTGTCAGCTCGGGTATCAGCATAGCGACAACGGCGATAAGTCCTGCGAGAACAACGAGCATTGCATATTCGTCACGTCCCGAGCGGCTGAGTATCTGCTGAAGCACCGCAACGATGATCCCGACCGCCGCAATTTTGATTACCAGTTCCATAATCCGCTCCTTAATCTAAGGCAATATTGACAGCTTGCCTTAAAAGAAAATTATAAAAATTCCGATGCCCGAAAGCATTCCGAGCCCGCAGGCAAGGGAGGCGTAGCGCTCACGCTTTTCTCTTGCCTCGCGCAGTCTTTCCTGTGCAAGCTCCGAATGATAGCGGCAGTTTGCAAGCTGTCCGTCAACGTCGCTCCTGCCGAGAGTTTCGCCGAACGAGTACAGTATGCAGGAGTCCTCTCCTGTAATTTTGTCCGACCTCATCAGCGATTTGATCCACGCCTCATTAATACTTTCACCGTTTTCACAGAGGGAGAGACAGACGGGAAGAAAGTCAAGCTCTGCCAGCTCGTCTTTGTCAGCCAGCCGTTTGATCAGCTCCTCGGTCGGTCGACTGAGATAGCCGATCTCAGTTTCTATCGTGCCGAACATAAGAATTATTTTTTCAAGTATCCTCACCCGACGTGACAGTCTGACGGCGATATACCGTCCGGACAGTGCGCAGGCAAGCCCCAAAGCGATGAGGGAAATTATTTTCATAGGATAATTTCAGCTCCTGTTGATTGTTATCTTTTTTATTCCGAAATTCTTCTCGTTGAGAAGCACGCACGCCTCCGCCGCACCTGTTTCCGAGATGAGGGAAAACTGCGGTCTTCGTTTCAGCTCATTGAGATCCGAGCAGTGCATTGTAACAACAAATTTGACGCCGCAGTTGAAAAGAGAGCAAAGTTCCCTTGCTTCATCAAGCGTTCCGATCTCGTCGCAGATTATCACGTCGGGCGAGAGAGTACGGACGGCAATTTCAATTCCGATTGCTTTCGGATAATTTTTCAGAATATCCGTGTTGAAGCCGAGATCACCGCCGCTGAGTTCACAGCGCTCGTCGATAACGGCAATCTTTTTCATACTTTCATCGGAAATCAGACGGCAAAGGTCACGCAAAACCGTTGTCTTGCCCGACATCGGAGGACCGCATATCACCGTGTTAGGTGCTCTGTTATGAAAAAGTCTGTCATAAATCGGTCGGGCACAGTCGCGGAACTCGGCAGGGATTCGGATGTTCAGCCCCTCAATGTTCCTTACCGAGGAGATTCGACCGTCACGCAGAACCGCCGTTCCGTAAACTCCGACACGGCAGCCGCCGTCAAGCGTTATAAATCCGTCGGAAATGTTGTCAGTCAGGCTGTGAACCGAGTAACCGCACATCTTTATAAAAATATCCTCAAGCTCCGCCTCGGACACGGAGAACAATCCCTCGGAATAGAAAAAAGTCAGTCTGCCCGATTCGGTCAGAAAGCCTGTTCTTCCGTTGAAAATAAGAACCGCAGCACGTCCCGCACGCAGCCGGATTTCGCAAAGCTCCGAAATGTCGCCGTCGGGGAGAGAGGTGAAAACGGACGGAAGATATCTGAGAAGAAAATTGTAATTTTCTTTTTTGCTTCGCCTCATATGCACCACCAATAATTTCTTATGACCTCTTGTCCCGAAATAGAACAGGGAAGTTTTAAAATAATGTGAATTTTCGAACAGTCTTATTGAAAGATTAAATGTTGTGTGATAATATATATGTAATTGAGTTTTGAAATCAACTTTTACATAAAAGAGAGGAATGAGCTTTTTGAAAAAGAATTTGTTAAAGAAACATCCCGATTCAAAGCTCGCAAGATTTCTTGACAGAAATATTTATGTCATTCTTGCGTTCATTTGCAGTGCGGTGCTTATGCTGCTGGTGTACTACTGCTTTGAGATAATTCCGTTCGGAAACAAAACTGTTCTGAGAATGGATCTCTATCATCAGTACGGTCCTCTCTTTGCGGAGCTTCACGACAGAATAACGCATCTTGAGAGTATGCTCTATTCCTGGAACACGGGCGGCGGCGGATCATTTATCGGCAATTTCTACAACTACCTTTCAAGCCCCGTCGGTATTATTCTGACTCTCCTTTTCGGTCACGAGAATATTCCCGAGGCGATCGGTTCAATGGTTTTTCTCAAGAATGCCCTTGCCGCCGCATCAATGGCGTTTTATCTTAAAAAGTCAACAGGTAAGAATGATTTCACGATCTCCGCTTTCGGCATTCTCTATGCTTTCTGCGGATTCTTCATCGCATATTATTGGAACATAATGTGGATCGACGCTATGTATCTGCTCCCGCTGGTCGTTCTCGGAATCGAAAGAATAATCAATAAGCAGAAAGCGACATTTTACATTGTTACGCTGGCGGTTTCATTCTTTGCGAATTACTATATGTCATATATGATCTGCATCTTCTCGGTGCTGTATTTCCTTGCTTATTTCTTCTCACATTATTCGATCAAGGAGGTCCTGCCGACAAAGCCGATCTATGAGGACGAAAACGGCGAAATATACGACAGAAAGATTGATAATGTTCTTTACAGTCGCTTTGTCGAATCGGGTCTGCTCTTTGCTCTCGGCTCATTTGTTGCGGTCGGACTTGCCGCAGTGGCTCTTGTTCCGACATATTTCTGTCTCAAGGCGTGCTCGGCAACCTCGGGAACATTCCCGAGTGACTACCGGTTTTATAACAATATTTTTGATTTCCTTGCGAATCATCTTTCTTCGCTTGAGCCGACAATCAGAAGCAGCGGTGAAACGGTTCTTCCGAACGTTTACTGCGGAGTTATCACCGTTATGCTTGTTCCTCTCTATATTTTCTGCGACAAAATCAAGGCACGTGAGCGTGCGGCAAACATCATTCTGCTTGCCGTGTTCTTTATCGGTTTCAACTTAAATTATGCGAACTATGTCATTCACGCATTCCATTTCCCGAACGACCTTCCGTTCAGATTCTCATTCATTTACTCGTTCCTGCTTCTAACGATTGCTTACAAAGCGCTTGTCAATATCAGGTCGTTTTCAACAAAGGCACTCCTCGGCTCTGGCGTTGCAACGGTTATTTTTGCCGTCCTTGTCCAGAAGCTTGGAATGAAAAACGCAACGGAAGAAACAATTTATCTGAGCATTGCGTTTGCGGTTGTTTACACCGTTGTGCTCGGACTTATGAAAAAGAAAAGTATTGCGCAGTCCGCAGTCTCGCTTCTTCTGATGTGCTGCGTATTTGCGGAGGTTGCCGTGTGCGATACGAACCATTTCGTTATCAGCCAGCAGAAGCCGAATTTTGTCAACGGCTATACGGAGTTCAGAGAGCTCAAAGAAAAGCTCGACACCGTTGAGGGTACGGATAAGTACAGAATGGAGCTTACAAATATCAACACTTTGATGGACGCATCGTGGTTCAATTACAACGGCGTTTCCGTGTTCTCGTCAATGGCTTATGAAAAGTCTGCAAATCTTCAGCACAATCTCGGACTTAACAGCAACTATATCAACAGCTACATCTACGCTCCGCAGACTCCCGTATACAATGCAATGATGTCGCTGAAATATATTGTCAACAACGATAATTCGCTGATGAACGATCGGCTCTACACGAAAATTGCGGAGAACGATAAGTTCGTCGCATACAAGAACAACTATTATCTTCCGCTTGCGTACTGTGTAAGCGAGGAGGTTGAAAAGTGGATCACAACGGGTTCAAATCCGTTTGAGATTCAGAATGATTATTGGACACGGGCAACCGATGTCGGCAATGTCTTTGACAAAATTCCTGCGGCAAGCAGCAAGACGGAAAACATAAGGAATGACGATGATCTTGTTTCCGAGAACTTCACGTATCACAAGGAGATTTCGGACGAGAGCGGCACAATAATTCTTAAGTATGAGATTCCCGAGTCACAGAACGTTTACCTCTATGCGGACTGCACAACTGCGGAAAGTATTGACGTTTACGGTACCAACGGACTTTCAAAAACTCAGGATCCCGACGATCCATACATCCTTGACTGCGGATATTTTGAAAAGGGCGAGATGATGACCGTCGAGGTTACGATCCCGGCTAATAAGGATTCCGGCTATGCCGATATTTATGCGGTCGGTCTGAATATGAACAACTTTGAGGCGGGATACAACAAGATCTCGGCCTCGACAATGGATATCACCGAGTTTACCGATACCCACATCAAGGGAACTGTCAAGGTCGGCGCAACGGAGCTTATCTACACCTCGATCAACTATGATGAGGGCTGGGAGATCACCGTTGACGGCGAAAAGGTTGAACCTGTGGCTCTCGGCGACGCACTTATCGGAATCGACGCCGCCCCCGGAACTCATACGGTGGAAATGACCTACAAGCCGAAGGGACTTATGATCGGCGCAATTGTTTCGGCAGGTACACTCATTATATTTATTGCCGCTTTGGTTGTTCTTCATATTGTAAAAAAGAAGAGATTTGCAAAGGTATACGGCGCAGAAATCAAAGAGAGCGTTGCTGACGAAGCAACCGATGAGCCGATGGGTATTGACGCTCTTATGGCTCAGGATCTCGGAGAAGATGCGACGGTTGAGGATGCGGAGAAGCTGCTCGATGTTCCGGACGAATACGAACAGAAAAAGCAGGATCCCACCGAAACCCTCAACAGGGCGGATGAAATTCTTAACACACAAAAGCTGAATCTCAAGGAGATACTTTCACAGATCAGCGACGATTCGGAGGACGAGGAATGAACAGAACAATAATTACGGTTATAGGTAAGGACAGGGTAGGCATAATCGCAAGAGTATGTACCTACCTTGCCGAGAATGATATAAACGTTCTTGATATCAATCAGTCGATTGTTCAGGGCTTTTTCAATATGATAATGATAGTCGACGCTCAGAATGCGAAAAAGGATTTCGCAGTTCTCTGCGATGAGATGAATAAAATAAGTGAAGAACTGGGCGTTAAAATCAAGATGCAGCACGAGGATATTTTCAACGTAATGCACAGAATCTGAGGTCTGACTATGATTAATTCCTTTGAAGTTCGTGAAACGAACAAAATGATTGAAGAAAACAATCTCGACGTGCGCACCATCACGATGGGCATAAGCCTGCTCGACTGCATATCGTCCGAGGTTGATACAACCTGTGAAAGTATTTATAAAAAAATAACCGAAAAGGCGGGCAAACTTGTTGAGACGGGTGATGAAATTGCACTTGAGTTCGGAATTCCGATTGTCAACAAGCGTGTTTCCGTAACTCCGATCTCTCTTGTCGGCTCAGCCTGCTGTAAGACTGTATCCGACTTTGTCAAGATTGCAAAGACTCTTGACCGTGCGGCGCACGAGATAAACGTTAACTTTATCGGCGGATTTTCCGCTCTTGTTTCCAAGGGTATGACGCCTGCCGAAAGACTTCTTATCGAGTCAATTCCCAGAGCTCTTGCCTCGACCGAAAGGGTTTGCAGCTCCGTAAATGTCGGGTCGACAAAGACAGGCATTGATATGGACGCAGTGAAGCTCCTCGGTGAGACAATTGTTAAAACGGCGGAGCTTACGGGTGATAACGGCTCAATCGGCTGTGCGAAGTTAGTCGTGTTCTGCAACGCTCCGGACGACAACCCGTTTATGGCGGGCGCATTTCACGGCGTGAC
>ERZ1034844.1564-NODE-1564-length-10610-cov-4.062435_pt1 | contig 10610 bp, 8 predicted proteins | sample MGYA00520594_ERZ1034844 | MGnify/ENA primary metagenome ERZ1034844 (study PRJEB33766, sample SAMN09781733) | gut metagenome | biome: gut microbiome | host: Homo sapiens | place: Madagascar | study: EMG produced TPA metagenomics assembly of the PRJNA485056 data...
CGGCGTTCCGTTCAGCACCGCCTCCGCCAGTATATCCCCCTGATACCGGAGCTTCAGGGAGAAAAACGGCACCTTCTTTTCCAGCAGGTCAAGAAAAATATCGTCGCCCTCCCATTTAGGAATTCCCCTTAGCTTTTTCTTGGGGATCCACTCCAGAACTCCCTCGTCGCATTCCCGGATGTCGCCGGTAAATTCGTCTGCCCAGAACAGGTGCATATACTCCGTCTCGTACGCATCGGATACAAAGGTCACAATGCCCCGGTATTCCATATGGGTCAAGGTCAGCCCGGTTTCCTCCAGGGTTTCCCGGAGCATACAATCCTCGGGGCTTTCTTTATCCTCAAATTTCCCGCCGATGCCGATCCACTTGTCGTGATTCAGGTCGTTTTCCTTTTTCACCCGATGGAGCATCAGATAGCAGCCGTTTTGTTCGATATATCCCAGGGTCGTATTGATTCCCGGCATGGTGGTTCCCCCTTTAATCGTGGCGTTCTTCCCGGCAGTCCCAGGTTTCGCAGAATCGGGCGGAAAAGGATGGCTCCTCCCCCGCAGCCGTAAGATGGGATACATCGCCGAAGCTGCTCATGCGGAAGGATGCAATGCCCTGCCGCCGTTCCTCTGTAATCAGTGTAGTCACCGAGGTGGGCGCGGCACAGGTTCCATGCCACAGCACCATGGGACTTGCCCCAATCAAATGGCTCAGCAGTACACATTCCAGACCGAAATGACAGAACAGCGCAACGGTATCCCGATTGGGCCGCACCGCATCATAAATCATGCCGTTTCGCCGGTAGCCGTGCCGTTCCAACAGTTCATCCAGTCCGGCTGCAACCCGGCAATATTCCGCCTCAGCCCCGGCCTGCTGCATCACCGGCACCTGATGCCAGGCATCCTTATCATAAAACCTTGGTTCCTTTGTCCAGGTGCCCGGCAGCCAGTCCCACAGCGGCGTCTGCCTGCCGATATCCGCATCCATCCGGTGGAGCGGAAATTCTTGCAGCCAATCCAGGGTTTCGGCGCTGCGGTGCATGGCCTTTAGGGTGCAGGATGCAGTATCCTGTGCCCGGCCCAGCGGCGATACATAAAACGCCGCAATGTCCATGGTTTTCAGGCGATTGGCCAGCAGCTCCGCCTCCCGCCAGCCGGTTTCGGTCAAAGAGTCCTTTTCATAATCCGGGTCGCCGTGGCGAATGATCAGCAGTTTCATGGGGATTCCTCATTTCTGTTTCGATGGTATGAGCATAGCATATCCCGCAAAAAAGTGCAAGATTCTTCCCCCTTTGATTTACCCACTTGACAAGCAGGTAATTTGGTGATAGGATGAAGACACCCCCCGGGGGAGGGGTGTTAGTCCATGCTTCTCCCGGCGGACTTCAAACCATACATCATCGAAAGGAGCCGCCATCTATGAATCAGGAAAAACAGCAGGCGCTTCAGGCGCTGAAAACTGCCCGGGGGCAGATCGACGGCATTATTAAAATGATCGAGGACGGACGCTACTGCATCGACATCTCCAATCAGATTCTCGCCTCCTCCGCCATGCTCAAGCGGGCCAATCTGCTGATTCTCAAGCAGCACATGAACCACTGCGTACTGGAAGCCGCCGAGCACGGTCACGGCAGTGAGAAAATTGACGAGGTCATCGGTATTCTGTCCAAAATCATGGACAAGTAAAAGGAGCTTAAAATGGAGCAATATCATGTAACGGGCATGACCTGTGCCGCCTGCTCTGCCCATGTGGAAAAGGCGGTGAAGGCAGTGGACGGCGTTTCCTCTGTCACGGTCAGCCTTCTCACCAACGCCATGAGCGTCGAGGGCACCGCCTCCCCGCAAGCTGTGATTGCCGCAGTCGAAAAGGCGGGCTACGGAGCATCTTTGGCCGGCGCCAGCCAGGAGGAAGCCACCACCGCAGCGGATCTGGAGGATCATGAGACCCCCAAGCTCAAAAAGCGGCTGATTGCATCCCTGTGCCTGCTGCTGCCGCTGATGTATATCACCATGGGACATATGATGTGGAACTGGCCGCTGCCGGGATTCCTGGACGGCAATCACGTTGCCATGGGCCTGACCGAGCTGCTGCTCACCGCCATGGTCATGGTCATCAACCAGAAGTTCTTCGTCAGTGGCTTTACCAGCCTCATCCACCGTGCCCCCAACATGGACACGCTGGTGGCCCTGGGCGCAACTGCCGCCTTTGTCTACAGCACCTATTCCCTCTATGCCATGACCGGCGCGCAGGTGGCCGGGGATATGGAGGCCGTCATGGGCTGGATGGACGAATTCTACTTCGAGTCCGCCGCCATGATCCTCACGCTGATCACTGTGGGCAAAATGCTGGAGGCTCGCAGCAAGGGAAAAACCACCGATGCGCTGAAAAAGCTCATGAACCTCTCCCCCAAAACCGCTACCCTGCTGGTGGATGGGCAGGAGCAGGTGGTGCCCATCGGTCAGGTATCCGAGGGCGATATCTTCGTGGTTCGTTCCGGCGACAGCATCCCCGTGGACGGCGTGATTCTGGAGGGCAGCTGTGCTGTGGATGAATCCGCTCTCACCGGCGAGAGCATTCCCGTGGATAAAACCGTGGGCGCCAAGGTCTCCGCCGCCACCATCAACCGTTCCGGCTATGTGCGCTGCCGTGCCACTCGGGTCGGCAAGGACACCACCCTGTCTCAGATCATCAAAATGGTATCCGATGCCGCCGCCACCAAGGCTCCCATTGCCAAGGTTGCCGATCAGGTCTCCGGCGTTTTTGTGCCCGTGGTGATTACCCTTGCCGTTATCACCACCGCCGTTTGGCTGCTGGCCGGGAAGGATGTGGGCTTTGCACTGGCCCGGGGCATTTCCGTGCTGGTCATCTCCTGCCCCTGCGCATTGGGACTTGCTACCCCTGTTGCAATCATGGTGGGCAACGGAAAGGGTGCCAGCAACGGCATTCTGTTCAAAACCGCCGCTTCTCTGGAGGCTGCCGGAAAAACCGACATCATTGCCATGGACAAAACCGGCACGCTGACCTATGGCAAGCCCCAGGTCACCGATGTTCTGCCCGCTCCGGGTACCTCCGAGGATGCGCTGCTGCTGGCTGCATTCTCCCTGGAGCAGAAAAGTGAGCATCCCCTTGCCACCGCCATTCTGGACTATGGTAAGCGCCACAACCTCCGGCCTGAGGATTCTCAGGACTTCACCGTAGCTCCCGGCAATGGCCTGACCGCCACCATCGGCGGCAAGCATATCATCGGCGGCAACCGTGCCTTTATTGCGCCCCGGGCGGACATTCCCGAGGAGCTGGCCGCGCAGGCCGACACGCTGGCCGAGCAGGGTAAAACGCCCCTGTATTTCGCCGCTGACGGCAAGCTGCTGGGCATCATTGCAGTGGCCGATGTGATGAAAGAAAACGCCCCCCAGGTGGTACGGGAGCTCCAGGGCATGGGCCTTGAGGTCGTTATGCTCACCGGCGACAATAACCGCACCGCCACCGCCATCGGCAAGCAGATCGGCGTGGATACCGTCATTTCCGACGTGCTGCCCCAGGGCAAGGAGCAGACCATTCGGGAGCTTGCCCAGCGGGGTAAGGTTGCCATGGTGGGCGACGGCATCAACGACGCGCCCGCACTGACCCGGGCCGATGTGGGCATTGCCATCGGCGCCGGTACTGACGTTGCCATTGACGCTGCCGACGTGGTGCTCATGAAGAGCGATCTGGCCGACATTCCCGCCGCCATCCGTCTCAGCCGCCGGGTGCTCACCAATATCCACGAAAATCTGTTCTGGGCCTTCATTTACAATGTCATCGGTATTCCCCTGGCCGCCGGTGTTTGGATTCCGCTGTTCGGCTGGCAGCTGAACCCCATGTTCGGCGCCGCCGCCATGAGCCTTTCCAGCTTCTGCGTAGTCACCAATGCCCTGCGGCTGAACTTTGTGGATATCCGCAGCACCAGGCACGATCTTAAGAAAAAGCATACCGCAGCGTCCGCTCAGGCAAGCTCCTGCTCTGCTGGCAGCTGTGCAATTAAGGAGGAAACAACCATGTCCAAAACCATTTCCATCGAAGGCATGATGTGCCAGCACTGCGTGGCCCATGTCACCAAGGCCCTGACCGTGGTTCCCGGCGTAACGTCCGTAAACGTCAGCCTGGAGCATAAAAACGCCGTTGTCACCGGTTCCGCCGATGATAAAGCCCTGACCGATGCCGTCACCGACGCCGGCTACAAGGTCAAGAAAATCGTCTAAGGCATAGAGAAAAGCCGAAGCCCGGAATTTTGCCAGGCTTCGGCTTTTTATTTTTCATTGCAAGTCATTCCATGGGGATTCTGCCTTCCAGCGCCCGGGTCAGGGTCACCTCATCGGCATACTCCAGCTGACCGCCCACCGGAATTCCGTAGGCAAGGCGGGTGACCTTTACCCCAAAGGGCCGGAGCAGGCGGCTGATATACATCGCCGTGGCCTCGCCCTCGGTATCGGGATTCGTGGCCATAATGACCTCTTTTACGTCCTCGTCCGCCACCCGCTGGAGCAGCTCTCGGATTTTGAGATCCTCGGGGCCTACATTGCCCAGGGGCGAAATGACACCATGGAGCACATGATAGCTGCCATGATATTCCCGCGCCTTCTCCATGGCGGTAACGTCCTTGGGATCCGCCACCACGCAGATAATGCTGTTGTCCCGGGTTTCGTCCTCACAGATCGGGCAAAGCTCCTGATCCGTCAGGTTTTGGCATCGGGGGCAGGTATGCACCGTCCGCCGGGCCTCTAAAATTGCGTCGGCAAAGGCCTTGGCGTCCTCCTCCTCCATGCTGAGGACGAAAAACGCCAGCCGCCGTGCTGTTTTGGTGCCAATGCCCGGGAGCTTTGCAAACTGCTCGCCCAGGCGTTCCAGGCTGGCCGGATAACTGCGCATCTTACAGAAGACCGCCCAATCCGCCCAGATTCATGCCGCCGGTGAGCTTGCCCATGGAGGAATTCATGTCCTCCTCGGCCTTCCGCAGGGCCTCGTTTACCGCCGCCACCACCAGGTCCTGGAGCATTTCCACATCCTCGGGGTCCACTGCCTCGGGGTCAATGGTCACGGACTTCAGGGTCTTCTTGCCGGAGATCACGGCCTTGACCACACCGCCGCCGGAGGTTGCCTCATATTCCTTCTCCTCCAGCTCCTGCTGCATCTGGAGCATCTGTTGCTGCATCCGCTGTGCCTGCTTCATCATGTTTGCCATATTGCCGCCGCCCCTGGGGCTGCCGCCGCGAAATCCCTTTGCCATAATAATTGCCTCGCTTTCGTTTGGTTGATCGTCGTGCTATCGTGTCAGCAGAGTTACTGCTGTACCTTCATATTGTCATACCCGGCCATGTCGCCAATGAGCTGTGCCAGCTTATCGTCTGAGCTCAGTGCCCCGGCTCGTTCCTCGCCCATGCGAACTCGAACCGGCTTGCCTGCCACAATGCCCGCTTTCTTGCGAATCAGTTCCAGCACCCCATTGTCCCGCTTCACCATATTGTGAGCCAATTGGTTATGAGGGGTCAGCCACAGGTCATCGCCCCGCAGCCGTCCGGAAAAATCGTTTTGCAGGAAGGCGCGATACTGCATCTCCACCTCCGGCAGAACCTTTTCCAGCGTCTTCTTCCACACATCATCGGAATCCGGGGTGGACGGCTTCTGCTCCTCCTCCGGTTCCGGGGGGGCATCGGCATCATCCCAGGGGGGCGGTGCCTGTCCGTCATCCAAATCCGCAGGAGCCTCGCCGGACGATGGCGCTGCCACCACGAAATTGCCGTTTTTCAGCTTGTGCTCCAGCTCCATCATCCGAGCGGTAAGATCATCCTCCACCCGGCTGATTCTGGCCGCAAGGTCCCGAACGTCATTGGTGAGATCCGGCTGACACAGGTGGATCAGGCACAGTTCGCCGTCCAGCCGCTGATTCTGGCTGGACTTAAAGCCGTTGGCCGTCTCCTGCACCAGGTCAATGATCCGAAGAAGCTCCGCCGGAGAGAATTTCTTCGCCAATTCTGTGGCTTCCTTGGCGGTGCAGGTGCTGGAGATCATGCCAAGCCCTGCTTGGGGAGCCGTTTTGATCACCAGCATATCCCGGGCCAGGGTGGAAAGCTCATTCAGCATGGCCGAAGCGTCTTTTCCCTGACTGTAGAGCTGAGAAAACAGGGATAAAGCCGCCGCGGTATCCTTTGCCGCAATGGCGTCCATCATGGCCGAAGTCTGCTGCTGCCCCGCCAGGCCCAGGGTCTGATAAACCCCGTCTACATCCAGCGTTCCCGTCACAGCGCTGGCACACTGATCCAGTAAGCTCAGGCCGTCGCGGAATGCGCCGTCGGCCAATCGGCCCAGCAGCTCAGATGCCTCGGGCGTAACGGAAATGCCCTCCTGATAGGCCACATAGTTGATCCGCCCGGTGATATCCTCCGCCGTGGGTCTGCGGAATGCAAACCGCTGGCACCGGGAGAGCATCGTGGCCGGAACCTTATTGAGCTCCGTGGTGGCCAGGATAAACATCAAATGCTCCGGGGGCTCCTCGATGGTCTTCAGCAGCGCATTGAACGCCGACATGGAAAGCATATGCACCTCGTCGATGATGTAAACCCGCTTTTTCACCTCAGCCGGAGGATACACCGCGTCATCCCGGATGGTACGAACGTTATCAACGCCGTTGTTGGAGGCGGCGTCGATCTCCTGCACGTCCAGAATGTTGCCCGCATCAATGCCCCGGCAGGCCGCACAGCAGTTGCAGGGATTGCCGTCCACGGGATTTTCGCAGTTGACCGCCTTGGCAAGGATCTTTGCACAGGTGGTTTTACCGGTGCCCCGGGAACCGGTGAACAGATAGGCATGGCTGAGCTTGCCGGTAATCAGCTGATTTTTCAGAGTCGTGGTAACCGCCGTCTGCCCCACCACATCGTCAAAGGTCTGGGGGCGATATTTTCGATATAAAGCCTGATACATCCTGCGCCCCTCCTAAAAAATCCTCCGGCCCATGACAAGACCGCACACCCGCCGTCGAATACGAGACCATATCCGTTACCTATACAGCCAGCTCGGAAACGGCGAACCCGCGGCACACGAAAAGATCCGCTTAATGCTGCTCGGTTCCCCGCCTGACATGGTTCACGGGATTCCGTTGCGCGGGACCGATTCCTCATCACCGCTTGTATAGGTCAGACAATACAGGTCGCTCCTCGGGCGGGAATTCATCCCTGCTGTAGCGGATTGCAGGTTACAAGGCACCGCTGACTCCCCGACTAGTGCGGCCTTGTCACAGGCCGAAGGTCTGTAACTTAGCACAAAGAGTATACTATATTTTTTCTCACTTTGCAAGGGGCAATTCCCGGGAACGGCCCGGACGTAAAATCCCCCCGAAAACAGATTAACACCCCGCCGGATGACCAGTCTGGCGGGGTGTTAATTCAAAGATTAAAGAGGGAGAAATGAAAAAGATATCTTGTTCCTTGCTGATTCTTATCATACCGGATAATTGTTACAAAAGTTCACATCTTTTATGATGGTTTTATGAATTTCACGATTTTTTGAAAAAGTTTTTCGAGCGAAGCAGTTTTCCCATATTCCCGTTTACTTTGCACTGAAACTATGCTATTCTTTTATTTAGAATTATAAAGGAGTGAAGTCCCCCTATGAGCCAAACCGATACCGCCCAGCGTGCCAATGCCCTGGGCACCCAGAAGATATTTTCGCTGATTTTACAATACGCCCTGCCCGCCATCGCCATGATGCTCATCAGCAGTCTCTATAATATTGTAGACAAGGCGTTTGTGGGAAACTTTGTAGGGCAGCTGGGCATCACCGCCACCACGGTCTGTAATCCCGCCGTCCGCATCATCGACGCCTTTGCCATGCTGGTAGGCGCCGGCGGTTCCACCCTTCTGGCCCTTCGATTGGGTGAGGGCCGTAGTCAGGATGCGGAATCCATCCTCAACAACAGTTTTCTGCTGCTGATTCTCGAAAACATCGTCTTGATTGCCTTGGGCTATGCCTTTACCGAGCCCCTGCTTCGGCTGTTCGGCGCAGGCGACCAGGTGATGCCCTACGCCGTGACCTATATGCGGGTGGTGCTGATCGGCGCATTCTTCAATTCCACCGCCAACGGCTTCGGTATGTTCGTCCGCGTGGACGGCAGCCCCCGGCGGATGATGCTCTGTTCCGTCACCGGCTGCATTCTGAACATCATTCTCGATCCCATTGCCATCTATGTGCTGGGCTGGGGCATTGCAGGTGCCGCCGCTGCCACCGCCTTTTCTCAGATCGTCTCCGGCCTTATGGTCATCTATTATTTCACCCTCAGCCCAAGAAGCACCATGAAACTCCGGCTCCATCTGTTCCGGCTGGGCAAAACTACAACACTGAAAACCGCGGAATTGGGCTTCTCCTCCTTCCTCCAGCAGTTCACCGGTAGCATTTCTCAGTCCGTTTTGCTGAGCTGTCTTGCTCTGTTTGCCACAGTGGAAACCGCTACCGCCGATGTGGCCCAGGCATCCGTCGGCATCACCGTCAGCATCGGCCTGTTTTTCCTGCTGCCTGCCCTCGGCATTTCCTCCGCCATCCAGCCCATCATCAGCTATAACTACGGCGCAAGGAACTATCACCGGGTGGTGGATACTCTGAAAACCGCCACGGTTTTCGCCGTTGCCATGCTCACCGCCGGATGGATCATCATTCTGATTTTTGCCGAACCGCTGTGTAAAATTTTCGGCTGCACCGGCGAGACCCTCCGTCATGCCGCCTATACCATGCGGGTGTACAACCTGCTGCTGCCCCTGGTGCCCTTCGGAAATGTAGGCTCCGGCTTCTTCCAGTCCATCGGCCAGCCGAAAAAGTCCGTTTTCATCAGCCTCAGCCGCCAGATCCTCTGCCTGGTTCCCATGGTGCTGATTCTCGGCAGCATCTTCGGTCAGAACGGCGTGCTCTACGCCCTGCCCGTGGCCGATGTGGTCTCCTCCGCCGTTGCGCTGATTCTTATGGTGATGCAGTGCAGACATCTCCGTCAGAACGCATAAACGCAATCCATACGGCAAATCCCCATGGAATCCGATCCATGGGGATTTGATTTTGGGCAGAAAAAAGCCCCGCGCCAGGCAAGACACGGGACTTTTGTTCTTTTGCCGAACTCCAATCAAGCGTAGGCAGCGCTGATGGATTTCAGGTACGCGGCTCTGGACTTGCCGTCGATGATGTAGAACACACTATCAACCAGTGCAATGACCAGAACAATGATGGTTACTGCCAGCATCAGGGTCCGGACAGGAGTGGTGGACATGTTCATCAGGTAGTTGAACTTAAATGCCAGCACGCCAATGATGGCCCAGATGACTGTGTAAATAGCACGAGCAGTTCCCTTTTTCAGCAGCAGAATCGCAATGCCGATGAGGGCAAATACATCCAGGAAGAGAATCGCGCCAACCTGCTTAATGGAAACAGTTTTGGTGGTGATTCCGGGGACTGCCAGCTTCTGATAAGGGTTCTTCTCGCCCTTGTCGTTGGTCTGGGTGATCCCCAGCTTGCCGCCGAGCTCGGACCAGAAGCCGTCATAGCCGTTTTCCTCGTTCTCCTTGATGATTTTTTTGTTCTCCTTGTACTGATCCGCCTGCCAATCACTCACGGATGCGTGATGGTAGGGGAACCCACAGAAGGAAAGCAAAGACCAGGAATCATCCTCGTCCGCCTTCGTGTCGCCGTAGCCGAGAACGGTGATTACATCGCCCTTGGATACGGAGTAGTAGGGGCACAAAGAGAGGATGAAGAACACTGCCAGCAGCGCCACGAGGACAAGGTCAATGATCTTGCAGATACCCTCATGCTTTTGCTTGGGCAGGTTGTTCATGTCTAACATACGGAACCCTCCAAGTCATAGTTTTTTGCCAAGGTTAGTTTCGTGCCATCCAATAGCACAAGTTTAGCACAGACCATGTGGTTTTTCAAGCGCTGATTTCGCTTTTTTCAAAATTTTTGCCCGAAACCGGGGCAATCTTTATGCACAATGCTTAAATCCGGAAAGTTGGCCCGGGAGGCGCGGTTTCCCGGTTGAAATTCTCAGGATGCTATGTTAAAATGATATCAGGATTATCGCGGCTTTTTTCGACTGGCTTCTGGCATTTCCTCTGCAAACTGGCAGAAAAAAGTCGCAAGGCCATATTGCGAAATGCAAAATGATACACTATAATATGACGGTAAGCGTTATAATTCTGCGCTTTTCGCGAAATTAAGGATTTGGAGGACAATCATTATGGATATGAGCATGTATGATCTCACCGGCAAGGTTGCCATTATCACCGGTTCTACCCGCGGCATCGGCAACGCAATCGCAAAGCTGATGGCTGACCACGGCGCCGCCGTTGTCATCACCGGTCGTAAGCAGGAGGCCTGCGACAAGGTTGCTGAGGAAATCAAGGCAGCCGGCGGCAAGGCTCTGGGCGTCGCCACCGACGTTACCTCTGCTGAGGCTCGTCAGAACCTGGTCAACAAGACCGTTGAGACCTTCGGTCACATTGATATTCTGGTCAACAACGCCGGTACCGGCGGACAGCCCAGAAAGATGGTTGACATGGACGAGGATTACTTCGACCACTACGTTCAGGCCGACTACAAGGCACTGTACTTC
>ERZ1034844.1567-NODE-1567-length-10586-cov-4.344412_pt1 | contig 10586 bp, 1 predicted proteins | sample MGYA00520594_ERZ1034844 | MGnify/ENA primary metagenome ERZ1034844 (study PRJEB33766, sample SAMN09781733) | gut metagenome | biome: gut microbiome | host: Homo sapiens | place: Madagascar | study: EMG produced TPA metagenomics assembly of the PRJNA485056 data...
TTGATACATGAATCATATTACGAAATACATATTTGCGATACTATCGCTTATCATGCTGGCAGGATGCAGCGAAAGCGAAAAGAACGAGGTAAGACCGATGGATACGTTGGCACCCATCTCGCTCACCCTATCTGTGCCTGCCGATAAGACGGAAACACGCATCGGAGATCCGGGAGAAGACAACAACGACATGGTGGACTGGGACCGGCTCACCATCATCGTTGCCTATAAGAAAAAGACGCAAGGCGACGAAATACACGATGCAGCCCCCCAGAAAATGGTATATTACGATACCTATACCAAGGAAGAATTCGACAGAAAAAACCTCGTCACCCATGCCACCTCAACCCTATCAGGACCTGATGCCAACGGCTTTCGCACCTATACGATGTATCTGCCGTTAGGCACCTGTTGCGTTTATGGGGTTACCTACAGTAACGGAGAAGGACTGAATCTGGAGGAGATGTTAAACCAAATAGAACATAACGGGAAAGACCATAACTCAGATATCTATAACTTACAGATTACCAACGACTATGCCCATAAAAACGGAGCCATAGACGTAGCCAAGTTTATCAGCGTAGCCACAGGTTATGCGCTCAAGCTGGACCCAGAGACGCAAATTCTCACCAATGACAGAGATATAAAAGTAGAACAGAACATCAATGCCAATATCAACACCAAACAATACTGGCGCATGGTACTGGGCAGACTGGCTGCCAAGATTGACATACAATGGGATGCCAAGGGAGCCTATGAGAAAGATGAAGATGGTAAGCAAAAATTCACCGATGTGAAAGTACAAGGTTTTACTTATCACGGCGAACCAGAAGAAACAACGAAATCAGATGCAGGATACGGAAGACTCTTCCCTACCCTTTATGCTGTTTCAGCAGAAACACCAAAAACATCCGTAGGCGGACAGAAAACATTTATCAACACCTCGGAAATCAGCAAGCGTAACGGAAGAGTTTACCATTATACCTTCCCTGATGGCACTGCGAAGCCACGCATCACCTTCGATATCAAGACGAAAAAAGATGGCGCAACAGAGGAAAAATCCGACAAGGTAACTTTCGACTTCAAGAACCGGACAGAAAGTTTCAATCCTGCCCAATGGTACAAGATCAACGTAACCATCAAGGGAGCCAAAATCGGTAATGCGAGCAACATCATCATCGACAAATTCTAACATAATAAGAGAATATTCATCATGAGAAAACTCTATCCAACATACTGCAGACTTATCGCGACCCTCCTGTTGCTGGGTTGCTCCATCGCCTTGTCAGCACAAGGCAAGACCTATTATGTGAAAGCAGATTCCGAGATAACGACCTCCAGCAACGACGGCTTATCATGGGAGAATGCTATCACCCTGACAGAAGCGCTGAGCCAAGCCAAGGCAGGCGATGAAATCTGGGTGAAAGGCTACGAGGATATTACCGGCAACATCTACAAGGCACCGAAGGGAGGCTTCGTTCTCCCTTCGGGCGTTGCCATGTATGGAGGTTTTGCAGGAGACGAAACCATCAAGAACGATCTCCCTACGGGCAGACATAAATATCAGATGAAGTATCAGACGGCTCTAGTGGGCGACATCGACACCAACGACAAGGCGAGCCAGCAGCTGATTATCTATCCAGAGAACACCACCCGCACCGACAATGCCACCCATGTACTGACCCTCCAGATAGGCGTAACACAGGACAACACCAACGACGGCAACAAGCCAACCATTGTTTCCGGTTTCCTCATCGCAGCAGGTAATGCCAGTGGAGAGAACACCTCTGCAAATGGCAGAGGCGGCGGCATCTACGTGGTAAACAACAGCAACGACGGCAATGCCCAGAGTCGCTTCTTCCGTATTTCGCAATGTAACTTTGCGAACAACTACGGCATGCGCGGCGGTGCCATCTATGTAGATAATTCCTGTACCAACCAGCAGTCAGCCATCAGCTACTGCAGCTTTTTTAATAATGTGGCAGGCAAGCGAGGCACCAGCGAAAACGAAGGTGGCGGTATGTGGATAGACGGAACAGCCACCATCTACAACTGCAACATCAACAACAACACAAACGGCGGTATCCGACTTTCGAACACATCGAAAATCGTCAACTGTTCTGTTATTGCCAACACCGTATCAGCCGCAGACCTGACCACAAACGGGGCTTCAAACAGCAATGGCGGCGGAGCGGTTTACAACACCGTTCTCTGGCATTCCACTGCACTCAGCAAGCAAGACAGCCGTCCTGCCTTCTATTCCTGTGCTTTTCCTGAAGTAAAAGTTACCAATCCCGATACCAATACCGACGCCAACGGGAACGTAAGGATCAGCAACGAGAACCACGGCATTGAGCCAGCCCCTTGGTTCAAGCAGAGTGCCGTGACCCAGGGTTACGACTTCTCGTTCAGCAGTAACCTGAAGCAATTATACAGCACCGCCTTCACATTCGAGGAAACCTCTGCCCTTTTGAACAAGGGAAAACTGGAATACTACACCAACCTCATAGTTAATGCAACCCTGGAAACAGCTTCTACCGACATCATGGGTAGAACACGCTATCAGACAAGCACCATCGACATCGGAGCCTACGAGTATGCCCGCATGAAGGCAGGACGCATCAGATACGTGAAGCCCCAGAAAGAGGGAAAGGGAGACGGATCAACATGGAATGATGCCACGGACGATATCCAGTGGGCCATCAACGATTTGGCAGAAAAGGCACCAGGCGAGAAAGGCGAAGTCTGGGTAGCAGCCGGAACCTATGTGGTAAAAGACCGAATTCTTGCCGATGATACATCAGCCCCGGTATCCCTACTGATGAAGAACGGCATCAGCGTTTATGGTGCGTTTAAGGGAACCGAAAAAAGACGTTCCGAGCGCATCGAGGAATCCAAGGATTTAAAGCCATGGGGCTGGAAACAAGAATCCATCATCAGGGGTGCGGAATTCAAGGGAAGCGACGATGCCAACTGGAATAATAATGACGAAGCCTGGAACATACAGAACAGTGGTTCCTACCATGTGGTATGGTTTGCTCCCCTGCCTGGAGGAAATGCCTTTACGGATGAAGTATATCTGGAAGGCTTCACCATTGAGGGAGGTAAATTTCACGATACGAACAAAGCCGAATACGCCCCAGACTGTGGTGCAGGCGTTTATATCAACGACCCATCAGCCCGAATGCGTTACTGCACCGTGAGATTCTGCAACCCGGGCATGAAAGAAAGCGGAAGCATCAAGCCTCGTGGCGGCGGCATCTACTGCCAGAACGGACAGACGGAAGGTAACCTGGTATACGACTGTTCGGCTTACCAGGGCGGAGGTATCTATATAGACGAAGCCGGCTTCATCACCCGAAGCATGGTAACCAACTGTTCTGCCTATCAGGGAGCGGGCGTTTATCTGAGGGGTGACCCTAATAACTCGGAGAAAGCCTATTACCAAATTCTTGCCACCTCTGTAATCAGTAACAATACCAGTACCCGAAATGGTGCTGTGTATCTGGATGGTCACGGACTGGTGATTAACAACACCATCGTCAACAACTATACCAACAACACCTCAGATCCTGCTGACGAGCTGTCATCCAATACGGGTGGTGTGTATATCAAGGAAAAGGGTCTTCTTGCCAACAACGTCATCTGGAACAACTCGCTGCTCCAGCACAAATCAGGCACCAACAACTCAGCTTCCATGGCACAGATTTATGCAGCCAACCCATCAGAAGAGACCGTACAGTTTTACAACAACGCCATCTCGGATGTAAATGCAGCCAAATGGACCAGCACCTATCAGAGCGGAACCATCTCCATCAACACGTATTACTCAGGCAAGGGATTCGTGATGGGCAATGAAGCACCTTACAACACGGTGGAAGCCTTCAACGAGAAACGTGGCGTTCTTACAGACATGAAGACGGTGAACTATTATTGGGAAACATTGAAAGGTACCCGACTGCGCAACGTGGGCATCAGCTATGCCCTCCTGCCATCTTCCTACCTGTATCAGCCAAAAATAGACCTGAGCGGAAAGGCTATCAGTTCGGTTCCGTCAGCAGGAGCCTATATGGCTGACAACCAAGATCTTGTATTTGAAAAGAATGACACCAAAAAACGCCTGCGCATCTACTTTGACCGTTCACGAGAACTGGTGGACGGAACAGGAGAGTCGTGGGAAAAGAGCTATACCTCATCATCTGTAGATGAAATTCTCGGTTATCTTGCCGACATCAAGGATGAAGACAAGGTAAAGGTGGTTACTGCGGGCAATACAACAGCAGTAGATTTCACTATCAGCAAGAACAGCGGATGGGAGTTTGAAATCTGCGGTCGTGAGGGTATCTTCGAACCGAAGATTGCCTACACGTTCGAGGAAACAGACGCCAGGTCATGCACCTTTAACATTCAACCTTGCGTACTTCCTGTAACCGTATATGGCGGTTATCCGGAGTATTCAAAGAACCCGAATCCGAAAGATGAAGACCGCGACCCTATCAAATACCGCACCGAGCTGAACGGAAACCTGAACGGTTCAGAACTCAACGAGGGTCTCTACCATCTGGTCCGCATCGAAGCAGGTGCCAACATCACCATCGACGGCTATGCCTTTACCCATGCATACGCTGCCGGTACTGCCTACATGCCTTATGGTGGCGGCGTGCTGATAGGCAGCATGGACCAGAGCAGCCAAGCAACCACCGTGAAGCTGAAGAATTGTATCTTTGAGAACAATACAGCGACAGATGGCGGTGCTATCGCTACCATGCCAGATGCCGTGAATGTGAAATTGGAACTGGAAAACTGCGTCATCAATAACAATACGAGCAAGGATCCGCTTAATCCAAGTTCTTCGGGGCTGCCTTCCATCATCTATCTGAACAAAAGCCAAGGCAGCAACAACTCTCTCACACTCAACCATGTAAGCATCATCAACAATGAGGGAGTAGCACCAGATTACGACCTTGTGAAGAGAACCTCGTATGCTGTAGGAAACAAACTGAACATCAACGGCACATGGAATGGTTCGGAATGCAAGAACAGCATGGATATCAACACTCTGGGAAAAGACGGAGCCGTGAACTTCAGCAACCCAACCAATGAAGTGGGTGCCAGAATGAGCGGCAACGTTTATTACGGAGGCTATTCATCCTTCCGCCCGCTGACCAGTTCTGTACAGGCGAGTGACATCATCAACAGCGCTCAAGCTAGCAACGCAACAGCCAAGGACATCACCGGCGAAGACCGCAACCTTGGTGGTGCTCCTGACCTGGGTGCATACGAAGCTCTCCTGCCAAAAGCAGGAAAGATTATCTACGTGCGTTCGTACAACAAGACCTATGAAAGCAGCAGCGATGCCAACAAAGACGACCAGGACGGCAACCCAGACTTTAATCTTCTGAATGAATCAGATACCGAATATGATGGAAGCAGCTGGGACAAGGCTATCATCGGTAACGCCATGTGTGATAATAATAGGGCAAGAACGGGCAATGACTTCTATGTAACAGACAATGGAAGCTTGCTCAATACAACCATCGAAAACGAGGAGTATAGTCTGGCTAACCGCAAGTATCGTTCAGAAACTGACTCTTATGGTAATTTCTGGACTAACTCAGGAAATCTGGACAAGCAGTATCTCTCTGGCTGGGGATCATATAATAAAATCACCAACAACAGAGACGAACAATACATCAGCGGTCTACAATATGCTGTGGAAAAAGCTGCTGAATTGAATAAAATAAAAAAAGACAGCGTTGTGGTGTGGGTAGGTGCAGGTATCTATACCGACTACAAAGGATTCGTTATCAGAGACAACGTGAAGGTTTATGGTGGTTTCCCATACGAAGGCTATCCTGGAGAAGACGACCGTCATCCGCTGCTGTCACAATACGTGCCGGCACGTAAGGAATACGAAAATCTGGACAAGACCAAGTATGAAACCATTCTACAGATCAGAAAGGAATCGCCTGTATACTTCAAAAACGGAGATAAGGAAATGTGGTATCAGGAGAAAAATTCTACTGATGGCTCTAATTATGACTTTACAAAAACGTTGATGAACAGTGGAAATACAGAGCGCCATTATGTTCTCTATCAGCCAGACGTATGCCTTCCTACCTGGTCGCCATCGGGTGATGGAAACGCCTCACGTACAGATGGTAATGCCGTACGCTATAAAGGAACTTTAAAAGACGATAAAAACTACGTGGATTACGAGCATGCCAAATGGGATGGCTTCTCCGTACGTCATGGTTATATCATCAACTATCCTGGTGCCAACCGTGACGGAGGAGCAGGTGTGCGTGTATTCCGAGGTGTAGAACTGGAAAATCTCATCATCGTCAACAACTTCAACCATGGCAGTCGCGTACGTGGTGGCGGTTTGTATATGGACGGAGAGAACAGTAAGATTTCGAACAGTTACCTGCTGAGAAACCTGAGTTATGCCAACAGCAGTGAAAGTTATGGAGGCGGAGCCTATATGATTCAAGGCACCGGCTACAACCTTGTGGTGGCAAACAACCGCTGTTATAACGGAACCTGCCGTGGCGGAGGTATCTTCCTGGAGAGTGCCAAGTTCTACAACAATACCATCGCCTACAATATGGCGACAAACGGAACCGGCATCTATCACTGGCAGGATGCCAATACCGGAGTTGCATCGCAACTTTCACTCTACAACTGTATCATCTATGATAATTATAACAACAGCAAGCAGATTACAGATCAGGTAAACTCAGCTGCATCGGGCAAGATGAATCCATCCCACAACTGCTACATGAACAGTGGTAACATCAACAACAAATTCCAGGAAAGCGATGGAAATTCCACTGGCACAGATCTGGCTTTCCCATTTGAGGACAAGACCTACGAAAATGGAAAAGACGGAGTTTTCCGCTTCCGCAATGCCCGATTAAAGAATAACTTCCGCCTGAACGAGGCTGATGGTTTAGCAGGTAACAAGTGTCTGAATGGTGGAACCACAAATGTAGGAAATGGAATCATCCTTCCGGAAACCGACATGGACTATACCAACCGAATCAAGGACTGCGCCATTGATATCGGTGCCTACGAGGCTGACAATACTGCCAATATCGCACCACAGGAAAAGACAAACAGCGCAGGTATTGTAGATTACATTTATTATGTAACCCAAAACGGATGGGGAAACAGAAGTGGAGACAGTCCGGAAAACGCTGCCTGTGCTGACAAGCTGCAGGATGTGCTGACTGCTGCGGGCAAGAAATTTAATTCAACAAGTCAGAGCAAGGTGTATGTAAAAGTAGCAGGCTATCAGGCTGATGAAACCGGAAAGCGCTTTACTTATCATGCCAATACGCTGGCAGACCCTAGCGATCCGCAGAGCTATACCTTCCTGATTCCTAACGGAGTATGCCTGATGGGTGGTTACTATGAGGGTGACCAGGAAGGAGGAAAGCCGAAAGCTGGAACCTATAATTGGGATAATGACAAGCGCGACTGTATCAGCACTTACCAGACGGTATTAAGTGCGAAGACCGAAGTAAAAGAAGGTTCTGCCGTTAACCAGGAGGTGAACGGCTACCACACCGTGTGCTTCGGCAAATGGCCTACGGGCGACTATGACGACTACAACACCTCTGCCTTGACAGAGAATACCATCATAGATGGCTGTCGCCTGATTGACGGTAACGCAAGCGACAAATCGGGCTTCAAGAGTATGGGTGGTGCAGCCATTGTGCCCAAAAAGGCACATGTACGCAACTGTGAGATCTCCGACTGTCAGGCAACCCAAGGCGGTGCTCTCATGTTGCTGAAAGGTAGCATCGTAAGCGGTAGTGTCATCGTAAGAAACAAGGCACAGAAAGGTGGCGCCATCTATGCGCTCCGTTCCAACGATAAGAACGAAGACACCAAGAACTACCATGCCTACGTCATCTCATGCACCATCGCTAAAAACGAGGCAACCATTGGTGGCGGAATCTACCAGGAGGAGAACTCCCTGATTGGCTGTAACTCCGTGATATGGGGAAATTCGGCACAGACCGACAACAACATCAGCGGTGATGTGAACTATCAATCTTACGACTATCTGCAGGGACTGGGAGAATATACGGAGAAATTCTATCCATACAACTATTGTTTCGTAGAGAAGATGGCGTTGCCAGCCAACAGAATGAACACGGAGATGACTAGCGATCTTGACAGTTACTTCAACGACAACAAAATCTTCAAGCCTCGTGCCTATTCACCATTGATTGACAACGGAGTTGAGAAAGAATACGTCAATGCATGGAAGGATTATGGTATCAGCAGCTACGACATTACCGGTAAGGAAAGAACCATGACCAAGCAACAGACAGCCGGTGCATACACATCTGATCTGCCTGCGTTTGATAATACCAAGCTTCTGAAGCGCCTGTTCGTTTCTCAGACAGGTGGTGAGAAAGTAACAGAAGAAGAGAAGGCAAAGTATTATGGCCGCTCCTTCCTGACTCCTTTCAACAGTCTCGAAGCGGCCCTCGACTATATTAATGAAGCAAGAAGGGATAAGAATGTGGCAGATGAAACAACCCACTTCGAAATTCTGATGACAGGTGGAACCTACAAGCCGAGCAAGATGCGACAGAATAAAGATCTTTCGCCAGAACAGAACACGATAGACCGCCGCTTGCAGAGCTTCACCATCCCTGTGAACGTAGCCATCTTCGGCAGTTTCACTGTAAACGATCTGTACTCATCAACGCCTGAAGCTACTACAGGTGAGGATACTTATGAAAAGCTTACAAGCCTGGGAGATAAGACATTGGTAGCAGATGGAGATATTGAGACCATCCTGAAGAATCGCAATGAGAATCACATGACCGACAAAAACAAGAACGGTCTGATTGAGCCATGGGAGTTCCAGAATCCTACGATTCTTTCCGGTGACATCAAGGCATCGGAAAAGGAACGTAATGTATATAATGTAGTCTACAGTAATGCGGAATCCACAGGTACTTCGGCAACATTGAACAATGATGTCGTATTAGACGGTATTACCATCATGAATGGCGAAACCATGACACAGTTGAAGACAGAAGAAGGAGGAACTGACGAAGTTGCCGAGATTGGTCGTGGAGGCGGTATCTACACCAACCGTGTGAACTATACATTGAACCGTTGCCGACTAATGAAGAACTCCGGTCTGCATGGCGGAGCTATCTATGCCAACAATGCAAGTCTGGACATCATCGGCAGTACAATCAGCGGTAACAGTAACGTATCAGAAAAGGCTAGTCAGGATGAAGTCACCGAACCAGGTAAGGGTGGAGCAATCTATCTCTATCTCACAAAATCGGATAATGGAAACCTGCATATCGTCAACTCGCTCTTAGCCAACAATGATGTAACTTGTGGCAGATATACGGGCACACAAAATTCACAAGGCGGAGCCATCTATATCCGTAGAGCAAACGATGCCGGCAACATGTCTGAGGACTATCAGGATGCTTACATCGTAAACAGCCTCATCGTGAACAACAAGGCAAAGCAAGATGGAGCCATCCATGTGGAGAACGAGGTGACAAGCGGTACGATTACACCTATATTATATAATACCGCCATTTGGGGGAATGAATCAACAGATAATAGTGTACTCCTCAAAAGAGAGCACATGCGCAACTGTGCCTGGGATGAATTACCTGCTTCTACTGCAAAGGATGGTAACATCAAGCTGAGCAAGGAGAATATTGCATCGGCTGGTCCACGTTTCACAGAGCCTACAACCACAAAGGGTTACGAAGGTTATAAACCAGATGCAAAATGGAATCCTCAGGCTATCTCTGTGCTTACAGATGCAGGTGACGGAAAGAAGGATGCAGACGATACAAACGAGACTGGTAAATATCTGTATTGGTGGACTATGCACAATACTCGCCTTGAGAAATATGGTTATCCTTCTGAGTACATCCGTCCTGTCAGCGGTACATACAACAGATACGTAGGTCCGAAAAACGAGAATGGTGATGTAGCAGAAAAACCTATCGATATCGGTATGTATGAATTCCAGTATGTATTCAAGTTTACTGACTTAGAAAAGGTTTATATCGGTACGGAAGAGAAAGGAAATGGCGATGGTAGCAGTTGGGACAACCAAAGCACCGACCTTCGTGGTGCCATCATTGCCATGGCTAACCCTTCAGGTAACAAATCTTTAGGTACTACAATCAACAACAACAGAAAAGTGTTTGTACGTGGAGGTACCTATTATTCGCCAACCTACTCTAGCGGCGATGCCTTCTCTCTCATTGTGAACAATGACGAAAAGGCTAAGTATATAACATCGATTGAACTTGTGGGTGGTTGTACGGGCTCGAATAATGCTGACGGAACAGAGGTGCAAGACTTTAGTAAACCTTCGGTACTCATTGAGAACCCAGCCAAGGCAGGCGAAACCAAAAACTTGCTCAATATTGTAACGAATGGTAAGCCGGTAACTATTTCCGGTTTCACATTCCAGAACCAGAGTGGTGTGGGAGTAAATGCGAAGATCAATAATGATCAAGCCGGAACGGGAAAAGAAATGAGGCTCCATCATTGTGCCTTTAGAAAGAATAACGGAA
>ERZ1034844.1569-NODE-1569-length-10584-cov-6.595878_pt1 | contig 10584 bp, 11 predicted proteins | sample MGYA00520594_ERZ1034844 | MGnify/ENA primary metagenome ERZ1034844 (study PRJEB33766, sample SAMN09781733) | gut metagenome | biome: gut microbiome | host: Homo sapiens | place: Madagascar | study: EMG produced TPA metagenomics assembly of the PRJNA485056 data...
ATGCCGAGCAGTATGAAGCGACGCTTGAAAAGGTCAAAGCAAAAATGCAGACGATTGAGCTGGAAACGGCGAAATTGGCAGCGCAGAAAGGTATTGACGGCTCGGACGTATTGAGCGCAAACAGAGAGTATCAGAAACTTAAAAAGCAATATGACGCACTCATTGCCAATGCAGACAAATTTAAACGCTCATCAAAAAGCGGCTTTAACGCTGCGGTAGACGGCGCAAAAAGTCTCGGTTCGAGTATGCAAAAAGCTATAAAACAGGTTTCTAAATACACGCTTGCCCTTTTTGGTGCACGTTCTGGATTCTATGCAATAAAAAATGTCATGCGTCAGGTCCTTTCGGATAATGAAAAGCTAAATAACACTATTACGGCAATAAAAGGGGCTTTTGCTTATGCAATAACGCCTGTAATCGAAACGGTTGTTGAATGGATAAAGTATGCTTTTGCTTATTTGAATATGTTTTTGAAAGCGCTCACTGGCGTCGATATGGCAGCGCAGTACAACGCAAAAGCAATTAACAAGCAGACCGAAGCCACAAGGAAAAATGCAAAGGCAACGAAGGAAGCAAATAAGCAACTTGCAGCATTTGATGAAAAGAATGTTTTGACGGCAAATAATCAAAGTTCAACAGATGCGGAGTCAGCAAATCCCGTTGCATTGCTTGATCTCCCCGATGTCAGCGGCGGAAAGTTTGAACAGATATGTGAACTTATAAAAAACAATCTTGCAGATGTTGAGGCGTTTGTTGGAGGTACACTTATCGCAGTTGGCTTAGTTTTACTTGTATGCGGACAAATCCCATTAGGAATTGCTGCTATAGTGGCAGGTATTGCGCTTGAAGCGGCAGCAATAGGAAACGCAGACGAAATCAAAGTATCAACAGAAGCAATGATAAGTACCATAATGATGATTGCCGGAGGCGCTTTGCTGGCAATAGGGCTTATGCTTTGCACAGCCGGTCAATTGCCTGCTGGTTTAGTAGCAATTGCAATAGGTGTTGCATTGATGGTAAGTGCTATTGCAATGGCGGTTAATAAAATGCCGACAGAAGTCCAAAATATGTTGCTCAAAATTATGGGAATTGCAGGTGCATCTTTGTTGGCATTAGGTGTTATTCTTATTCTTGCTGCGGGGCAGGTTCCTTTGGGAATTGCTCTTATAGCAGCAGGGGCGGCATTGCTTGTGACAGCGGTCGCTTTGGCAGTTGACAAAATGCCATCGGAGGTTAGAAACTTTTTACAAGTAGTTTTTGCTATCGCATCTGTTGCAATGTTAGTTCTCGGTATTGTTTTATTGTGTACCGGTGTTCACCTTATGCTCGGTGTGGCTTTGTTAGCAGCCGGAGCCGCTTTACTTGTAACAACAATTGCTTTAAATTGGAATAAGCTATCAGATGAAACGCAAAAAACAATTTCTGTTCTTGCGGGAATTGTCTCGGGGGCTTTACTGGTTCTTGGAATTATTCTGTGCGCGACAGGTGCCGCACTACCTTTAGGCGTTGCTTTAATTGCGGCTGGAGCGGTAGGGTTGGTAACTGCGATTGCTTTAAATTGGAATGTTGTGAGCGAATGGGTTTCAAAAGCATGGGCATCCGTAAAATCTTTTTGGAACTCTTCAATTGCTCCGGTGTTTACCACAAAATGGTGGTCGAACAAGCTCTCTGTTATTGCGCAAGGAGCAAAGTCGGCAATTAACTCTGCAATTTCATATATTGAACGTGGTATAAACTGGATTGTCAGCAAGCTCAATTTGCTTAACTTTAATTTGCCAGACAGTGTTGCAAAGGTCGTCGGTTTTAGCACTTTAGGCTTTAATCTTCCTTATGTAAACATTCCCCGCCTTGCAAAGGGCGGTATTGTCAACAACCCGGGCAGAGGTCAGGCGGTTATTGCTGGTGAAGCAGGAGCTGAGGCTATCCTCCCGTTGCAGAATAACACCGAGTGGATGGATATGCTCGTTGATAAGGTTGCCGATAGGGTATCAATGAACGTTGTCAACCGCATTACGATTGACGGCAAGGACGTAAATGCATCAAACAAGAAGTACGATTCGCGCTTTGCCTTTGCTACAAACGGAGGTGTTTTGTGATGATAAAAACATATACAGATACTACTATAAAAAACTGCACGCAGCCTTTTGCAATCAAATGCGGTTCAACGTGGTATGCTTTCCCGAGTACAATTAAAGATGCGTCGCTCAGCGATTACAAGCTGTGGGGAGATGATACGGGGCGCAGTATGACGGGCTCATCAAAAGGTACGCTTATCGGTATATTTCCGAAGTTGCAGGTGACAATCGGAAAACAAAATGCCGACGAACGTGCTATTCTGTGCAAATGTCTTAATCAAACCGAAGCCACCGTCAGAGCGTACTGTACCGAACGTCAGCGCTTTGAAACCGCAAGTTTTTATTTTGGAGATGTTACCAATAAGATAAAGCATTGGGATAAACACGGTACGCTCGGAACATTGAGCAACGGCGTACAGTCATACCAATGTAAAAGCACATTTGACTCAATGCAATTTAGTGTCGTTGCCAATAACAGGAGGTCGAAATCGTGAGCAAAACCGTACAGGAAATAATGGAGGTAATGGGTAAGACTGCCGAGGCATCCGTCGCATTGGAACGCAAGAACGGCAGTTCTTACACTCATATAGCCGACATTAACCCGGAAGATATCAACGAGGCACGATATTATTTTGACGGTGCTTTGTACCGCTCTGTAATGCGATGTCTTGAATTAAAGCTCAAAAACAACTGGACGGCAAAAGCGAAAAAAGGTTTACTGTTGGACGGCTTTAACATCAAGGTAACGCACCCGGAGGGGGACAGCGTAACGATCGGTTACGGCGGATTTTACATTGCCGAAGAGCCTGAATACGATGCGGCACAGAACCTTACAAGCATTATTGCTTATGACGAGCTGTACCCGTCGATGCAGGCTTACGATATGAGCCTTGACTGGACAAACGGCATCAGCCTCAAAAATTACCTTATTGCGATCCTTAATAAGCTCGGTATCAATTACGATGTGCAGAGCCTTAATTTAATGGCAAACGCCGACAAGGTGATTACAAGTGAAAAATTCCTTGACATCGGAAACGACAGCACCGAATCGGCGTATACATACCGTGATGTACTTGACGAGATAGCAAAGGCGACAGGCGTAACGTTTGCGTTTCGCAACTCACTCAGAGGTGATGAGTATAAACTCTATGCAATTAAGCCGACAGAGAGCGGCTATGTGATTGACGAGAGCAACCTCCGAAGCGTGACTATCGGTGCAAAGTACGGACCCATCAAGGGTGTTGTACTCAGCCGAGAGCCGCAGGAGGACAATGTGTTCTATCCGTCAAACCTTTCCTCATCACAAACTGCGGTCAAAATCTCAAACGTCGAAATAATTGAAGATGCAAAGGACAATGATTACCGTGAGAACTTTATCGAGGGAATATACAATAACGTTAAAAATACGGAATATTACCTCTATGAGCTTGATTCTTTCGGCATCGGATTTTTAAATTTCGGCGACATCTTTACGATTAAGACCGCTGACCGTGAAAACGGCATAATCGGAGAGGAAAAAGAGTACAAAACAATCTTTATGCGCACCGATATGACAATCGGCAGCGGCATAAAGGAAAAATCGAAGCTCGAAGCGCCGCAAGCTACATCGACCGACTATTCGGCGGCAAAATCCTCAACCGAAAAGATGTTGAAATGGACTATGCTGAGGGTCGACAAGCAGAATCAGAGGATAGAATCGTATATAACCGACAACGACAAAAGATATACGAAAATCACACAAACGCTTGAAGGTCTTGACGTTGCTATCAATGATGAGAAAAACGGATTGAAAGCGCAAATGACAGCGACGGCGAAAAAAGCCGAGAGCGCATACAGTATGGCGTCGACCGTTATAAACGCAGGCTATACAACGACGGACGATGTTAATACGCTGATCGCTCAGTCGGCAAATGACATCACCCTCTCCGTCGAGCGCAACCTAAAAATCGGAGCGAGAAACATATTGCTTGATTCGGCACGGTTTGGATCATTTACTCCGACAGGGGAGCAGGCGGACGTAAAAGTTACGCTGTTCGACGATCAGTCGGTGCCGTCAGGTGTGTATTCAAACGTGCGATTTAATTCGAAAGTAAACGGCACGGTCGACTTTTACTATTCGGCGGCGGATATTTTGCAAAGTCTGAAAAAAATTAAGGCGAACACAAAATACACCTTATCATTTTTTGCAAGGTATAAGTCCGGAATTGATGATATTACGGGTTTTGTGCCTAAATCGGTGATCAGCGCCGGAAGTGCCACGGTTACATATGACAATGACAGATGCACAACGCCGAAGCTGTCGACAGTGTGGCAGAGATACATCCTGACATTCAAGCTGACCGGCACGGTTTCGGATTTTAGACTGCGATTTTTATTCAACAATTGCAAGTCAACGGACGTCTCAGCGTTTCAGCTCTCGTCTCTTAAGCTCGAAGAGGGCAACGTTGCCACGGACTGGTCGCCGTCAGAAATAGATATGGTAAGCGACGCAACCTATCAGTCTTTTATAAAGTTACTGCCGGACAAGATAAGTGCAGGGGTTGAATCGACAGTTAACGATCAATACGTGGCAGATAAAATAAATCAAAAGTGCGTGTCGGTAACTCTTGATACAAGCGGTGTTACCATAGAAAATGGAGCGTTAATTCTTAAGGACGAAAACGGTGATTCTATGATTGATAGTTCAGGTGTTCATAGTGAGCATATAAACTTTGGAAATACAATAAACATTGACACAATAAAAAATGGTACTGTCATTGATAATAACAACGTTGATGTTTTAACACTGAGAAACTATACGGGATCTGAGACAGGAATGGTAAATGCAAAAGCTGCTGTGTCGGTAATGTCTGCGATTCCGGTGTTAAAAGCCTTGTTCTGGAACAACTCTAAAAATTGGTTTTGCCGCAAGACTGCTACAAACAATATTACGATCGCAAAAATTGATAATGTAGAAGAAACACAGGTGTATATGCTTACATTTGATGTAATTCTTGCAACAACAACTAACGGTAAAGCATTGTTGCCGCAACAAGTCAAATTGACAACTGATAAAACCGTTACATATGAAATTGGTGTAGATACATTGACTGCTGGAAATGCGACTGTTTCCGGAAAAACGTATCAGTATAGATACGGCAGCCTATCTTGTTCAATTCGAGGTTATGATTTAATTAAGATTAAAAAAGCAAACAGTCAGAATGCCAAACTGAGTATAGTTTCTATTGCAATGGCAAATCAAGGTACATCAAGCGATTCTTTGTCGTGGCTTCAGGCAATGTATAGTCCGAACGCTGATCATATGGGATTTGTGGGAAACTTTAAACTTACTACTTTTGTTGGAGCCACGCTCAATGCAAGAGCACTCTTAAACTCAAACACGAATTATTATTTTGATCTCGGTACCGGTATTTTGGCAGCTGATGAAATAAGTTGTAAAAATTTAAGATCGGCAGCACTCCCTTCGGCACAATCAACGGATGATCTGAAAAAAGTATATATTGATCCCTCAACAGGACAGATGTACAGAGAACTGTAACAAGGAGGCAAACAATGAAAACCACAATCAAACAAATATTAATTGCCCGTGACACGCTCTCACGGCTTGCGGAGCGGACATTGCCCGTCAAGCAGAGTTACGGTCTGGCAAAGGTTGTAAAGGCCGTAAATGAAGAGTTTGCTATATATGAGGGCGAACGAATCAAACTCTGCGAGAAGTACGGCACTTTGAACAGGGAGCAAAATCAGTACGATATCAACGACTGGGACGGACTGCGAAAAGATATGAATACGCTTGAAAGTCAGGAGGTCGACCTTGACGTCAAGCCGATTGACATCAGCGGCCTTGAGCTTTCGGCGCAGGATATCATCAGCATTGAGCCGTTTATCGAGGTGATAGATGATGATTAACAAAATCACAGTCAGCGAGCGGAGGGGACTGTTTCCGCAGTATAGCAACCTCGGCACAATAGGGGAGAAGAACGCAACGACGCTGTTGTTTCTTCTCCCTTCGTCGTTGCAGGGGTACAGCGAAAATATCGTCTGTGAGACCGCACAGGGCAGTTTTAATTATGCGGTATCAAACGATACCTTTGACCTGCCGAGCGAGGTTCTGACGGACAATACGTTGAAATTGCAGCTTGTTCTCAAGGACGGTGACAAAGTTGTGTGGAAGTCGATCCCGTACACCTTTACACTGTTTCCCGCTCTCGACTCCTCCGGCAATCACGGAGACAGTGAAAAGGACAAGCTGAGGGCTGAGCTGGCACAAAAGCTCCACGATCTCACGGGTAAGGATTATACCGACTACACGTGGGATCAGCTTATGGCGGAGGTTGCCGATATATCGGAGATTACTCCCGAGATACAGGATCTTATAGATCAAGCTACGAATTACGAAAATCTCCTTAACAGTATGATAACCGCACTGTGGGGATTTTACGGAGATTATTATACAGAGGAGGTAATGACAAATGGCGCTTAATTCGGAGTATTTCCCGAAAATTTACGACGGAATGCTTAAACATAACAGTCAGGTTGATGACAAGATCGACAAGATCAAGGACAAAGTTGACGACCTGATTGACAAGGAAAACCGCAAATACATTGTCAATCACGATCCAATTATTGAGCTGCCCTTTGAAGAGGAATACGCTTACATCAAGGATAAGGTTGACAAAATCAGGTGCGGCGAGACCCTTGACAAAAACAGACGTTTGGAGCTGTTTACGCACATTTTTATATCAGGTTATTTACCCAGCGGCGCAACAATCCATTTTGACGACAGTGACACGCCCGGCTACTCCGAGCTATATATCAACGGTGTACCGTATACATCAGATTACACTTGCCGAACAACAGAGGATGGAGCGTGGGAAAAAATCAATATCCTTGCCGTGCAGACCGAGGCTGATCCTCTTAATGGGGTAAAGGGCGTCTTGCGTGTCCATTACAAAGATATGCCTCTTAAGTTTTTTAAGGTGGTGCTGTATGATGATGTCGCAACGCAGCTCCTCCCGATTATCGACGATCTGTTTATAAGTCAGGAGATTGACACGCTCATCTGCTACGGTGACTATCGGTGGTCATATACCAATCCATCCACATTGAGGGTCTGGAAAGGCAATAAGGGCATAATACAATGGGGACAGCGACAGTTGCCCAATTTGCAGGAGTTTATTTTTCCGAATATTTCTTTCATGCCAAACCTTAATTACCTCTCAAGTGACAAGTCCAACCTCCGCAAGATAGACATCTCAAACTGCCGTGGTACAGTAGCTTATCTGCAAGCAGCGCAGCTCTCGGCTGATCTTGTCTTGCAGTGTTCGAGCATCGGAGATAACGCTTTTTACGGTGCAAACATCAAAAGCGTAGATTCCGGAGCATATTGTACAAGTATTGGTACAAATGCTTTTAGGAATAGTAAAATCCAGTCGGCAATAATCGGAGCAAGCGTGTCATCCATTTGGGGCAATGCTTTTAGGGAGTGCCTCTTTTTAGAGCGAGTCACTTTCAAAAACGCTAACCCGATCAATATATGTATAGGAGATACGGCAACGTTTTACGGCTGCACTTCCCTGCAAGATATTAACTTTTCTTATCTCCAGAAGATTAGCAACGTCAACATTTTTCAAGGCTGTACTGCTCTTGCAAACCTAACCTTTATCGACAAGAGTATATCTGTTGATTTGTATTTTGGTGCATCTCCCGTAATCACCGAACAGAGCTGTCTTAATATAATCAATGCAATAGCCGATGATGCGAAGATCAAGGTGCAGTTACACTCTACGGTCAAAACACAGATGACAAACAATTGGCATTGCAAGCTGTCCGACGGTAAATATGTGTCCTGCACCGCCGAGGACGAGGGAGCAGTCACGCAGTCGGCGGCACTTATTGCGAGAGGAGGTACATTGACGTGATTAAACAGTTGAGCAAAACATACAGCAAGGAGCATTGCACTTGCTATGACGAGTACGACGGCGACAAGCGTGTCGCCGTTATGATCGAGCCTGAGAGCGGTTACAAACTTCGCTATGATGACGGAGAGGGCAGCTATGATATAAGCGGATTTGCACTTATCAACGCAAATGCTATTGATACAATCGACTGTTATACGGCGGTCGAAGAAGGTACAGAAACGTCGACAGATGCCGACGAAATCAGCGACAGTGAAGCACTGTCTATAATAATTTCGGGAGGTAATGACAATGACGAGAGCTGAAGCGAAAGCAATACGGCGAAAGGTCGTGCAGGGTGAGCAGGTCGAAAAGCTCGGCGGAATTACGGAGAAAATCGAACAGTCGGACAAGATCGGATTTAATTGGCATAACTACTATGTCGGCGATAAGCTCGTTAAGTCCGAATACGTCGAGCAGGACAACCCTGTCGGCACACAGAATAATCCGTTTGAGTGGGCGCCCGGTATGAAGCTGATACCGAACGGATATTACACATACAACGGCAAGAGGTATGTTGCAATTGCCGAGGGTAGCCCTGAAACAATCACAGAGGAATATCTCGTTGAATTTTAAGGAGGAGTCAAAATGACACCAACAGGAAACAGACTTATTGACACAATCATATATGTCACGGGCTCGGCAATCGCATTTAACGTGATTTTGCCGATCTGCGCCGTTATCCTTAAAGCCCTCGGGCTGATGTGAGGTGCGGTATGGAAGGAATAATCGCAGCAATCATCACAGGAGTTTTGTCACTTGTCGGAGTTGTGATAAGCAACCTTGCGGCAAATGCCAAGATGTCAAAGGAACTTGAAAAAGCACAGGCAGTCACCGATACGAAAATTGAGGAGCTCACCCGTGAGGTGAGGGAGCATAACAATTTTGCTCGACGTGTGCCGGTGCTCGAAGAAAAAGCAAAAGTCGCAGATCACCGTATCAGCGACTTAGAGCATATCAACAATCAGAATTAAGGAGGAATCTCAAATGAAAAAAATCAATCTTAAGGGCGTAACAGCTCAGACTTGGGCGAGAACTCTCGTTCTTGTCCTCGCACTCATCAGCCAGCTTGCTGTTATTCTCGGCAAGAGAAGCGAAGCAATCAACATTGACCGGTGGCAGGAGTATGTGACCTACATATTCACCGTCGGCGCATCAATCGTCGCATGGTGGAAGAATAACAGCTTCACCAAGAACGCACAGACGGCTGACAATATCCTAAACGGAGGTGACGACAATGGCTAAGAGAGTATATGTCGGCATCGGTCACGGCGGTTATGACTCCGGAGCTGTCGGCAACGGCTTCAAGGAAAAAGACCTGACACTTTCCATCGGCAAGTATTGCAATGAGCGTTTGAAGCAGTACGGCATTGAAACAAAAATCAGCCGTACTACCGATTGCGATTCGTCAATCAAGTCAAAGGTTGCCGCTTCCAATGCGTTTAAGGCTGATGTCTGCATGGATATCCACATAAACGCAGGCGGCGGTGACGGATCTGAGGTTTACTACTCCCACGTTTCCCCGAACGGCAAGAAGCTCGCACAGTCTATTGTGGACGCTACACTTGCTATCCGTCAGAATACAAGAGGCATTAAGACGAGAGTTGATGATGACGGCACTGACTATTTCGGCATGATTCGCATGACAGACGCTCCGGCGGTGCTTGTTGAGTGTGCATTCATCGACAACGCAACCGACATTCAGATAATCAACACCGAAGCAAAGCGCAAGGTGTTTGGTTATGCGATCGCCGACGGCGTTGCAAAGTATCTCGGTGTTAAAATACCGACCGCAAAGCCCGCCACGCCGAGTAAGCCGACAACCGCAGCAGTCAAGATTGAAGCTCCGAACTTCAAGGATTACCTCAAAGAGGGCGACAGAAATCTTGCTGTCTACTCATATAAGCAGCTTCTTGCACTGCTCAAGAAGAAAGGTATCATCGCACAGGGTGTTGATAACAACGAGATTTTCGGCGCAGGAACAAAGACAGCCACAAAACAGGTCCAGCTCGCCGCAGGCATAACCGTTGACGGCCTCGCCGGTCCGCAGACAATAAGAGCGTGCTATGTGCTGCTTGCTAAGTGATTTTAAAACTTAATCAAAATAAACTTATCCCCGGACTATCACAGAAGTGGTAATCCGGGGATTTTTTGCTTTTTATAAAAGCTTAAATAATAATTGAATAGAAAGTTAAACGAAAAATTAATCAGATAAAATAGATGATTATTAAACAACATTATTGTTCGATGATCGTTCAAAATGGTAAAAAATACGAACAATTATATTGACATATTTCCATATTTAATGTATAATTTTGTTGCAAGGGAGGAGATTGATTGAATTTGACAGTATTTGACTTGATAGCTGATTTAATAGAAAAAGCGTTAATTTGTAAGCCTCACGGAACAGATTTAGTAATAACTAAAGAAATATCCGACGAATTGGAAGAAAAGGCAAAAACTTTAATTTTTAGAGAATATGATACAGAATATGATATTAATAGTATAAAATCCGACAGCAGAAAGAACATTTCTTCGAAGATCTTTAATGG
>ERZ1034844.1571-NODE-1571-length-10583-cov-15.902926_pt1 | contig 10583 bp, 8 predicted proteins | sample MGYA00520594_ERZ1034844 | MGnify/ENA primary metagenome ERZ1034844 (study PRJEB33766, sample SAMN09781733) | gut metagenome | biome: gut microbiome | host: Homo sapiens | place: Madagascar | study: EMG produced TPA metagenomics assembly of the PRJNA485056 data...
TTAACTAACTTTCAAGTTACTTCCTGCTCTTATAAAACATCTCAAGTGAGTCCATCCGTGCGGACATATTCACCATCATAGCGTCCAATACAGTGATCGCGGTCATGCACTCCATGACAACAACAGCTCTGGGGACGATGATGGGGTCGTGGCGGCCGCGGATGGTGAGTTCGGCGTTTTCACCGGAACGGTTCACGGTCTGCTGGGGTTGGAAGATGGAGGGGGTCGGCTTTACATAAGCGCGGACTAAGAGCGGACTTCCATCGCTCATGCCGCCCAGTGTGCCACCGGAGTGGTTGCTGGTTTTCACGACCCTGCCGTTTTCCATGCGGAACGGATCGTTGTTTTCGCTGCCGGTAAGATGGGCAACTGCGGCACCGTCACCGATTTCTACAGACTTCACGGCACCGATGGACATCATTGCCTTTGCCAGATTGGCATCCAGTTTTTCAAAGACCGGATCGCCGATGCCGACAGGCAGTCCTTCTACGAGACATTCCATGCAACCGCCGACAGAGTCACAGGCTTCACGGGCTTTTTCCAGATAAGCCACCGCCTGCTTGTCAGCAATAGCATCTGGCATAGCGGTAATCGTGGAGTGCGCAACGGTGCGGTCAAGTACGGTAAGATCAGCTTCTACGGGACCAATCGAACGTGTATAGGCGAACACAGTAATCCCCAGTTGTTCCAAAATCTTGGCAGCAATGGCTCCGGCAGCTACACGTCCGATGGTTTCACGACCGGAAGAACGTCCGCCGCCCCGGTAATCTCTAAAACCGTATTTCGCATCAAAACAATAATCCGCATGACCGGGACGGTAATTCTCGGCGATCTCGGTGTAATCCGACGAAATCTGCGAAGTATTGCGTACCATCAGAGAAATCGGTGTACCGGTGGTCTTCCCTTCGAATACACCGGAGAGAATCTCTACGAGATCAGCCTCTCTGCGCTGCGTGGTAATGGCACTGGTGCCGGGTTTACGGCGATCTAAGTAGTTCTGAATATCTTCTTCACAGAGAGGAAGACCGGCGGGACAGCCGTCTACGACGACGCCCAATGCTTTTCCGTGGGATTCGCCCCAGGTTGTGATTTTAAATATATTTCCAAATGATGAACCGGCCATGATAAGGCTCCTTTTCCAGGTAATGTAGGCATGACTTGCCTGCCCCAAATGAATTTGATTGATACGGTAAAACGGCAGCCGGGCAAAAGTATTAACCCGCGATAGAATAAAATCAAAGTTACGCCTCTTTTCGCGCCTGCATTCTAAAATTATACGCAATTACCGAAAAAATCGCAACTTTTTTATAGAAAAAGAGTGCATCGGCACCTGAAATATGCTATGATATGTCCGAAGTACTAACGAGAAGCAAAAAGGTTAACATACGTATGGAAAAAACTACGGAAGAAAAAGCCAGAGCGAAACTTCTGAAATTCGGTAAGAAGAGCAAATGGAACAGGGCGGTAGCAATGCCGTTGCTGTTTTTTGTGATGTCTTTTTTTCATACGAGAGATTATATCAGGAATAACGGAAAACGTTTTGCCATGATGTTGGGAACCTTTTTCCTGTTCGCAGTCTACAGTAGCTTTTCTTTCCCGGCATTCATTACGGAAGATGTGGGCACTGATTATGAACTGAAGAATGCAGAGACACAGAACATCTCACTGGCAGAGGAAACGGTGCCGGATATGGAAGGTCTGGAACTGCTGCAGGATGAAGATGTTATGGAACAGTCCGATTACAGTGACACATCCCACGGATATGCGGTGGTGGACAAATACGATGCTTCGGATATTTTACAAGATTCGGAAGCGATTGTGAGCGAAAACAGTGAGGAAGAAAAGAATACGGAAAACATAGGAAATACAGACGATGCAGGCAATACAGACAATGCAGAAAATTCGGAAAACGGTGAACAACAAGAGTTCCGCTCTGATGACTGGCGTCTGGTGCTGATCAACAAGCAGAATTCGATTCCGGATGATTATTCGTTCCAGCTGGGAACCATCAAAGGGAAGATGCAGTGCGATAAGAGAATTCTGGAGGATCTGCTGGCTATGCTGGAGACAGCGGAAAAGGACGGCGTGAATCTGACGATCTGTTCTCCGTATCGTGACCTGGAATATCAGCAGATGTTGTTTAATCGTAAGATCAAACGCTATATGAGCCGCGGTATGTCTTATATGGAAGCATATCAGCTTTCCAGTCAGGCGGTTACGGTGCCGGGAGCCAGTGAACACCAGATCGGTCTGGCACTGGATATTGTCTGCAACAGTTATATGTCACTGGATGAGGGCTTCGGTGATACGGAAGCGGGCAAGTGGCTGGCGGAAAACAGCTGCAGATTCGGATTTATTTTACGATATCCGAAGGGAAAAGAAAATATCACAGGTATCGAATATGAACCATGGCATTTCCGGTATGTAGGCAAAAATGCAGCAACGGTAATCATGGAACAGGGAATCTCGTTAGAAGAATTTTGGGAGGAATATGTCAAAGATGTATCGATTGATTAAACAGGAGGGACGCGCCAAAAGAGGCGAATTTACTACCGTACATGGTGTGATCCAGACTCCTGTATTTATGAATGTAGGAACAGTGGCGGCGATAAAGGGAGCAGTGTCCACGGCGGATCTCGAACAGATCGGAACGCAGGTGGAATTATCCAATACTTACCATTTACATGTAAGACCGGGAGACCGGATCATCAAACAGATGGGCGGCCTGCATAAATTTATGTCATGGAACAAACCGATCCTGACCGATTCCGGCGGATTTCAGGTATTTTCCCTGGCAGGACTCCGTAAGATCAAGGAAGAGGGCGTTACCTTCCGCTCTCATATTGACGGACACAAGATTTTTATGGGACCGGAAGAAAGTATGCAGATTCAGTCTAATTTAGGGTCCACCATTGCCATGGCTTTTGATGAGTGTGCACCCAGTAAGGCAGATCGGGCATATGTGCAGAATTCCGTGGAACGTACGACCAGATGGCTGCAGAGATGCCAGACGGAGATGAAACGCCTGAACAGCCTGGAGGATACGGTGAATCCCCATCAGCTTTTGTTTGGCATTAATCAGGGTGCTGTCTATGAGGATATTCGTATCGAACATGCCAAAAGAATCGCAGAGATGAATCTGGACGGTTATGCGGTGGGCGGACTGGCTGTAGGTGAGACCCATGAGGAGATGTATCATATTCTGGATGAAGTGGTACCTTATCTGCCGGTGGATAAGCCTACGTATCTGATGGGTGTCGGCACGCCTGCCAATATTCTGGAAGGCGTGGAGAGAGGTGTTGATTTCTTCGACTGCGTATATCCGACCAGAAACGGCAGACACGGTCATCTGTATACCAATCACGGGAAAATCAATCTGTTCAATGCAAAATATGAGCTGGACAGCAGACCCATCGAAGAAGGCTGTGGCTGCCCTGCCTGTCAGCGGTATTCCAGAGCCTATATCCGCCATCTGCTGAAAGCAAAAGAAATGCTGGGCATGCGCCTGTGCGTGCTTCATAATCTGTATTTCTATAATACGATGATGACGGAGATCCGTGACGCGCTGGATGCCGGACGGTTTGCCGAGTACAAAAAACATAAACTGGATTCTATGGCGACGCCTCTGGAGTAAAAGAAGATTACCGCAGAAGCAGGAACTTGCTGAGCGGACAGTTTATAGGAATTTTATATGATTTTATGAGAAAAGACTTGCCCGGTAAGCTTTTTTTGTGTATCATACTTACTTGATGAAATGTTTTACAGGCGTGATACGCCGGAATGGAGGAACAAATGGGTATTTTATTAACTGAGTCACAGGCTGCTGCAGCAGGTTCCGGAACCAGCATGGTCGTTATGCTTCTTGTATATGCAGTTTTGATCGGTGCAATGTGGTTTTTCTTTATGAGACCGCAGAAGAAGGAACAGAAGAGAGTCGCAGCAATGCTGTCCAACTTAGAGACAGGTGACTGCGTTCTGACCACTTCCGGTTTCTATGGTATCGTAATCGATATTACGGATGATACCGTTATCGTAGAGTTCGGTAACAATAAAAACTGCCGTATTCCTATGGAGAAATCCGCAATCAGCAAAGTAGAGAAGCCCGGCGAGAACTAAGAAGTAAGAAAAAGGGGAGCAATGCCATGATTGGTATTGCTCCTTTTGCGTATCTGCGGAAAGCAAAGTGTGCAGAAGTCACTCTAAAATATTGATCTATTTTAATGCGCTGATTTGCATTTATGTTAATTTTCAATATTGAAATTCTAACAGTCATCAGTTATTATGAAATAAGTATTTCCAACGGAAAATACAGGAAATCTTGCAAGAAATGAGGAAGATAACGCTATGGAATTGAATATTACCTGTATTCCCGGCGACGGCATCGGTCCGGAAATCGTCAGGGAGACGAAAAAAGTCTTAGACAAAGTTGCGGATAAATATGGTCATAAAATGATCTATAAAGATATTTTGATGGGCGGAGCATCCATTGATGTACATGGAGTACCTCTGACGGAAGAGGCGATTGCGGATGCCAAAGCGGCAGATGCGGTGCTGATGGGATCCATCGGCGGCAACACCACGACATCTCCCTGGTACAAATTACCTCCCGAAAAGCGTCCGGAGGCAGGACTTCTGGCACTGCGTAAGGCATTGAACTTATTTGCCAACTTAAGACCCGCAGTGTTATATGATGAGCTTGCAGCGGCATGCCCTCTGAAGGAAGAAATCAGCAAAGCCGGTTTTGACATGCTGATCATGCGGGAACTGACAGGCGGTCTTTACTTCGGTGAGCGCAAGACGATAGAAGAAAACGGCGTGAGAAAAGCAATCGACACTCTGACTTATGATGAGAATGAGATCCGTCGTATTGCAATCAAAGGCTTTGATATTGCTAGAAAGCGCAAGAAAAAAGTAACCAGCGTGGATAAGGCAAACGTACTGGATTCTTCCAGACTCTGGAGAAAAGTGGTAGAGGAAGTGGCGAAAGATTATCCGGATGTGACGCTGGAGCATATGCTGGTGGACAACTGTGCCATGCAGCTGGTAAAAGATCCTGCACAGTTTGATGTTATTTTGACGGAGAACATGTTCGGAGATATTTTGTCCGATGAAGCAAGCATGGTGACCGGTTCCATCGGAATGTTAGCCAGCGCGAGCCTGAATGATACAAAGTTTGGTCTGTACGAGCCCAGCCACGGTTCCGCACCGGATATTGCAGGCAAAGATATTGCCAACCCCATCGCAACCGTACTCAGCGCAGCCATGATGCTTCGCTACAGCTTTGATCTGGATAAAGAAGCTGATGCCATCGAAGCTGCCGTGAAGAAAGTACTGCAGGACGGCTATCGTACCATTGATATTATGTCCGAGGGCTGCACACAGGTAGGGTGTACCGAAATGGGAACCCTGCTGGCTGAACGTGTGTGATATAGCGACCGGCGAATTTGATCACGATAGCTGCGTAAGCAGCGGAGAGCATCGAAGATGTGAATCGTGATATAATGAGTGCAAGAGAGTCAACACGCCTGCGTGATTGACGAACGACGAATTTGATCACGATAGCTGCGTAAGCAGCGGAGAGCATCAAAGATGCGGATCGTGATATAATGAGTGAAAAAAGTAGAATCAGAATAGAGAAAGAGGGACAAAAATATGAGAAGTGATTCCGTAAAGACAGGAACAGCCCAGGCTCCTCACAGAAGCCTGTTTAACGCATTGGGATTTACCGAAGAAGAGAGAAGACGCCCCATGATCGGTATCGTCAGCTCCTTCAATGAGATTGTACCCGGACATATGAATCTGGACAAGATCACCGAAGCTGTCAAAATGGGAGTTGCCATGGCGGGCGGTATGCCGGTGGTATTCCCTGCAATCGCTGTATGTGACGGTATTGCTATGGGACATGTGGGAATGAAATATTCCCTGGTAACCAGAGACCTGATCGCCGACAGTACCGAGTGTATGGCTATGGCACACGGCTTCGACGGTCTGGTATGCATCCCTAACTGTGACAAGAATGTTCCGGGACTTCTGATGGCAGCAGCCAGAGTCAACATCCCTACGATCTTCGTATCCGGCGGTCCGATGTTAGCCGGTCATGTACACGGACAGAAGAGAAGCTTGTCTTCCATGTTCGAGGCAGTAGGAAGCGTTGCCGCAGGCACCATGACAATGGACGAACTGGCTGAGTTTGAGGAAAAGGTATGTCCGACCTGCGGTTCCTGTTCCGGTATGTATACGGCGAACTCCATGAACTGCCTGACCGAGGCAATCGGTATGGGACTTCGCGGCAACGGTACGATTCCTGCGGTATATTCCGAGCGTATCCGGCTGGCAAAACATGCCGGCATGAAAATCATGGAACTGGTAGAGAAAAATATCCGTCCCAGAGATATCATGACGCCGGAAGCCTTCCGGAATGCACTTACCGTGGATATGGCACTGGGATGTTCTACCAATACCATGCTGCATCTGCCTGCCATCGCAAGAGAAGCAGGTGTGGAACTGAACCTGGAGATTGCCAATGAAATTTCTGCCAAGACACCGAATCTGTGTCATCTGGCACCTGCAGGTCCTACTTACATGGAAGATCTGAACGAGGCCGGCGGTGTGTATGCGGTAATGAATGAATTGTCCAAGAAGGGCTTATTAAATCTTGACTGTCTGACCGCGAACGGTACAACCGTAGGCGAAAATATCAAGAATTGTGTCAACAAGAATCCTGAAGTTATCCGTCCTGTGGAAAATCCTTATTCCCAGACCGGCGGTATTGCGGTACTGAAGGGTAATCTGGCACCGGACAGCGGTGTGGTCAAGAGATCCGCTGTAGCTCCCGAGATGCTGGTACATGAAGGACCTGCCAGAGTATTTGACTGCGAAGAGGATGCAATCGATGCCATTAAGTCCGGCAGAATCGTAGCAGGAGATGTTGTTGTCATCCGTTATGAAGGACCCAAAGGCGGTCCCGGTATGCGTGAGATGCTGAACCCGACCTCTGCCATCGCAGGTATGGGGCTTGGCTCCAGCGTGGCACTGATCACGGACGGACGTTTCTCCGGTGCCTCCAGAGGCGCTTCCATCGGGCATGTATCTCCGGAAGCGGCAGTGGGCGGACCGATTGCCCTGGTGGAAGAGGGAGATATCATTCGTATCAATATTCCCGAGAATAAACTGGATGTACTGGTATCCGACGAAGAACTGGCAGCCAGAAGGGCAAAATGGCAGCCCAGAGAGCCCAAGATCACGACAGGATATCTGGCAAGATATCATGAACTGGTGACCAGCGGTAACCGTGGCGCGGTACTGGAAGCACCTTCACAGAAAAATTAGGAAAACGAAAGAGATTATATATAGAAGACCGGAGGAAACTTTGCAATGCAGTTAACAGGATCGGAAATTCTGGTAGAATGCCTGAAAGAGCAGGGAGTAGATACCGTATTCGGTTATCCCGGAGGCGCAATACTTAATATTTATGATGCACTTTATAAACACAGTGGCGAGATCACACATATTCTGACTTCCCATGAACAGGGAGCTGCGCATGCGGCAGACGGCTATGCCAGAGCTACGGGTAAAGTAGGTGTCTGTATGGCGACCAGTGGCCCGGGTGCTACGAATCTGGTCACCGGAATCGCTACGGCATATATGGATTCCGTGCCCATGGTGGCAATCACGGCAAATGTTACTTTACCTCTTTTGGGGAAAGACAGTTTCCAGGAAGTGGATATCGCCGGTGTGACCATGCCGATCACCAAGCATGGTTATATCGTGAAAAATGTAGAAATCCTGGCAGATACGATCCGCAAGGCATTTCACATTGCCAGAAGCGGCAGACCCGGCCCTGTGCTGATCGATATTACCAAAGATGTTACGGCGGCAGCCTGTGAATATACACCGATGACGATTCAGCCGGAGGAGAGAATGACCCGTTACACCAGAGAAGAACTGATGCTGGTAGCGGAGATGATCCATAAGGCGAAGAAACCCTACATCTATCTGGGCGGTGGTGCGATTATCTCCGAAGCAAGCGAAGAAGTGGCACAGTTTGCAGAGTTAATTGACGCACCGGTATGTGATACCCTGATGGGTAAGGGTGCATTTGACGGCAGAAGTGGGCGATATACCGGTATGATCGGTATGCATGGTACCAAGACTTCAAATCTGGGTGTCAGTGAATGTGACCTTCTGGTGGCACTGGGAGCCAGATTCTCCGACCGTGTGACGGGCAATCCGAAAAAGTTCGCAGAAAATGCAAGAATCATCCAGCTGGATGTGGATGCCGCAGAGATCAACAAGAATATCCGTGTGGATGCTTCCCTGGTAGGAGATCTGAAGAAGACACTGGCAGAATTAAATGCCTGCCTGTCAAAACAGGAACATCCGGAATGGATGGCACATATAAAAGAATTAAAAGAAAAATATCCGCTGAAATATGATGATGAAAATCTGTCCTGCCCTTATATTATGCAGGAAATCGACCGTGTGACAAACGGCGAGGCGATTATTACTACAGATGTGGGTCAGCATCAGATGTGGGCAGCACAGTATTATCATTATACGAAGCCCCGTACCTTCCTGTCTTCCGGCGGCCTTGGCACCATGGGCTACGGCCTGGGCGCATGCATCGGCGCGCAGGTGGGACAGCAGGATAAGATCTGCATCAATATTGCCGGTGACGGATGCTTCCGTATGAATATGAATGAACTGGCGACTGCCAGCCGTTACAATATTCCGATCATCCAGGTGGTCATCAACAATCACGTGCTGGGTATGGTAAGACAGTGGCAGACGCTGTTCTACGGCAAACGATATTCCCAGACCGTACTGAATGACAAGGTGGATTTCTGCAAGGTAGCGGAAGGGCTCGGCTGTACCGCAATCCGTGTAACCAAAAAGGAAGAGGTGGCGCCTGCGATTGAAAAAGCCATTGCCCTGAAGGCACCGGTCATGATCGAATGCATGATACCGGAAGATGATAAGGTATTTCCTATGGTTCCGGCGGGAGCGCCGATCAGTGAAGTATTTGACGGAGATGATTTGAAAAGGCAGTCCTGATGAAAAAGACGACGAAAAAAATATTTTTTGCAGTGCTGACAGCACTTTTGCTTGTGTTTACCGTGTATTTTGCCCTGGCTTTTTATTATAGAGGAGGCTTTTCTCTGAATACATGGATCAACGGCGTCTATTGCACCGGTAAGACCGTCGAAGAAGTGAATTCGGAGCTTTTGTCACGTACAGAAGCTCCGAACATTGTAATCACGGACAAAGCCGGGGAAGAATATACGATTTCTCTGCAAGATGCGGATTACCGTGCTGACTACAGCAAAGTGCTCGAAAATTACAGACAGGAACAGAACCCTTATCTATGGGTGGATAATGTCCTGTTTCATTCCGGACGGCAGCTTTCACCGGCGGTAACAGTAGATGCGCAGGCGCTGAAAAAAGCGTTCGATTCGCTGGAATTTGTGCGCACGGAACAGCAAAGAGAAAAAGATTACAGCCTTTATCAGAACGAGGAAGGAGCCTACGTCTTTATAGACGGACTCTGCAACCGGATCAATCTGGAAAAGGCTTTTTTGGCGTTGCAGGAAGTTGTTGCAAACGGACAGGAGTCTTTGAATCTGCAGGAGAGCGGATGTTATTATGAGCTCACACCGGATGATTCGCAAAAGAGCCTGCGCAATCTCTGGAAGGAAATCGAGAGATACCAGAACTGTGACATCGTATATTGTTTTGGCGTGGAAAGACATCCTATTACCGCTGCGGATTGCGCTTCTTTCCTGAAAAAAGAGAACGGACTTCCGGTGTTGGAGGAACATGGCAGCTTTGTACTGGATGAAGAAGCAGTGGAAAACTATGTGGCTGAGCTGGCGCAGGAATATGACGGCTATGGACGCACCAGACAGTTTCACAGTACCAGAGGCGACATCATTACCATTGCAGGCGGTACCTACGGCAGCAAACTGGATCAGAAAAAAGAAATGAAATACCTGATGGAACATTTGCTGGACCAGGGCGTACATACGGGAACTTTGCAGACACATATTCCGACTTATGAGAGAGAAGCCTTCTGCTACGGGAAAAATGATATTGGTGATACGTATATCGAAGTGGATATGACACAGCAGAAGATGTACTACTATGAAAAAGGAGAACTGCGCCTGGAGACAGATGTGGTCACCGGCAACATGCGCAGACGGATGGGAACCCCGGAAGGCGTGAACTTCGTCTACAACAAACAAAAGGACAGAATCCTGCGCGGACCGGGATACGCATCGCCTGTGAAATTCTGGGTACCGGTAAAAGGCAGTATCGGCATCCACGATGCCGGCTGGCGTAAGGAATTCGGCGGAGAGATCTACCAGACTGCCGGATCCCACGGCTGTATCAATACGCCGAGGGACAAAATGGAGGAACTTTATAACATGGTGCAGATCGGAACCCCGGTTGTGATGTTCTATTAATTGTGATTAATTTGAAAGTTAGTTAAGCAAAGGGACGAACTCCCGGAACGAACAGAATGCCTTCCGGCAGCTGTAACGTCTCCGTGTGTGAATTCCCTAAAGAAGTGGATATCATATATG
>ERZ1034844.1572-NODE-1572-length-10582-cov-3.662677_pt1 | contig 10582 bp, 8 predicted proteins | sample MGYA00520594_ERZ1034844 | MGnify/ENA primary metagenome ERZ1034844 (study PRJEB33766, sample SAMN09781733) | gut metagenome | biome: gut microbiome | host: Homo sapiens | place: Madagascar | study: EMG produced TPA metagenomics assembly of the PRJNA485056 data...
TACGGATATGCCTCGGTCTATCAGTTCAAATGGGCTTCGGGATACGAGAAATACCACAACGCATCGCGCTATCGCGTAAAGAAAATCACTAAATACGATGCCACCACCGAAGCCGAGTTGCAAAAAATTAAGCAATACCTCTACGACCATGGCGACGGTTCGAAAGCAGGCGGACTTCTCACATTTTCAACCCGTTCTTCGGATTGGAAAATAGATGATTATTACAAAGGTCCAAGCCAAACGGGATATAAATCCATTCTCACCAAACTTGCAACCACGGGAGCCCATGCCCTGACAATTGCTGGCTACGATGACACTGTGGAAAGCACCGATGCAGACGGCAACATCCACTACGGCGCATTCATAGTGGTTAATACATGGGGAAACTGGTGGGCAGACAAAGGCAGATTCTATCTTCCGTATTACTTCTTCACCAATCGCGAAAACGTAAGTGAAATCTCACTCAGCTCAACCATGCAAGGCTGTGATGTCTACGTTCACGAGCCAAAGATAATGTTCAAGATTCGCGTAAACTACTCTTCACGCAACGACCTTCGCCTTACATACGGAGCCGATCCCAATCCTTACGCGCAGTCAACACCCAACAATTACAACAGCATTATCGTAGCCAATCAGGGAGGCGACTACGCCATGACGGGAAGCTACGGCGACGAAAACACAAAGGGTATTCTTGAATTCGGAATCGATTACACCGACCACATGACCTCCGACGATGCTCAATACGGACGTTATTTTCTGAACATAGTGCGCAGCCAACGCGGAACAAAAGTGGGCGAAGGAACCATCGATTACCTTTCGGTTTACGACTATCGCGGCAGCAAACCCGTTGAATATGTTTGCCGCAACATCAAGGGCAAGACATTGCAGTTAGGAAACAACAGCTTCAGTTTTTCAACGCTTCATCCCGGTCATTTCTCGGCAAGCAGTCTCAGCACACTTGACGAGCGCGGAAACGTAAGCAACAAAACCTATATTGTTCGCACTGCCAACGGGCACATAGCCAAACTGAAATTCTCAGGAAGCAGCAACAACATCAACATGAACTATACACTCTTGAAATAATGAAAGCTAAGAATATATTTCCCGCATTATTAATTGCCTGCATTTCACTCACCGCTTCCTGTTCCTCCGATTCTCCGAGCGACGGGATAAAGAAAGGCAAAGAAAATCAGGCTGCTCCCATTTCCAACAGCAATGAAAAATGGGTCTACTACTCTCTCGAAGAAAACAAACAGGTTGGCGTAAGCAATTTCGGCGACAGTATTTCAGACAAAAAGTGGTCGGAGCGCACCGATTGGGACATTGCCATTTGCGGCGACCTTATCCGCACCAACAGCGGTGCTTCGGGCATAGGACAAGGCGGCATTCAGGAATCCGCCGAAGACTATTCCACTTTGAAACAAGCCCCCGAAACAGGATATTCCACCGATGTTTACGAATAACATCCGTTTGTAATAATCACAAAAACATCCCGACAGACTTCCAAACCTGCCGGGATGTTTTCTTTTGCGGGTGGGAAAAGTCCGCACCTCTTTTATTTTCCTATTCTCTTCAGATATTCCGCTATGGGCAAGTTAAGGTCGCAGCAAACAATGTTGTGATGCACCACCCGCTGCTCCACGGGAGGCGGAGTCATGTAATTGCCGAAAATCGTAGTGAGATATTTGTCGTAATCCTTCACGCCGTAGAATTTTCTTCCCTCAAAGTCATACTCCACAGGGTTCACACCGAGAGTTTCCTTGGTAAAAGTCTTCTGTTTGTCGTTATGCGGCATAAGCAAATCGTGATTGTCGAAATCATATTCCTTTATGACTTCAAGCAGTCGCCTGTTGACATACTCCTTTGAGTACAGCTTTTGAACAAGCCACACAAACAGTCCGCCCGGAGTGCGTCCGTGCTTCCACGGATTGCGATACACGTAATACTGCAACCTGCGCCAATGCCTGAAACGGCGGATATGCTTTTTGCGCTCCCCCTCATTGTCCGGCGCACCATCAATCGGGAAAATATCAATCCACGCCCCGCCGTAATGACCAAGGTAAGCACGCTCCACGAAAGTGGTGTTCAAATCCTCAATCTTGGCAAAGTAATGCGGAAAAGTAATATCGTTCTGCTGATTACACAAGTTCAGATTTTCGGGCAGCCATTCCTTTCGGTTCTTTTGCAATATCTCGTAATCGGGACGCGGCATGTATAAGTCCACATCGTCATCCCAAGGAATGAAACCCTTATGCCTCACGGCTCCGAGCATCGTGCCACACGCCATATAGTATCGCAGCCCGTGCCTGCGGCACACACCGTCGAAAGCGTCCATTATTTTCAGACACTCCTCCTGCACCGCTTTTATGTCAAACTCAACTTCGCTCTTCATGATGCTGCAAAGTTAAGAAAATAAGCCCGCACGGCAACAGTTTTACGCATGTTCAAAAACGCATATATGCACATATCCGAAAACCCAAGGCATGTTGCAAAAAATACAAGCCATATATTTTAAAATACAAGGCACTTATTTCAAAATATATGCCTTATATTTTTCGCAAAATTAATAAGCGGATTTACAGCAACTTGCAAAACCCCTCCGAAAAGCCTTTCCCGCACCCTTTTTCGCCATCCCGGGAAAGCTGTGTGCCGGTCTCGGGAGACGATGACGGGTATGAATAAACATTCACGGCATAGACTTTCCCATAGGCTCCGGATGCCGGTTCCTTCACCGAATGTGGGGCATTCCGCAAAGCCCGAAACATTTCTTTTGTCCGTCAGCCTTGTTAATCGGCAAATATTGAGGGAGAACATGCTTAAAAAAGTAAAATTTACTGCCATTAGTTTATGGGGAATAAGTAATTTTGCGCCAAAAGTGAGGCGCACTGCCGCCAATATGACATATAAAAGGAAATGAGAGTACTTAAATTCGGAGGAACATCCGTAGGTTCGCCAGAGAGCATCCTTAATCTGAAAAAAATAGTAGAGGCTATTGACGAGCCGGTAATAGTTGTGGTTTCCGCGTTGGGCGGAATAACCGACAGACTGATAGCCACGTCCAAACTGGCATCTGACGGAAACGCTGCTTATCGCAATGAGTTCAACGCAATGATTGAACGCCACCGCAACATGATAGATGCCGTGATTCCCGACGGCGTTGTGCGCGACGCACTGTGCGAAAAGGTGGAGGAATTGTTCGATGAGCTGCGCAGCATATACCACGGCGTGTATCTCATACGCGACCTGACCGAAAAAACAGCAAATGTCATCGTAAGCTACGGCGAGAGATTATCGTCGCAAATAGTTTCGGCACTCATTGATAACGCCAAGTGGTTTGATTCGAGGGAATTCATAAAAACCACACGCCGCCAAAACCGCAACCTCGTGGATTTTGACAACACGCTGCGCCTTGTGCGCCAAACTTTCTCGCCCATGCCGCGCGCTGCGGTTATTGGCGGATTCATTGCAAGCGACCTCAACGACGGCGAAACCACCAATCTCGGTCGCGGAGGCTCTGACTACACGGCTTCAATAGTTGCAGCCGCTCTTGATGCCGCTGCTCTTGAAATCTGGACCGATGTGGACGGATTCATGACCGCAGACCCGAGAGTCATTCCCAATGCTTATACAATTGACGAGCTTTCATATAACGAGGCAATGGAGCTTTGTAACTTCGGAGCCAAAGTTATTTATCCGCCCACCATATATCCCGTGCGCGTAAAGGGAATTCCCATTTACGTGAAGAATACTTTCCACCCCGAAGCTCCCGGAAGTATAATACACAAAGGACCTATTGACGACAAACGAGCCATTAAAGGCATTTCGTCTATAAAGAACACGAGCCTCGTAACCGTTAGCGGACCATCGATGGTGGGTGTGATTGGTGTGAACCGCCGAATATTTTCCACTCTTGCCGACAACGGCGTGAGCGTGTTTCTTGTGGCGCAAACTTCATCGGAGGCAAGCACGAGTCTTTGCGTAACCGATGATGACGGTGAGAAAGCTCGCAGGGTTTTGGACGCGGAATTTGCAAAAGAAATAGCAATGGGCGCGATGAATCCGGCTATTCTTACCGGCGATTTGTCCACTGTGGCGGTAGTAGGTGATAAAATGAAGCACACGCCGGGCGTTGCAGGAAAACTTTTCGGCGTTTTGGGACGAAACGGAATAAACATCGTGGCTATGGCGCAGGGAGCTACCGAGACCAATGTCTCTTTTGTCGTGGCTCGCGACCTTTTGCGCAAGTCGCTTAATGTTATTCACGACAGCTTTTTCCTTAGCGAGTATCAGGTTCTCAACCTTTTTGTGTGCGGTGTGGGAACTGTTGGCTCGAAATTGCTTGAGCAGATAGCTTCGCAGCGTGAAAAACTGATGCGCACCCGTGGTTTGCAGCTCAATGTGGTTGGTATTGCAAGCGGACACAACGCTGTTTTCAATCGCGACGGCATTGTGCTCGAAAACTACAGAGAAGCCCTGAAAGAGGGTGGTAAGAGCGACATAGAACGACTGAAAAGCGAGATTCTCGGTATGAACATCTTTAATTCGGTGTTTGTTGACTGCACGGCGAGTGCGGATGTGGCGGGGCTTTATCAGACTTTGTTTGAGAACAACATAAGTGTGGTGGCTGCAAACAAGATTGCGGCATCTTCGCCATACGAGAACTATAGGAAACTTAAGGACACTGCGCGTGCGAAAGGTGTGAAATATCTGTTTGAAACCAACGTTGGCGCAGGACTTCCCATTATCAATACCATTAACGACCTTACGGGCAGCGGCGACAAGATTCTCTGCATTGAGGCAGTGCTCAGCGGAACGCTCAACTTTGTTTTCAACGAAGTTTCAAAGGAAACGTCGTTCAGCAAAGCCGTACAAATGGCGCGCGAAGCCGGTTACAGCGAACCTGATCCGAGGATTGATTTGAGCGGTAAGGACGTTATGCGCAAACTCGTCATACTTGCACGCGAAGCTGGCTATCGTGTTGACATAGAGGATGTGATTGCCACACCGTTCATACCCGAAGAATTCATGAATATGCCGCTCGACGAATTTCTGGAGCGTCTTCCCGAACTCGATGCGGACTTCGAGGCTAAGCGTATGAGACTTGAGCAAGAGGGTAAACGCTGGCGTTATGTGGCACGTCTGGACAACGGAAAAACATCCGTGGGACTTGTGGCGGTAGATAAGAATCATCCGTTCTTCCATCTTGAAGGTTCGAACAATGTGATACTAATCACAACGGAGAGATACCGCGAATATCCCATGCACATTGAAGGCTACGGAGCGGGAGCCGATGTTACGGCTGCAGGAGTCTTTGCCGACATTATGAGCGTGGCTAACATTTAATATACTTGTGAAATAGTTTTTCTTGTCGGGCACTGTATGCCGCAGGCATTGCTACGAAAACGACAGCTATGGAACGTAATTGAATATCCTCCGCCGATATTCTGCGGAACATGGGATTCTGAAATCATAAACCCTGCATATTTTACGGAAATATGCAGGGTTGTTTTGTTCCGTATGGCACATTCGAAAAAATACAAGGGAAATCGCAAAAAATACGAGCCATGTATTTTAAAATATATGCCTTATGTTTTGAAATAAATGCCTTATGTTTTGAAATAAATGCCTTGTATTTTTTGCAAGAATAAATCTTTGTCTTTCAACAACTTATAGAAGTTGTAAAATTTGATGTAAAATTCTGGTTTTTAGAGGTTTATGCAAAAACGCACTCTTTGTGCCTTTGCTCGGAACAAATATGGCGGAAATGAAAACTTATGTGCATAAAAGTTGCATGCGACGGATTCGGAAGGAGTGGGGAGGCGGCAGTCAAAAGCGTTTTTGCAAACACATAGGACAGGAAAAATTAGTGGGGAGAAATATATGTGTGCGAGTTTGTCCGGGTTGTCGAATGAATTGTACGCAGGGCAGCTTGAAAAAATCGCAGTTAGGGATGAAAACAAAAAGCCGTCCTTTTCGAGGGACGGCTTTTGCTTATTTTGAGAATGTGTTTATTCCTGAGTTTCGTTGTTCTGAGGCTCTGCGCTTTCGTTGTCTTTATGCTCAAAACGCTCTCCGCGCTCATGACGCGGTCCGTTGTGGCGTTCGCGACGCTCATTGCCTTCACGACGATCACCTCTCGGATCACGACGCGGGCGACGTGCCGGACGTTCTTCGTAACCTTCGGGCTTTTCAAGGAGTGCGCGATGAGAGAGACGGAATTTGCCTGTCTTTGCATCGATGTCGAGAAGTTTCACACTGATCTTGTCGCCTTCGTGTATGCCTGCTTCTTCAACAGTGTCAAAGCGTTTCCAATCAAGTTCGCTTATGTGGAGCAAACCTTCCTTGCCCGGCATGAATTCAACAAAGCAGCCGTAGGGCATGATGCTTACGACTTTAGCCTCGTAGGTTTCGCCAACTTCGGGAATGGCTACTATGGCGCGTATCTTGGCAACAGCTGCGTCAATGCTTGCTTTGTTGGGTGCGGAAACCTGAACTTTGCCCACACCGTCGGTTTCTTCGATGGTAATGGTGGCTCCGGTTTCTTCCTGCATGCCCTGAATGATTTTTCCGCCCGGACCTATCACTGCGCCGATGTATTCCTTGGGAATATCGAATGCTTCTATGCGCGGAACCTGCGGCTTGAAGTCGGCACGAGGTTTGTCGAGAACCTTCAACATCTCGCCCAAAACGTGCTCACGTGCCTGTTTAGCCTGCATGAGTGCCTTTTCGAGGATTTCGTATGAAAGTCCGTCGCATTTTATATCCATCTGCGTTGCGGTAAGACCGTTGGGTGTACCCGTAGTCTTGAAGTCCATATCGCCAAGGTGGTCTTCGTCGCCGAGAATGTCGCTAAGAACTGCGTACTTTTCCTCTCCCGGGTTTTTGATGAGACCCATGGAAATTCCGGAAACGGGATTCTTCAATGGAACACCCGCATCCATCAATGCCAAACAGCCGGCGCAAACGGTTGCCATGGAAGAAGAACCGTTCGATTCGAGGATGTCGCTCACCACACGCACCGTATAGGGGAAATTCTCGGGTATCTGACCCTTCAAACCACGCCATGCAAGATGACCGTGTCCTATCTCGCGGCGACCGGTACCCCTCTGGGCTTTGGCTTCACCCGTGGAATATGGCGGGAAATTGTAGTGCAAGAGAAAACGTTGGGTGCTTTGGTCAAGAACTTCGTCAATGGTTTTTTCATCGAGCTTTGTACCAAGGGTACATGTGGCAAGAGCCTGTGTTTCTCCGCGAGTGAAAATGGCAGAGCCGTGAGGAGCGGGAAGAGGACTGACTTCGCACCAAATGGGACGGATGTCGGCATAACCGCGACCGTCAAGGCGGCGTTTTTCATAGAGAACGCAGCGACGCATGGCATCGCGCTCCACATCGTAATAGTAACGGTCTATGAGAGAATTCTTTTCTTCAAGCTCGTCTTCGCTCAAATCTGTGTGAGCAGCGGCATATTCTTCCTTGAAGTCCTCGCGGATTTGTGAAAATGCGTCTTCGCGTGCATGTTTGTCCCGGTTTCCTTCGAGCGTAATCTGATATGCTTTGTCGTAGCATGCTTTGCGTACTTCCTCGCGCAGCTCTTCGTCGTTAACTTCGTGGCAGTATTCGCGTTTAACATCGGTGCCGAGCTCCTTGGAAAGTTCCTTTTGCAAACGACACATGGGTTTGATGGCTTCGTGTGCCGCCTTGAGCGCGCCAATAAGGTCTTGCTCGGAAACTTCATCCATTTCGCCTTCCACCATCATGATGTTTTCTTCGGTAGCTCCCACCATGATGTCCATATCAGCATTTTTCATCTGTTCATAAGTAGGATCTATCACGTATTCTCCGTTAATGCGTGCAACACGTACCTCGGAAATCGGAGCTTCAAAGGGAATGTCGGAACTTGCAAGGGCTGCCGATGCAGCAAAACCTGCCAAAGCGTCGGGAATGTCCACGCCGTCGGCAGAGAAAAGCATTATGTTTACATAAACTTCGGCGTGGTAGTTTGAGGGAAACAAAGGACGGAGCGCACGATCCACAAGTCGGCTCGTAAGAATCTCGTAGTCTGAAGGACGTCCCTCACGTTTTGTAAATCCACCGGGAAAACGTCCCGCAGCCGAGAAACGTTCTCTATAATCACACTGCAAAGGCATAAAATCTGTGCCGGGAACTGCGTCTTGTGCGGCGCAAACCGTTGCGAGGAGCATTGTATTTCCCATTCGGAGCATTACTGCACCATCGGCTTGCTTTGCCAATTTACCTGTTTCTATGCTAATCTCCCGTCCATCGGGAAGAGAAACAGTTTTCTTGATAACATTCATCTAAAAATCTCTTTCTTTTATTGTTTTCTTCTTGCGTCAATAAATGCTTATTGCTATAATAAGCGCACAAATTTACTAAATTATTCTCGTAACCACTTGATATAAGGCGGAAATAACGGATGTTTTTCTTTATATATTCACTTTTTGCCACAAAAAAGGTCCCGAAAGGGACCGTTTGCCTTGTATGTTGGTTGACATTGGTTTTCTTCATCTCAGGAATACTCCGGGACGGTATTCCATTAGTTTGAAAATGTATTTACACGACATTACGCATTTGTTTGTAAGTATTCCGTTTTCGCGGCATGCCCTTGTGTCTTCCTTTAGGAGTATTGCGCGGCTGGCAATGTTGCGTGTGCTTGTGCCGCCCATTCTCATTGTTACGAAATCGAGGGGTATGTATTGTGTTTTAATGCCGAAGGTGTGAAACATTCTCACCACCATTTCAAAGTCGGAGCCTATGCGATAGTCGGTCTTGTAAAGTCCGACGCGCTTAAACACTTCGCGGCGAACGTAGAGCGACGGGTGGGCGGGCATAAAGCCGAAGCGGAGCATGAAGCGGCGAAAGAGGCGCGAACTGTAGTATCTCACAACCACGTTGGGGCGTTTGTCGCGTATGAAATGCACGTCGCCGTAAACGGCATCGGCTTCGGGCGGAAACGCTTCCACCATTTTTCCCACCACATCGGACGATGTGAAATAGTCGTCCGAGTTGAGTATGCCCACAATGTCTCCCGTAGCCATGCGAATGCCTTTGTTCATGGCGTCGTATATTCCGTTGTCTTTTTCGCTTACTATTTTCATGCGTCCTTCAAATTTCGGGGCGTATGAGTTGACTATGTTCATTGTGTTGTCGCGCGAATCGCCGTCAACTACAATGTATTCTATGTCGGCATAGGTTTGCGAGAGTACGGATTCAAGTGTGTCGGCTATCGTGGCGGCACTGTTGAATGTGGCTGTTATTATTGATACTTTCATGATGTGCTATATTTATAAACCCTTGCAATGGCAAATTATTGTATATAAGACTAAATGTTTTTTTGCATGGGTTTGCTATGCAGCTTAGGGGGAGACATAAAAAAACAGAGCCGATGCTTTCGGGTCGGTTCTGTTTTCTTTTTAAGTATGTGGGTTGTTATGCTTTTGCTGCGAGGGGAGAAGCCTGCACATAAGTGCGTGCGGCGAGTTCTTTGTCGAGCATGTACAAGCCGTAACCGTTGTCTTTTATCATCTTCAGGTTGTCAATGATGTTCTGGGCGTTTTCCTCTTCCTCCACCTGTTCGTCCACAAACCATTTCAGCATGCTTTGGGTGGCGTAGTCGTTCTCGGCAGTGGAGAGTGCGAAGAGGTTGTTAATCAAAGCGGTTACTTTCTGCTCGTGTGCCAGTGTGCTTTCAAACACGTCGAGCGGCGATTCCCACTCGGTGGGTACAGCGTCTATGGGTTTCAGTTCCACACGCCCGCCGCGTTGTATGACGTAGTTGAACAGTATCTTTGCGTGGTCCTGTTCCTCCTGAAATTGTACCTCAAACCAGTTTCCCATTCCCGGATTTCCGTTGGCATGGCAGTGGGCTGCCATTGAAAGATAAAGATATGCCGACCACATTTCGGCGTTTATCTGGGCGTTTATTGCCTCTTCGATTTTTTTGTTTAGCATAGCGATATATTTTTAAGTGATACCTTTTCTTTTTGTAAGGGAACAAATTCAATGCCACGGATGCATTGTCTGTGCATAATGTGTAACTTTGTCAGTGCGAATATAATCATTTTTTTATGAATATAGAGTCTCTTCGTGAGTATTGTCTTTCGTTGCCGTTGGTCACGGAGGATTTTCCGTTTGATGAAACTACCCTCGTGTTTCGTGTGGTGGGAAAGATTTTTGCCATGACCGACCTTGACCGTCCCGATATGGTTTCTTTGAAGTGCAATCCCGACTATGCTTTGCAACTTCGCGAGGAGCATGCCGAAATTTCGGGGGCTTGGCACATGAACAAGAGGTATTGGAATCAGGTGAACCTTGACGGGCATTTGGAGGATGCGTTTGTCTGCGGACTTGTGCGCCACAGTTACGCCGAGGTGGTGAAGAAACTGCCGCATAAGGTGCGCCGGGAGTACGAGGTGATTAATTCCGTGCACGAGTAGGGTTTTCGTGCCGGAAATCGTGTTTTTCGTGAAGTGGAAATGGGGTGAATTTTGGTTTTTTCGGCACGTTCCGAAAAACACATGGCTTATCGTAAAAAATACAAGGCACTTATTTTAAAATAAGTGCC
>ERZ1034844.1573-NODE-1573-length-10575-cov-7.034316_pt1 | contig 10575 bp, 10 predicted proteins | sample MGYA00520594_ERZ1034844 | MGnify/ENA primary metagenome ERZ1034844 (study PRJEB33766, sample SAMN09781733) | gut metagenome | biome: gut microbiome | host: Homo sapiens | place: Madagascar | study: EMG produced TPA metagenomics assembly of the PRJNA485056 data...
CAACGCGGCAACGCCGCGCGCAGGGAAGTGCAATCGGCAAGCGCCGCAGCTCTTCGAGCTGCTCGCCTGCAATGTGAATTTTCTCTGGGAGGGTGCAAGGGAGGGGTATCTCTTTTCAAAAAAGAGATACCCCTCCCTTATCCGCGTCCCCCACACCAGGTGGGAAAAAACCGGAACTTATTGTTCCAAAAGGAACCGTGCGATATTTTCTATTGCAACAGAAGCCTTTCTAATGGGAAACATCTGAAACACATGCCACATCCCCTCGCTGACCTGCAGGCGGCAGGGAACGTTTGCGCGCTTCATCGCCTGATAGAGTTGTTCTGAATCCGAATACAGGATCTCGTGGTCGCCGACCTGGATGAGCGTCGGCGGGAAGCCGGTGAAGTCGGCAAAAAGTGGGGACAGGTCGCTCGAACGGTAGTCTCTTCCTGCGGCGTAGGCGAGGCGCACGGCTTCGATGTACTCGGGCGTGAGCATCGGGTCGATCTCCGCACGCTCTGTATAGGACTGGCCGGACATCGTCATGTCGGTCCACGGGGACATCAGGATGAGCGTGCCGGGGAGCTTGCGGCCCGCCGTCTTGAGGCGGTTGCAGAGCACAAGGGCGAGGTTGCCGCCCGCGCTGTCGCCCGCGAGGACAATATCGCGCGCGCCGTAGCCTTGGAGCATCAGATAGTCCCACGCGCGCAGCGCGTCCTCGACGGCGGCGGGATAGGGGAACTCGGGCGCGAGGCGGTATTCAAAGCTCAGCACATCGTAGCCCGTCGCATGCGCGAGCTTGGACGACAGTACGCGCGAATAGCCGAGGTTGCCGCTCGTGTAGCCGCCGCCGTGGCAGTATAAAATTGCATGGCGGCTGCCGTGGGGGGCCTTGAGCCGCGTCCACGCCGCGCTCATGCCCGAGAGGGCAAATTCCTCGTAATCCATGCCCGTCATCGGCGCAGTCAGCTTGCCGAGGACCTCCTGACTGCGGCGCTGACGCTCAAGCTCTTCGGCGGTCATGCTTTCTGGCGCACCGGCGCTGTGCAGCGCCTTGAGCGCACGCATCAGCGGGTCGAGATGCGCGTTCTCGGCCTCGCTCTTCTTTTTGCGGATGATGCGGAGTTTGGGTTCCATAGCTCCTCCTGAAAAACAAAATTCTTTGGGAGCATGATATCATAATTTCGTGAAAATGCCAAGGAAAAGCGCATCTTTCTTGTAGCGCGCCCCGCTTTGTGCTATAATAAACCTCTCAAGACCGCGCAGAAGGAAAGAGGGAACATCGGATGGCCAAGCCCAACAGCAAATGGTATAAGCTCGACTCCGCGGGCACGCTCTACTCCGCGCTGCAAAAGGAGGAGTATTCAGCCATCTACCGCTTTTCCGCTCTGATGGAAAAAGACGTCGACCCCGCGGCGCTTCAGCGCGCCATCGACCGCTGCATGCCGCGCTTCCCGACCTTTGCCGTGCGCATCCGTAAGGGTGCGTTCTGGTACTATTTGGAGCACAACAGCGCGCCGGGGCCGTTTTTGAAAGAGGACGTGTCCGACCCCTGCCAGCCCGTGCGCTTCAAGGAAGACAACGGCTGGCTCGTGCGCTTTTACTATTACCGCAACCGCATTTCGATCGAGGTCTTCCACGCGCTTTCCGACGGCGGCGGAGCCATCGTCTTCTTCCGCACGCTGCTGGCCGAATACCTGCGCCAGACCGGCGTTGATATCCCTGCGGGGAACGGTGTGCTTGATTTGAACGAGCCGCCGCGCGAGGAGGAGATGGAGGACGCCTATGCCCGCTACGCAGGACACCACGCGCTGGGCCTCCACCGCCAGCCGACGGCGTATCAGAATACCGGCACAAGCGAGCCGTTTTACACGTTCCATGTGACGATGGGCTTCGTGCCGCTCTCGAAGCTGCGCGAGGAGTCGAAAAAGTACGGCGCGTCGATCACCGAATACCTCTCCGCTGTGCTCATTTACGTCATTTTGGAAAAGCAGAAGCGCGAAAAGCCCTACCGCCTGCGCCCCGTGGCGCTGGCCATCCCCATCAATCTGCGCGGCTGGTTCCCGAGCGAGACGCTGCGAAACTTCATTACCACCGTCCGCCCGTATATCGACCCCGCGCTCGGCGACTACACGTTCCCCGAGATCGTCTCGCAGGTGCGGCATTTTATGAAGCTGCACATCAACCGGCAGGAATTGCAGGCGGCGTTCACGGGCAACGTTCGCTTTACGGAAAACTTTTTCCTGCGGCTCATTCCGGTCGTTTTCAAAAATCCCGTCATGGCGCTCAATTACCGCCTGCACGGCGTGAGGCCCTATTCCTGCACATATACGAACCCAGGCGCGTTCACCGTGCCGCCCGAAATGGCTGAGCATATCCGCGGGGCGGAGGTCATTCTGGGACAGGCGACGGTGCCGCGCTGCCACTGCGCGTCCATCAGCTATGGCGACACGATGGAGATCACCTTTGCCGGCACGCAGGCGGAGACGGACACCGAGCGCGACTTTTTCCGCTTCCTCGTGCGCGCGGGAATCCCCGTGCGCGTAGAGAGCAACCGATGAATAGCAGATCGAAAGAAGGAATTTGATGTCATATTGTGTCAAATGCGGCGTGGAGCTGGACGAGGGCGCGGAGCGCTGCCCGCTCTGCGGCACGCCGGCGTGGAAGCCGGATGAGACCGAGCCGCGCTATTTCCCGACCAAGCCGGCCGAGGTGCCGAGAGCATCGCGCAGAGCCGCCGCCGCACTGCTAACGGCGATGCTCGCGTCCGTGTCGCTCTGCTGCGGGCTGCTGAATCTCATTTTGCCGACGGAGCACCCTTGGGCGCTCTACGTCGCGGGCGCGGCAGTGATGCTGTGGATCTGGTTCGCACTGCCGATGCTCGTGCGCGGCATCCCGATCTTCTTCCGACTGACGGCGGACGTCGCCGCCATCGGCATTTACGTGTGGATCATCTCCGTTGCGCTGCACGGGGGGCGCTGGTTCCGCGGACTCGTGCTGCCGATGCTCGGCTGGGCGTGCGTCGTCGTATTCCTGCTGAGCTTTCTGCTGCGCGACGGCAGGCGCTCACGCCTTTCTTCCATCGCCATGTGCATCGGCGCGGTGGGCCTGATGGCGATGGGCGTCGAATACTGCCTTGACCGGTATTTTCTTGAGGTGTGGCAGCCGAGCTGGTCGCTCGTCGTGCTTGTCATCTGCATCGGGCTCATCATCCCGCTGCGCATCGTGCGCCGCGTCCCGTCGCTGCGCGAGGAAGCGCGCAGACGCTTCAATATGTGAAACCTGCTTCTGAAAATGGAAAACCCGCCCTGACGCTTTTGCGTCGGGGCGGGTTTTGTGATGTTTGCTTACAGCAGCAGCCAGCTGAGCACCATGCCGACAAGCAGTGTGATCCCGGCGGTGAGCAGGGCGAGCAGAACTTTCTGATAGGGCCGCTTGCCCGCTTCGACCTTCTGCTCGATCTCGTCGAGCCGCTTCCCTTCGCTGAAGGCCAAGATCTCCCTGTAGGACTGGACGTTATTTGCTTTTTTGATGCGCTCGAGGCGGAGGGCAAAGTATATCGCGCTGCCCCAGAGCAAAAGCTCCGGAATGAGGCCGTACAGGCCGAACCACTTGATTAGAGGCACGGGCAGAATGATCGTGGCGGCGAGCAGGATGGAGAAAATGATGGCGTCGCGGTTCATGGCTTTGACATCGGCGGCATTGACTTCCTGTTTCATGGTTTCCAAATCTCCTTTGATGAGTTGGTCGAGCGAAACATCGAAGAGGGCGCTGAGCAGGAGCAGGCTGTGGATATCGGGGTAGCTCTTGCCGGTTTCCCAGTTGGAAACGGTCTGGCGCGTGACGTAGACCTTTTCCGCCAGCTCCTCCTGCGAAAGCGAGAGCGCGGCGCGATGTGCCTTGATCTGATTACCGAGTTCCATAAGTGCCTCCTGTGCGTTTCGTTCGATCTGCCCCAAGGGTAGCCAAAACGGGAAAGTTTGTCGAGCAAAGCTGCTTTACATGAGGGAAAATTGCTTGTCAAAAGATTTTGACAAGCGCCTTTTCGCCCCGATATCAGCGGCTTGCCAGCTTTTCGCGCAGCCTTGCGATGCTTCGCTGCGGGGCGTCGATGGCTTCGCCCTGCGTTTCGTGCCAGTCGGCCTTTTCGATGGCGATGACCTTTTCGTAGTAGGTGATCGCCGTTTCATAGTCACCGCGAATTTCGCAGATCTGCGCGATGGCCTCGGCAGGGTCGACAAAGCGCGGGGGCGGCATGAGCGCCATCGCCTTTTCATAGTCCGCGATGGCCTCGTCGTAGTGAGCGAGCTTGGCGAGCTCGCTCGCGCGCATAACGTAGACCTCCCACGTGTCGGGATACTTTGCGCACATGGCCTCCCACTGCGCGAGCGCGTCGTCGGTGTGCCCCTCCTGCAAAAGGATACAGCCGAGGTAAAAGTCGTCGTTGTAGGTCGGCTTCAGGCGGTGCATTTTGTCCAAGACCTCGCGCGCCTCCGCGCAGCGGCGGTCGGCGATGAGAAGGTCCAGAAGCCACAGGTGCGCGCTGTGGTTCTCCGGATGCGCGGCGAGAAACTCCTGATAGAAGGCGATCGTGCGGTAGTGGTTCGTCGCGTTCCAGTCGAGGTACGCGCCGTGCTCGGCGTCGAAGATGGCGTTGTGCGCCTCCTTGCAGTCGGGATTCAGTGCGAGCGCCTGACGCGCGAGGGGAGAGGCGAGGTCATTGTATTCCCGTGCGCGCTTGCAGTAAAGCTCTGCGAGCAGCAGCGTCGCGCGCGGGCGCGTTTCCTCCTCGCGGCACTTTTCCTGCAAAAAGTGCTCCTCTTCGTCAAATTCCTGCTGTGTGAGAAAGCGCTTGTCCCAGAGCATATTGTCGATGCGGGCAAAGCGGCTCTCGTCCGTGAGGGAGAAGAGCGAGTCGATGCTCGTTCCCAGCGTGACGGACAGCGCGGGCAAAAGCTGAATATCGGGAAGCGAGCTGCCGTTTTCCCACTTGCTCACGGCCTGCGCGCTCACGTGGAGGGCTTTTGCAAGCTGCTCCTGCGTCATGCTTTTGGAGAGGCGCAGCGTTTTGATCTTGCTGCCGATGTCGATGTTCATAAAGGCAAAACTCCGTTTCTATAAAGTGCGGACGTCCTTGATGAGTTCAGTATAGCCGATTGCGGGAAAACGCGCAATGGAGGGGGAGTTTCGCGCGCTCAAACGGCGGTTGAGCGCAAAAAGGACGGAAGATGCTTTTCTTCCGTCCTTTTTATGCAGTTCCAGTCGAATCAGTCGCCGACGCCGGGGTTCAGAACCTTGCCGACGTTCCACAGGTGCGCGACCTGCTGCGCGGCGGCCAGACGTTCCTCGGGGGACTCGTAGCTTGCGTGCGCGGTCTGCGCGCCGCAGTCGACACAGGTGACATAAACGCACCAGCCCTGCTCATCCTCCACCGTACCGGTGCCGCGGCAGTAGGGGCAGTCCTGCAATTCGATCTCATAAATCGGGTCCATGGTATCATCCTTTCCTACCGCGCAAAATTGACAGTTTGCGCGGAAATAACCTAATGACCGTAGTATAGCAGGGAAACGGGCGCTTTACAAGCAAGAAAATAGCAAAAATGGGGCGCTCGCAAGCGCCCCGCTTTTTACACGTTTGACGACGGAACAGGAAGCTGGTACTTTTCCACGTAGGATTCGTACGTCTGCTGGAAGCTGCCGTCGGCAGTCTTGGCCTGGCGCAGCGTTTCGTGCAGGTTGAGGTTATGCGCACGGGCGTCGATGACGCAGCCGGCGATGTTGGAGCAGTGGTCGGATGTGCGCTCAAGGTCGGTCAGAAGATCGGAGAGGACAAAGCCAGCCTCAATGCTGCAATGGCCCTGCTGCATGCGCAGGATGTGGCGCGTGCGCATCTGCTCTTTGAGCGTGTCGATGACCTGCTCGAGCGGCTCGACCTGTTGGGCGAGCGCGACGTCCTGCGAGGAGAAGGACTTGAGCGAGAGCGAAAGGATCTCGCGGATGGCGGAGGTGAGAATGGCGAGCTCGTTGAGGGCGCTGCCGGAGAACGTGAGGCCCTTTTGCTCCATCTCCTCAGCGGAGGAGAGAATGTTGACCGCGTGGTCAGAAATGCGCTCAAAGTCGCCGATGGTCTTTAAGAGTTCGGTTGCCTCCTCGCTCTCGTCGCGGCCCATTTTCTGCGTGCTGAGCTTGACGAGGTAGGTGCCGAGGATATCTTCATAGTGGTCGCAAAGCTCCTCATCGTCGTGGATGCTCTGGGCGAGCTCGGGCGTGTTGTGGTCAAGGGCGGTGAGAGCGTTGTTCAGCGCGCGCACGGCGCAGTCCGCCATTTCGCGGGCGACGGCGCGGCTCTGGCGAAGGGCGAGGGACGGGGTGGGGAGAAGACGCTCGTCGAGCTCGGTCGTCTTTTCACCCTGCGTCTGGGAATCGTCGGGGACGATGCGGCAGGCGAGCTTTTCAAGAAGGCCGCCCGCGGGCAGGAGCATGGCGGTGCAGAGGACGTTGAAGACCGAGTGTGTGACGGCGATGCCCGCCATGGTGGCGGATTCATCCAGCAGCGCGGGCGCAAAAGCCGCGCGCACAATGCAGAAGACCGTCAGCAGCACGACAACGCCGATGACATTGAAGAGAAGGTGAACGACCGCGGCGCGGCGGGCGTTTTTGTTCGTGCCGATGGACGACAGCATGGCCGTGACGGTCGTGCCGATGTTCTGGCCCATGATGATGGGAATGGCCGCGGCATAGCTCACCGAGCCCGTGACGGCGAGCGCCTGCAAAATACCGACGGACGCGGAGCTCGACTGGATGATGGCCGTGAGCAGCGCGCCGGCGAGCACGCCGAGGAGGGGATTCTGAAAGGCAACAAAGAGATTCGTGAACGCGGGGACGTCCTTGAGGCCCGCGACCGCGCCGCTCATCGTCTCCATGCCGAACATGAGCGTGGCAAAGCCGAGCAGGATCATGCCGGTGTCCTTTTTCTTGTTGTCCTTGCAGAACATGTAGTAGATGATGCCGATGAGCGCAAGGACGGGAGTGAAGGATGAGGGCTTTAAGAGCTTGATCCAGAAGTTGCCGGAGTCGATGCCGCCAAGGCTCAAAAGCCAGGCCGTGACGGTCGTGCCGACGTTGGCGCCCATGATGACGTTGATGGCCTGACGCAGCGTCATCAGGCCCGAGTTGACAAAGCCGACCACCATGACCGTGGTGGCGGACGAGCTCTGGATGATGGCCGTGATGCCAAGGCCCGTTAAAAATCCGGCGAATACGCTGCCGGTCATCTTGTCGAGAAGAGAGCGGAGCTTGCCGCCCGCGCGGCGCTCGAGCGCCTGGCCCATCAGGTTCATGCCGAAGAGGAACAGGCACAGCCCGCCGATCATCGTGAGCACATTGAAAATATCCATATTTTCTATCTTTCCTTTTTTCTTTTTTGAGACTCTATTTATAACCAAGTAATAGTTTACGCGCCAAATGTCAAAACTGCCAGAGGAGAATTGTAAAATCTATGTAAAATACACAGCGGCGACGGAATGCGGCGTGATTTGTGTCATGTTGCACAGTTTTTTTCCGCATGAACTGGAAAAAAGTGCAGACACTAAGCGCAGCATTCGCCGCGGCGTCTGCCTCCGCGGCAAAAAGCAACTTGAAATGTCGGAGGAATCGTATGAAAAAAGACTTTATCGACACCAATGAATTCACAAAGCAGGAACTGCTCGACATCATCGACTTGTCGCTCGCCATCAAAAAGGCCATTAAGGCGGGCTACTATCCGCCCCTGATGCGCAACATGACGCTCGGCATGATCTTCCAGCAGTCCTCTACGCGCACGCGCGTCTCGTTTGAGACCGCGATGAGCCAGATGGGCGGGCACGCGCAGTATTTAGGCCCCGGTATGATCCAGCTCGGCGGGCATGAGACCATCGGCGACACGGGCAAGGTACTCTCAAAGCTTGTCGATGTCGTGATGGCGCGCGTCATCGAGCACAAGACGATCGAAGAGCTCGCAAAAAGCTGCACCATCCCCGTCATCAACGGCATGTCGGACTACAACCACCCCACGCAGGAGATCGGCGACCTCTGCACGATCGTGGAGAACCTTCCGCAGGGGAAAAAGTTAGAGGACTGCAAGGTCGTGTTCGTGGGCGACGCGACGCAGGTGTGCGCGTCGCTCGGCTTTATCACGACGAAGCTCGGCATGCACTTTGTCCAGTACGGCCCCCAGGGCCACCAGCTGAATGAGCAGCACAAGGAGATCATGAAGAAGAACTGCGCGCTCTCCGGCGGCAGCTACCTTGTCACCGATGACCGCGAGAGCGTACGCGGCGCGGACTTCATCTATACCGATGTGTGGTACGGTCTCTACGAAAACGAGATGCCGAAGGAAGAGCGCGTGCGCGTCTTCCACGACTATCAGGTCAACCGCGAGCTGATGCAGCTGGGGAACCTCGGCTGCAAATTCATGCACTGCCTGCCCGCGACGCGCGGCGAGGACGTGACCGACGAGGTCGCCGACAGCGACGCCTCCCTCTGCTGGGAGGAGGCAGGCAACCGCCTGACGGCCATGCGCGGCCTTCTTGTCTACTTTACACGCTGCCGCAAGGAGCCGAGCGGTCTTCAGATCGCGGCGGCGAAAGAGGAGCTTGACAAAGTGCTCTGCAACAAGCTCGGCTGCGTCGAGGCCTACTGCGGCGTTTCGAAAGCGGAAAAGAGCTGAGATAAGCCATGGAGAAGAATCAATTCCGGCTCGCAGACGTCATTTTGTCGGTCATCTGCGTGGTGTTTGTCGCCGAGGCGGCGGCGCCGGTCGCGTCGATCGGCAACAGCCAGTATTTCTGGTGGATCTTTATGATATTGGCGTTTCTGCTGCCCTACGGCCTCATCGCCGCCGAGCTCGGCACGGCCTACGCGGGCGACGGCGGGCTCTATGACTGGATCCACGCGGCGTATCCGAACGGCAAGTGGGCGGCGCGCGCCTCGTGGTACTACTGGATCAACTTCCCGCTGTGGATGGCATCGCTTGCGGTGATGTGCCCCGAGCTCATCGCGTTCATCACGGGGCGGAGCCTCGGGACGTTCGGCTCGCTCGTGGTCGAGCTGCTGTTCATCTGGATCGTCACGCTCATCGCGTGCTATCCCGTGTGCGACAGCATCATTATCCTGAACGTGAGCGCTGTCATCAAGATCGTGCTGGCGCTGCTGGTCGGCGGGCTCGGCGTGTGGTATATCAGCCGTTACGGCTTTGTCAACGACATGTCGGCGCGGACATTTCTGCCGTCGTTCGACTTAAACAGCCTCTCGTATATCTCTGTTATCATCTTCAACTTCCTCGGCTTTGAGGTCGTGTGCACGTACGCAAACAACATGAGCGACCCGAAAAAGCAGATCCCGCAGTCCATCGTGACCGGCGGCATCGTCATCGCGGCCATCTACCTCTTCTCGGCGTTCGGCATCGGCGCGGCAGTGGATGTGCGTGAGATCAGCGTGGATTCGGGGCTTATCGACGCGGTGTCGCTCATTCTGGGCGGCAGCGGCGGCGTGCTCGTGGGCGTGGTGGCGCTTTTGTTCCTCGTGACGCTGTTCGGCAATATGATCTCGTGGTCGATGGGCGTCAATTCGACGGCGGCGCTGGCGGCGGACCACAACGACATGCCGCGGGTGTTCGCCAAGCGCTGGGCAAAGAACGACATGCCCGTCGGCGCGGCGGTCACGTCGGGCGTCGTCGCCTCGTGCGTGTGTGTTTTGGGCGTGCTCATCGAGATGGCGTCGCCGGACTCGTCACTCTTCTGGAGCTTTTTCGCGCTGAATCTCGTGATGCTGCTTTTGAGCTATCTTCCCGTGTTTCCGGCGTTTTTGAAGCTGCGGCGCGAGGATGCGAAGACGCCGCGCCCGTTCCGCGTGCCGGGGTCTGACACGGCGCTCAAATGGATCGCCTACGTGCCGATGGTGCTCATCGTCATTTCGATCATTTTCACTGCGGTCCCGCTCTCGTTTGACGCAGAGACGCTTGCGAGCTTTCTGCCCATTACGATCGGGTCGATCCTCAGCGTGGCGATCGGCGAGGTGCTGATCGCGCTGCGCGGGAAAAACGCGCGCAGCTAAGTATGGTTTCATCATAAGGAGACAAAGCTATGGCAAAACGAATCATCGGCACAACGCCGAAGCAGGACGGGTATCGCATGCCCGCCGAATTTGAGCCCCAGCAGGGCGTGTGGATGCTCTGGCCCGAGCGAAACGACAACTGGCGCGACGGCGGCAAGCCCGCGCAGAAGGCCTTTGCGGATGTTGCCAAGGCCATCGCAAAATTTGAAAAGGTCACGGTCGGCGCATCCGTGCGCCAGTATCAGAACGCGCGCGCCAAGCTCCCCGAAAATATCCGCGTCGTGGAGCTCGAGAGCGACGACGCGTGGGTGCGCGACTGCGGGCCGACGTTCCTTGTGAACGACAAGGGCGGTCTTCGCGCGGTGGACTGGGAGTTCAACGCCTGGGGCGGGCTCGTCGACGGGCTGTATTTCCCCTGGGACAAGGACGACCAGATCGCGCGCAAGATCTGCGAGATCGCGGATGTGGACAGCTACCGCACAGAGGGCTTCGTGCTCGAGGG
>ERZ1034844.1579-NODE-1579-length-10558-cov-8.150148_pt1 | contig 10558 bp, 16 predicted proteins | sample MGYA00520594_ERZ1034844 | MGnify/ENA primary metagenome ERZ1034844 (study PRJEB33766, sample SAMN09781733) | gut metagenome | biome: gut microbiome | host: Homo sapiens | place: Madagascar | study: EMG produced TPA metagenomics assembly of the PRJNA485056 data...
TGCTCCGTGGCCTGTTCCTGCTCCGTGGCCTGTTCCTGCTCCGTGGCCTGTTCCTTCAGTGCATCACCTTTCTCTATTCTGGATTCGGATTCCTGGTTATTTTCCTGTGTTTCCACCTGCTCAAACTTATTCCCCTGAAGTTCAGCTTTTAACTCCAGCATCATTTGCTGATATTGTTCTGGACGCAAAATAACCTTCATATCCTGCTCTGCGGCAACTTCTGCGCACATCTTTTTGAACGCATCAGAACCAGTCAGTTTGAGGACACCACCAAATTTCTCCTTAGAATATTCAAGCATTATGCCGATTTCTTTTTTTGATGGATTTCTACCCGCTACAACAAAATCGCCCTTATCAGTAAAGACAGGTTTTTCTGTTTCTTGGTCACGATAAACGATCTTATTATCTTGCTTATCCATCACAAGATCTTTCAGTTTTTCATTTACCTTTTTTGCTTCTTCTAAACGACGCTGAGAATCAACCGCACTTCGGAGCGATAGTTCAGGTTCATTAGCAGAAATAGCATTTATCTCGTCAGACTGGAGATAGTTTTTGAGTCGATCAAGGGCTTTCATTTCATCTTTATCCTTATGCCAATCAGCATGATATTGACGAATGATGTTACGTCCCTCCGCATCTATTTCAGACAGACGCTCATATGTGGTTATTTTTTTGTAAATAATCACACCTATCGCAATATCACGCTGTTCTCGTGGTATCAACTTCAACTCGCGCCCCATCTCTCGTAAATCATTATACAGTTTATCCTTCTCATGACGAATAGTATTTCTTAATAATTTTCCTGACAGACTCAGTGAATTAAGACGTTCACGAGCTTCGTTGCGAGAGAGTTGTCTGTATGTTGGATAACTGGTATACGGCGTGTTTTCTAGTTGCTGTGAATAAACTTCAAGCAGAAAGGATTTCGCATCTTTCCAGGCCAGATTGATATGTTTTGTCAAAAAGTCAGAAGCATTCATATTTCTGTTCCCCACAGTGAATCGTGGGGAACTATCCTTCGCTGTTCTGATCTTATATTGCGATGGAACAATATTAAAATGTTCTGCTGCCGACGACAGAAATCTGACAGGATCTATATTTCTGCGAATTTCTGCCATCGTTGTGATTTCGTTTTTCTCTGCCGCCTCATTAAGAGCCTGAAACATCGTTTCACACAGAAAAGAAGAACGTTCAAGACTTTTTATTCCTGACTCTGTGAATTGTCTATCAAAATCCCGTCGCACATTCCAACCAGAGTATTCTCTTTGCGGTGATTGCTTTGCCAAATTATGCTTCTGAATATCTGGCAATACAGAGATAGTATCGGATTTTCTGTATCCATTGATTCCATAAACCAGACCGCGTTGGGGCATACGTGACAATCCGATTGTTGTTTCAGATTGATTGATTCTGGTAAATTGTTTAGGACACGGCTTGTAACCTCCCGTTCGTCCTGGCGATTGTTGAGAATTTCTTTCGTTAAGTTTTTCTCTTGAGTCATATTCTTTAATCCTCTCTTTCAGAAAGTCAATTTGTTGTGAAGGACTTAATGTTTTATAAAAGTCTCTTATTTTCTCTGCTTGGTTAAAAATATATTTAATCTCATAACTTGTCTTGTTCAACCACGTATTAAGTCGCTTTTCTATTTCCTTATTGGTTGGTTTTTCAAGTGTTAATGTTCTTTTCTCGATGTAATTTTTACGAAAAAGAGGGCTTTTTAAATTCGTAAACTTTTTATCCCCAGGCAACTTTACTGCAAGGTACTCATTATCTCTTCCGGCATTTCTAATCTTAGTCTCACCATACGTTGAAACAATTTTTTTAAAATCCTTGTAATCCTGGATTTTCTCATTTTGCACGCGCAAAAATAACTCATTTTTAAATTCAGCATTATGACCTTTATAGAGATCGCCCTTTATTCTGGATAAAATCTTACTGTAATCAGCATCTTTACGAGGAAAATCTTTCGGGCTTAATAAATTGTATTTTTTATTAATATACTCCTGTATTGCATCAAGTTGTTCTATTGTGTGCCCTTTTGTCATATCCCCAACCGGATTCAAGTATTTACCAGTTACTAGGTTAACCTTAGGAATAACTACATGAATATGAGGTTTACGCTCAATCAGTTCTCCTGTACGATTATTCTGGATATGACGAATCTTAGGTAAATGAGCTTCTGCATAAAATGAATATTCATCTGGATGATAAGCATTCATCAACAAGCTCTTATATTCATTGACTACAGCCGTTAGTGTATCAGAGGATATATCATTTTCATGAAATGACAAAACAATTCGAAAATAGCGATCTTCATCTTTATCAATTGATTGAATAATCTTATCAGTTGTCTGCAAATCCCCATCAAGAATAACTCTTTGATCTAATTCATCACGCGTATATTGACGGTCTGCTTTCCGTCCATTAATTAGATAATCAGCAATACCATCATTACCGCCTTCATATCTGATAATCATTTAGCCAACTCCTGAAGACGATCACGAATCCCAATAAGAACATTTAAAATCTTTTTATAAAGAGTCTCTGATATAATACCCTTTAAATGGTCTGAATTTAATCTGTGTGCGATCTGATTTATGTTATTTCCTGCCCAACTCAATTGAGAAAGGCAACGTTTATATTCAGGAATGCGGCGCTTATCAGATGTGTATGTGCTTATCTTACCAATAGTTAGCAGTCTGAAAAATTCAGACTTACTGATTTCAAGCTCTCTTATAGCTTTATCAAATGGGGCGTATTCTTCTTCAGTAAGTCTGAATGTTACATGAACGCTTTTGTTGTTTTTCTTCTTCATAACACCTCAAGGTTCGTAGAACCGCACAAGAACGGCTGCGCCGTTCGGGGTTACAAAGGGGTGTCCCCTTTGGCACACGATTGTAACATGACCGGAACGGTTTTGTGTACAATCGGTATCGTGCCTGTGTTTGGTAGTGTATGGAACCGCTGTACAAAACAACCTACACTATGACTCACATAATCACCCACATGAAAAAGCGCACACCCCACACAACAACCCACACTTTAACCCACAAAAAAGTTCACAAAGTTATTGACAACCTACAAAACACCCCACATAATCACCCACACAAACGGAAAGCAAATTGCTTTAAATAAGGTATTATGCCAATGTAGGAGGTGATGAGAGAGAGGAAATGTAACAAATGAAAACGATCGAGAGCTTATTATCTCCAATCTGTGAGACTATAAAAGAAACAAAATCGAAATCAAAACAGGCTGCCTTCAATATGTATTTACCAAACATACTTGAAGCAAAAAAATATTATACATGGGAGCAAATAACCGATTACATAAACAACAATACAAAAACAGAACTAGCCCAAAAAACCTATATAAACATGACAGAAAGGGCAAAAAAAAGGCAAAAATGCTCTGAACAAAAAGATCAGGGAAAAGCCACTGATATAATTGATAAGAATACAGATAAAAACAACGAACAAAGGGGGGGAGTAAAGGGTTTTTTTTCAAACATCAGCGAGAGCAAAACCGAAATAGAGCACGATCCAAGCGCGACAAATGAGAAATTTATTAATAAATATCTTTAAGTAAAGGAGCATCATAAATGAAAAACTCAATCAATTTCATCCTTCAGGGGAAAGGTGGTGTTGGAAAATCATTTACAACAGCAATACTGGCACAATACTTTATTGATGAAAAAAATATGGATAATATCGTTGTCGGTGATACTGACCCGGTAAATACAACTACAGTAAAAGTAAAAAGATTAAATGCTGATTTGATACAAATCACTGAAAACAGCAAAGTGATCCAATCTAAATTCGATCCAATGTTCGAATCAATGTTGACCAATAGTCAAAACACTTTTGTTATTGATAATGGAGCATCTACATTTTTACCGTTAATTCAGTATTTCAATGATAACTGTGTTATGGATATGTTCGAGGATGTAGAACAAGATGTTTATATTCATACCATTATCGTCGGTGGACAAGCTCTTGCGGATACCTTACAAGGATTTGAAGAACTGAAACAACTGGTAAAAGGAAGCAAAGTAAAACTTATTGTCTGGATTAATGAATTTCAGGGCATTCCGGCACTAAAAAACACACCGCTAATTAAAACTAAGTTCATTGAAGAAAATAAGGATGTTATTGCTGGCCTTGTGGTTATTCAGGACAGAAAAAGTGATGCCTTCACCACTGACATAAAAGAACTAACTGAAAAATCACTAACATTGAAAGAAGCACTTGAATCAGAATATTTTGGTTTAATGGCTAAATCACGCCTGAAACGTGTTTTTAATGACATATACAAACAATTAGATAACATCTATAACAATGAAAATGGTGAATAACATGAGTGCTGATAATCAAGTGGAATCCAAACAGCCTGAAAAGGCTGTTTCCAGTGAAGATATAGATAATTTCATCGTTGATGTATTCAAAGAAACAGGTCATAAAATATCAAAAGACGATCCTGTTATTTCGTTAATCTTTTTGAATCAAAAAATTCAAAAAAAATTCAGCAATGAATTAAAAGAGAATTTCATAGCTCTGTCAGAGGGTTTTAGAAGTGTTGTTGCTTCAGTAGAAGACAATTATATCCAACGATTTAAAAACATTGTCGAAACATGCGGAGATTTGGATAACGAAATAAAAGAAAAAATAGAAAGTGGTAAAATAGAACTAAAAGAAACAAGAGTTGATGTAAAAGAAAAACTAGCAGATGATATTATTGATCTTCTGTCATTACTTAAACGCAACCAAGAGAAAAACAACAAGTTATATGAGGAGAAACTAAACTCAATAACAAATACCTATGAAAATAATTTGAATAAATTATCCAAAGCTGTAAAACCATTCAGCACAAAAGTAGCTATTACAATTTGTGCTCTATGTACATTATGTCTGTCCGCTTCATTTTCCGGCGCAATCTGGTATGTAGCGCAACATGAGAAAGAAACAAGTTTACGTTTCTATGCAAAGGCATATATTGACATAAAAAAAATAACTGAAAGTGCTATAAATCAATTACCAAAATCAGAACAACAAAAACTAAAAAACAAACTCAACGAAATTGACTCAAGAAAGCCTTAAATTAATCATTACGGACACATAAATATAAAAACACCCTAGTATATTTAATTTATATATAATTCCACTGTATAGACTATACGTCTTAATCAGAGAGATTTATTATGAAAAATAAAGACAGATATATTACAAAAATAAAAAAATTATTGCGACTTGCCAGAGGAACATCAAGCCCGGAAGAAGCTGCTAACGCTATTGCTAAAGCCCTGGCTTATATGCGCCAGCATGGCATTAGCGAATACGACGCTGAATTGCTCGATATTCAGGAAGCCTCCAGTGCGGGGGCACCGAGTGATGCCAGAACACCGCCGCGTTATATGAACATCCTGTGTGACCTGGTGTGTGACGCCTTCGGGGTTAAGTGTTACATCTCCGGTAAATACCGGGGCTCCGGTTCGCTCAAACGTTACGTGCGTTTTTATGGCCATGACAGCCGCCCGGAAATCGCGGCCTATGCGTTTGACGTGCTTTCTCGTCAGATGATGGCAGAACGCAAAAAATATCAGGATAAACACTGCAAACGTTGCAAACCATCCACGCGGGTAGCCCGTGGAGACCAGTTCTGTGAAGGCTGGGTCTTTGGTGCCCGTGATGTCATTGCGGTGTATGACATTTCCCTGGAAGAAAAAAGCCGCCTTGAACTTTACAGAAACAACTTGCGCAGCACTAAAGGGTTGCGAAAAGGGGGCGAGCGCACGGCTAAAGCGTGTCAGGGGGCAGAATTTGCTGCTGCTGTTGGTTACAGCGCCGGAAAAAACGCCAGACTGCATCCGGGGGTTAATGGGCAAAACGACAAACGACTAATGCTTGAACAGTAATAAAAACCATATAAGGAAAACTGAAATGACCACTTTTACCGACGATAAGGAACTAATTAAAGAAATCAAAGAGCGCATAGGCAGCCTGGACGTGCGAGACAATATTGAGCGACGTGCTTATGAAATTGCTCTGGCGTCGCTGGAAGCGAAAAAACGACTAATGGAAAATACCTCAGCCACCGATGCTTTCCTGGCTGAAGTGAGGGCGCAGGGCGTGGAGATGTTCTCAGAAAAATTCGGAGGTGGCACTCCGCTATCCAATATGGTCAAAGAGGTTGCGGCTGATTTTGCGGCGAAGCTTCGCAAAGGAGGCAACCAGTGAGCAAGATTGACTATCAGGCACTGCGAGAGGCGGCAGAGGTCGCGAAGGAGGAGACGACGTGGCAGAACCTACAGGCTTTTCATGCTGCGGCTACGCCGGAGGTTGTACTGGCATTGCTTGATGTATTGGACGCATCACTGGAAGCAGAGCCAGTTATGTTCTGTATATCAGGACAAAATGTAGATTCAGAAGAACATGTATCAACCAGCAAAGCGGTTGTTGATGCCTGGGTTGAAGAATGGAATCAGGTTGACGGAAGTCCTGGCGCCCCCCTGTACAAAACTATGCCACTCTACTGTCACGCTGCCTTGCCAGTACCTGTAGTGCCTGAAGGACTGGTTAAAGCGGTGCGTTTTTATGAGCAGGTAAAAAATGAGAATCCGCCAGTTGGGACTGGTGCGTGGAAAGACGCTGTTGACTGGGTGCTCGAAGAAGCTTGCCTGGCTGTAAATATAGGCATCAAAGGAGAGTGATATGACAACTTTGACAAAAAAAGAACGGGCATGGTTGAACGACTTACAGGACGTTCTTGATCGCTGTCCATCGCCGAAAAAAATTGGCTTTTACACCATTGGCGATAAAAACATTTACCTGTATGACCTACGCCGCATGGATGAAATCATGGAGGCTCTTGATAATCGTTCGTCAATGGATTGGTGTGCTGCTGTTCATGATATGAATGCCGGATTTGATGAAACGATTTTATTCCCCTCGTCAGTTGAAAGCACTGCGGGTTAAGGAGTAACACATGACCACTTTTACCAATAGCAAACTAACAGACGAACACGTTTCAAATGCAACGTTGATTCGGCTCATTCTGTGGGCTGACCAGCACAATAGCCATTATGTTGTAGCGGCTCTGCGCGAGCTACAGGAGCGCCGCAAGGCTGATAGTGTGCCTGTAGAAATCAACGACGACATGGCTTACGCATTCCATCACGCACTTTCAGATTCATCGCCAGGCGCTGATGAAGTAGAGGAAATTAAAGCAGGGCTGCGTGCTGCCTTTGCCAACGTTACCGCCCAACCAGCGTCGGTAGTGCCGGAAGCAGAACCGGTGGCATGGACTGATGAAGAGGAACTGCGCGATGTCAAGCGGTATGGTCTCGGTGAGATATTTCAGTACCCGCCAGATAAATACGCAGACTCGCGTCGTGTAATTCCGCTGTATCGTGTGCCGCCAGCTTCCATAGTGCAGGCACAAGGTATCGAAATCGCAATAAACGAACTGGTTGCTCTGTCCCCGCGGCTGGATAAACGAGCGGCGGAAACTCTTTCTATGGCTGTGGCGCAGCTACGCAAACTGGTTAAGAAGCAGTTGCAAGCAAAGGACTAACACATGACTACTTTTACCGACAAAGAACTGATTAAAGAAATCAAAGAGCGCATAGGCAGCCTGGACGTGCGAGACAATATTGAGCGTCGTGCTTATGAAATTGCTCTGGCATCGCTGGAAGCAGAAGCGCCAAATCTGCCTGGTGGTTTCACAATTGAAGAAGCAAAAGAATTACACGAAAATCTAGTTAAAAGTCACATAAGCAAGGCTTTAAGTGGCGAAAAAATGAAAAAAGAAAATCGTGATGCTGATTTGCGCTGGATTCGTGACGTTATAGTTCAGGCAGCCTGGTTTGTAAAAACATCACTAGAGAATGCATAGTGCGTACCAGCCTCTCTCTTGGCAACGGTGGATCTTCCGCTTCCTCGTCACTCGCTCGCTATGCTCGGTCGCTGGACTGCGGCGAGCGGTTAGCTATCAAAAAAATCCCCGCACAACGCGGGGGTAGGCCATAAAAACATACACATTGCACTACAGTGTAGTATTCAATAACTCTTTACATTGTAATCGCAAAACACCTTTACAGTGTAAATATATGTCTGCGATATTCTTCAGCGTTCTCATGACCCGATAGCCGGACTATGGCCTGTCTAATGTTAAATCGACATCAACCAAAAACCAGCTATCACAGTGCTTATAATTGGAGTGATCCGAATAAGTCAAACACCCTTCATCATGAATATCATCAACAGAATAAGCACCGCTTAATACCATATCTTCCACGATCAGCCGCAGAAACACATCCAAAACCAAAACAATCAAAAGCCGGAACAGTGATACCGTATGCTGTCTGATCATCTTTCGGTGTTTCGACACCAACAGAAAAAAACATGATTACCTCCACAGAAGGCGGTGATTTGCGATGCATCACAGTGTAAAGACACAATAATCTTTACATCGTAAAGAGATAAAGCTTTTTAAGTCTATTACAGAAAAATCATATAGTGTTTTACTATATGATACCTGATTGACACTTTTAACTGCACATCTCATCATTTACATCGAAAGACAAAAACAGCTTTACAATGTAAAGCTAGATGATTAAACACTCAGTCTCCCTGATAAGGAAAAAAATGGCTCAACCAACCCCAGAAAAGATACTGGCAATCATAGATGATCATGATCGCGCAGAAAAAAAGCAACGCAACAAAATTGGCTTCATTTATTTATGTCTCTATTTAGCAATAATTGGTGTGGGCGCGTATTCCTTTATATCAACGTTTAGCATTAATGTGGTAACAATCATCATAATGCTTTTTGGTATATTTATGATTATGATTTTTAAGAGCTATGTAGACTCATGGAGCGGGATAATTCTTAGCAGTGACCACATATTGTCTATACTCGATAAAACCAAAGATTACCCCACTATTCGACGTAAGGTTGTTAACCGCTTGCTCTCCGGTTCAAAACTCACGGGTAAAGATGAAGAGTACATATTCAGTGAACTGAAAAAGGCTGAACAAAGCAACGAACGTGAAAAGAGATTGCAAGCAATTAAAGAGTATACATCGTAACACACCGTAAGGCATTGTTTGTAAATACAACATACTACGAAACATCAACGCCTGCGAGCAACAAAAAGGGGCGATTAAGCCCCTGCGCGATGATTACTGACTTCTTTTTCCAGTGCCTTATTGACAAAGGCATTCAGCGACAAATCTTCTTCCATCGCCATTTCAGCGACCCGACGATGCAGCTCTGGATCAAGCCTGACGTTAAACACACCTTTAAAGGGCGTATCGGGCTCCTTTCCGTCCTCCACACAGGACTGTAAATACAAATCAACCGATGTTTTAAATTCCCGTTCCAGGTCAGCTAATGTTTCTGCCTCATAAGTCACCAGATCACGAATAAATGCCAGTCTTCCATACAGGATATTATTTTCAAAATCAGGCTCAACCGTGCCTAAATATCCTTTATATTTTAAATGTTTCATAAAACCCCAGCCTCTTTCAAGTTCTGTTTAATAGCTTTCAGCGTTCCACCTTTAATATAACTTTCTGGATGTGGGCGATGCATTAATATTGTGTGATTAATTTCAGCATTGAAAAACCGCACTCTTGATCCCTGCATTTCCTTTTTGACATATCCTAGAGAAGAAAACAAAACAACGAGTTCATCCCATTCAAACGTTTTTTTACTGTTTAAAAATTTTGCCAGTAGCTTATCAGCTTTCCCCATACGCTATAATCCCATCCCTTGCCAACATGCAACTAATTATAGTTGCAAATGGCGTTATTGTCAAAAGTCATCGGATAAATAGGAGGGTGAAAGAAAATACCAGGGAGCAGCGAGGCCACATACCCCTAAGCGCAGCGCAACCGCCGGAAAACATACCACACCGTAAAGACAATAAAAATCTTTACAACGTAAAGCTAAATATGTAATACAACGCGCTACACAATAAGAAAGGGAGAGCATGACACTCTCCCCGTATATGACTCAAACTAAAGCATTATCCCGATTATGCGCCCACCAAATGATTTCGCTAATAATCCATGCTTCTATCGCGGGTGTTTTTACAGGTTCCCCATTTACAATGCGGTTTGCAAGCTCTATCATTTCACATACTGACATTTGAGAATCTCCAAAGATGCATCTGTCATTTGGTAACAGGCTGCCCCACAGCCTGTTACCAACCCCAAATTAGTATTTGCTGATTACTTTACCCTCCTTAATCATTTTTCTTAGTTCCTGTTCAGAATATTCTTTTCCGTGTTCCAATGTGGAATATATATCGCCAATAGTCCATACCCCACTCTTTTTAATTTCTGCATTTAGCCAGGATTCATGCAGAATAAACAACGGTTCGCAATCATTTCCTTTTTCATAAACATAAATAGATTCGGTATCATTTCCAGAATCAGAAGTACCAACGACTTTTTCTATATCGAAATGTTTTTTTAGAAAAGTTGTGAAATGCATTTTTATGCTCCTGCCGCTGAGCGGCTTTGGTGATTGGGGACCATCCCCTCTCGATGTGTTT
>ERZ1034844.1585-NODE-1585-length-10538-cov-4.356673_pt1 | contig 10538 bp, 4 predicted proteins | sample MGYA00520594_ERZ1034844 | MGnify/ENA primary metagenome ERZ1034844 (study PRJEB33766, sample SAMN09781733) | gut metagenome | biome: gut microbiome | host: Homo sapiens | place: Madagascar | study: EMG produced TPA metagenomics assembly of the PRJNA485056 data...
TTTTATATGTTTATATAAGTATATAATTATTTCTTTATTTATGCGAGGCGTTGGCCTTGTTGCTGCTGTTGCTCTGGGGATTCCGCATCAAATTGCATGGATGCCGTTGCCTGTGCCTTTTCTACATCTTGGCGAGTCATCTTTACTAGATTACTATTTTCCTCGCCTGGCGATTGCTGTTTAAGCTGGCTTTCGGCTTCTTCCTCGGCTTGTATCTCCTCGCTGCTTCTCAACTGCATGGCTACTGTAAGGGCGGCAGAAAACAGACTTCCTATAAGTGAAGAGATTGGGTCTCTTCCAGAAAGGTCTTCTCCGTTGTTGCTCATTAGCAATGACAACCATTTTGTGGGGTCGTTACTGTTGGTGATGGATGCCAGAAGTGCTTGTGTCGGGTCTGACGCTTGTTGCTGATAGGATGGGGCTTCGCCTCCTGCAAACTGCATTTGACTGCGGTAAGCGGCTAACGCATCGTTTCCATTCTTATCCAAAGCTGTCGCTTGATTACTTCTAACCTCCATTTCTGCAAGGTATAGCTTAGGGTCAAACTTCTCCCAATTCCCATTGGCATTGAGGTATTTTGTCTCAAAATGTAAGTGTGGCCCTGAAGAGCGGCCTGTGTTGCCTGAGACTCCTATTTGTTGACCTGCATTTACAGCTTCACCTTCTTTTACTCCTATTTGGGATAAGTGCATATAGGTTGTTTGTACCTTGCTGCCATCCTGACGGTCATATTCCACAACAATCATGTTTCCTGCTGCTCCATTGTTTGGTTCCACAGCGACAACCTTTCCATTGTCTTCGGTTGCATATACAGGATAGTTTTTGCCTTGCGTGGAGAGGTCTAGTCCTCCATGCTTATGCCCTGGTCTCTGTACTCCAAACTCGGAACTGAGCTTTACGACAGATAAATCAATAGGCAAAGCCCAATTGCCTTGCAAGGGGGGTAGGGTTATAACAGAGGTCGTCGACGATTGACCTCTGGCATATCCTGTTGCCAATCCTTGGCTTTGGGCTTGTTGAATGCCTATTTGATCATATTTTCCTAGCCCATACTTGTTGATCTCGGATATGAGCTTGGAAGCATAGTCTGGATCTGTGGCGTAGCCGCCAGCCTTGATGCCGTTTGCCCAAGAAACATAATCGGTGGGCGAATAGTTCTGGCAGTGGCTGTAGCGGGATTTCATCAAGACCTTGGAGTGGTCTTCGATGCTTTCCATCACATTGTTGTATCTGCGGAACTTCTCGTTTGGACGGTCATCGCTGTAATAGTCGTAGGCTCCAGTCCAACTGCTGCCAACCTTTACACCGAAGAAGTTGTTGCTCCTTCTTGCAGGGGTAGATGTGCCAAAGCCGCTTTCCAAACCCATCTGTGCTAAGGTGATGGAGGCAGGAATGCCATATCTCTTCTGTTGCTCGATGGCTACCTGGGCATACTGGCTGTAAAACGCTTGCTTGTCTAATGCCATTTATGATAGTTTTATGAGGGCGCATCTTTAGATGCACCCTCGTGTATTACATATGTAGGCCTGTTCTGTGAGTTTCCGTAACAGTTTCCTGTGCCTTGTTCTCAGGGGCAGGCTTTTCCTTAATCTCTACTTTCTCTGATTCGCTAACAGCCTGTTGAGATTGCTCTCCTCCCATGCCTTGTTTCAGCATAGGCTCGAAGATGACGGCGGCCAAAGCCCTCTTGTAGGCTCCCATATCTTCGGCAAGCCACATCTTTTGCCATTGTTGCTTGTTGATAGGAGCTTGTACACGCTGCCCATTGATGGTGGCAAAGATGAGCTTCTGCTTGGCATCCTGTGCGCTCGATGTTATGGAAGGGCGCTCTATGAGCTTCATATCCACATCAACCTTCTTAGGGGTGATAAGGTCTAGCTTGGTGTCAGGATGCTTGGTGGCCATCTCGTAATATCTTTGTGCTAGGGCATTGTGGACTATTGCCTGTTTGTCCGTCTTGATTACGTTGTAGAACGTGTTCAAGTGCTCCTTGGCAGGATATACAGAGAAAGAAGGCTCGTTCTCTGGCTTGATGAAGAAGGCATATCTACCGTTGTCATCCTTGATGGCTTGGAAGTTCTTGATGATTACTTCTTTCTTTGGGGCGGCTTGTTTCTCTACATCAAGTGTATGATGGGGAACCAACTCATACTGCTTCAAGTTGTTGAGCGTGACTTCTTTCCCTTGGAAATAGGAGTTTGGCTTATTCAATCCAAGTGAACCACCGGCATTATAGAACCTCACATCGTCAATGCCTTCTTTCTTCAAGGCTATGGTGATTCTGTCCTTTCTCATGCCAGGAACCTCGTTGTTCACTTCCAAGGATGCTCCAGCAGGGAGAATGACATCTGCTTCTTTTCGCAAGATGTCTTTTACCACTACTATTTCCTTGGTCTCTATGTTTGGCAGCTTGGCCAAGTCTTGGGAGATGGAATATTTTGATGGTTTCTCCATCGTCTTTCCTGGAAGCTGTCCACGGATGGATTCATAGTCAACCTTTCGCTTTGCCACAAGGTTGTCAATGGTCTCTACAGCATTGTTCACATCTCTTTCTACTATTCCCAAGAGTTTTGGATTTTCCTTTATCTCTCGTTCCCAATAAGGAATAAGTTTCTCATTCTCTTTTGAGAGTATGGCAGGAAGTCCCTGGCGAGCCATCATAACTCCTGCTGCAAGTTCTCTCACCAGTTGCTCATGCTTGGCATCGTCCTCTGGGAGGAGGTTGTTTCTGCCCGAACGGTCAAGACGGTTCTCTGTACCTGTGGCTGCAACCACGGCTCTGTAGATGTCGTTTGCTTTGTAAAGGGCAGCCATCTTTTCATTTCCAACTTCGCCTTTCATGCCGCTTACGACAATCTTGTCTTCCTTGGAATCGTATTTGGCATCTTGCAAAACCATCACTCGCTCATATTGCATACCGCTTTGCTTGGCCACTTCCTTGGCAGTGGCGTATGCTTTGTTCAGTATTGCTTTTGCGTCGAAGCTTTGGCTGACTGTCTTCTTTGATTCCAACTGGTCGCATATGGCTACTCGTTCTCCTGCTCGGATGAGTTTTGGAAGGTAGGTGTCAAGTGCTTGATGTGGAAATCCTGCAAGATGGAAGTCTTTACTTTCATTCATCTTGGTCAGGGTGATTCCCAACACTTCCGAACCTCGCTTGGCATCCTGCTTGTACATCTCATAGAAATCGCCAATGCGGAACAATAGAAGTGCATCGGGATGCTTGCCCTTCAACTCTTTCCATTGTTTCATAATAGAAGAGTATTTCCCTTTTTGCTCTTTCTCGTTTTGTGAAAGCTGCGCTCCCTTGTTCTTCAGAATTTCCACGTAAGCGACATGGTTGTTGGCGTTCATGGTGGTTTGCTCCACATTGTAGATGTTCTGCATAACTCGTGTGGCATGTTTGGTATAGAAAGACTTCTCGTCATCAGGAAGTTTGTCAAACTGCTTGCTGGTGATGACTTCGTCCTTATTCATGGCGTTCTGATACCCCCAACTAGTCCAATGGAACTCCATGCCTTTCTCGTTCTGCTTTACAGGCATGTGGTTCTCCTTGGCAGGATTATAATAAGTATAGACATTCGTCTTATACTTGTTGGCATCCGAATTGAGGTTCATCATAATGTTGTTGTAGGCCGTGATAGGGGTGTGGGTGTTGATGAACTCTGCATTACCTTTCTGGGATTTGTTCATCCAAATTCCCTCATTCTGCTTGGCAGCAGATAATGCTCCAACGAGAAGGGCTGCATGGGTAAGGGCTTTGGCTGTCGCCTCGCTGACCTCTTTTGATTCCTCTTTTTTCTCTTGTTGCTCTTTCTTCTCTTCTGCTGCGGCTTGATTTGCCTTGTCCTTTTCCTGCTTGTCTTTCTCGGCTTCTTGCTTATGGTGTTCCTTGTGAACCTCTTCTTTCACAATGGATGAAGCCTTTTTCTCTGCTTCTTCCATAGGAACACCTGTGGATGCTATCTGTTTGGCCTTACCTACGACATCTGTCTGGATATAGCTGTCTTCACGAGGAGTTTTCTTTTCCTCGCTCGCCTTTTTTGCTTGATATTCAGTTGACAACTCTTTGTATATGGCAGACATGTTTTCTGCCTTGCTGAGAGCAAAGTCGTAATCGTGGACATAAGTTTCTATGAAAGAACCATCATTTAACTTTTCTCCTACTATGACTTTGTTGTCGCTAGCGTCATAGTGGTAATCTAGAACCTTCCCATTCGGCATGGTGAATTGAGGTGTCAAGTCTTCTCGAAAGCTCTTGGCTACAGCCTTTGCCTCTGGGGATGGAATCTCTACTAAAGGCTTTACGCCTTTTTCCAAGCCCATCTGCTGGTCAATGAACTTCACTGCATAGCTTGGAGTCTTTGGCATACCGTAACGCTCGATGGCCTCTCGGATGTCATTCTCACTGTACTTTCTCAACAAGTTGTAGGTTCCACCTACTGAATTGTTATATACAACAGCATAGTTCTCATCATCAATGAGAACATCATCACCATAGTCTGGTGTCATGCTGGTCTCTACATGCTCCAAGTCCATGCTGTCACCTTGATCATATTCTTTCGCCAGGGCAAGGATGCCTTCATAGTTCTCGGCATCCTTTAGTTTGTCAAACTCGGCGGTCTCGGATTCCATCTGAAAGTAGTTGTAGGACGAGAAATATTTCTTCTCATCCTTTGGGTCAAGCTGTATGGTCTGACCTTGCTCCTGGTAGTCATTTCGAGAAAGAACCTTGTTCATATTTTCTTTTTCCATGAGAAATTCTTTTCCAAATTTTTCCTCGATGTTGTTATGGTAGGAGGTTACCACCTCCTCGGCTTGTTTGATTCGATGAACAATTTGGCGTTTTGCGTCATTGTCCACAACATCGGGATATAATGCGTTGATGTTTGAATACGCTGCCTCTATGTTGTAGAGGCTTCTGCCTTCCTTGTGGCTATAGCGGAGGTTAGGCAAGAAGTCTGCTCCTGCTTCTATGATTTCCTTGTTGGATGCTTGATTTATCCAAGCTCCTACATTGGGATTCCCCTTGTAATAGTCTCGTAGCTCGGGAAGAGTCTTCACAGACAAAACTGTATGCTCACTGTTGGGAGTGGAAGTTATAGTTTCCATCAATGAAGTGAAGTAGTCCTTTCCTTGTGAAAGGATTTCAGTCTTTGTCTCTTTTTCCTGGAATTGCTTCATGTTTGAAAGCTCTTCCCACACATAGCCTAAGTTCTGGTTTATGCCCTGGCTGTGGTCATAGTTAGTGCAGTGAACTTTTTCCTCACCTTCTGATGTTTTATATGCAACTTCAAGAGTGTCTTTCTCTTTGTTGTAGTCAACGGTGAGAATGTCGCCAGAGGGCATTGTAATCTTGTTGTTGACGGAAGGCCATACCTTGGCTATGACCTCTTTCTTAGCATCTTCCTCCTTCAGGTCTTGAAGTTGTTGCTCATTCTTGTTTTTTTCTTCCACACCATCAAGAGAACCATCCAACAGGGCCTTTTCTCCTAATTTTCGGCGTTGCTCGTCGATGTGTTCTAAAACCATCTTGGATGATTTGTTCACATCTGACATCACCGACTTCAAGAACTTCGGGTCTTTCTTCAACGAACCTATCCAATTTTGGAGATAAGCTATGTTGTTCTCTCGTATTCTGCTATCAAAACCCATGGCATTGCCTATGAGGGCTGATGTAAGCTCCGCAACAAGTTCTTCCTTGGCGTATTGGTCTGAGCCAAATTGGTCTATCTTTACGATGCCATCACGACCAAGGCGTGACTCGTGACCTGTGGAGTGAGCCATCTCATGAATGGTGGTGCCGTAAAACTCCATTCCGTCCTTGAAAACATCCTCTGGGGTATTGCTGATATTGAACTGCTTTTTGGAAGGAACTACTATCTGGTCTCTTTTGGGACTATAGAAAGCGGATTCATTGAACTTCTCATATTCTATAGGACACACCCAAGACTGTTCTTTCAGGAGGTTGTCGAAGGCCTCGTTCTTGTACATTCCTACCTCGTCCTTGATAGGCTCTGACTTGAAACGCTTCAAGATGGCATCGTATTTTTCTTTGTTGACCTCTTCCAGGTTGGTTTGGTCTATGTTCCATTCGTTATATACCTTCAAATAAGGGCGAACGGTGCATTCGGCTTGCTCCTCCTTTGTCATGTTACGATAGTCGCTTTCTGACAGTTTCTTGCCGTCCTTGTCCTTGATTCGCAAGTCCCACTTGAAGATAGGAATACTGTGCTCGCCTTTCTTGATCATGCCTCTTGCATCCCTTATCTGTTTGATGGTAAGGTAAACTGGCATTCTGTAATGCTCCATCGTGGTGTGGATTTGGCACAGGAAAGCATTGCTGCCTGTATAAGGGCGACCCACGAGATTCTGAGGCAAGCCGAACTGGGCTGTGCGCCCATCCGTCCAACCTTTCTTCCATTTGCTTTCCTTCATTTGCTCCATTCTTGCGATGAGCATGTCGGAAAACTTCTGAAGGGCGTTGTCTATTCGGTCAACTTTCCCTTCCTGCTGCTCCGAGGCTTGTTGAGATGATTCTTTTTTTGCCATTGTATTTTTTTATTTATTGGGTTGTTTTTTATTTCCAATGGCAAAGTAACTGATTAAATACAAGATAGGTGGTATAAAAACGATATACCTTTTTATTTAACATATTCTTTTTCTATAGATATTTATGTAAACGATTATAAATGAGGCTGCTCGCCCCCTTTAACCCCTCGGTGTTAATGCAAGGGTATAGATTATTGAGGTAGATGTAAAACAAAAGCGATACTCCGACTTGGAAATACCGCTCTAACTTAATGACAAACTAAAACCTCCCGATTCTCTCGAACCAGGAGGTATTTCTAAAATTAATATAACTGGCACTTAACACCTATTTAATACCCATTGATTGGGTTGTTGTTTCTTCTTGGCTCATATGCTGCTCATAATTCTGCGATGCCAATGCCTTGTTCTCATCATACTTGCGAAGGACAGCATTCGCCAATGTGTTGATAGGGATGGCTCCCTTGTTGTAAGCGTCTGCAGCATCTCTTGATATGTTGATGACGCTAGGCACGCCGTCGATTGTGGCTATCATACTGCTTCCCTTCATCGCTGGATTCACTATTCTTGAATTCAAAGGCTCGTCAGGATAAACCTTGTAGGTCTTTGCTACATTGTTACTTTTTGCTAAACCATCGCTGATGGCAGCATGACCAGCTTTATTCAAGATGTTTGCACCGCCAAATCCAATAAGCAGCAGCTTCAGGAGAGGATTCTTTACGAACATTCCTCCCACTATGGCAGCCAATGGCATCAGGTTGTCCTGAAGCTTTAGGTTTGGAGTCTTTCCTGTGAACATTCCTATAATCATATCAGGAAGCATGGCCAATACATAGCCTAGATTCTTGCCGATGTCCCCAAATCCATTAAGGCCTAAGCTCTCAAAGGCATTGCCCCAACCATCTATATTTGGCTTTTGCGCAGTATTCTGTGTTGTACCGTTTGCTTCTGTTCCCATTACGCCGTTTTGCGCATAAGGCCCCGAAGCGTAAGGGGATGCCGTTGGGGTTGCCTGGGGAGAGGAAGTTGGATGCTTACGAATTGATGACTTGCCAGGATTGTTTATCTGGTCATTGAGCGCAGACATGTTTTTGTCCCATGTCCCCTTTTGGGCATGAGCTGCATTCTTGGAGGATCGTTGCTCTACGGCAACTGCTGCCCTTGCATAGTCATAGGCTCGTTGACTCACTTCCTTCAAGGTCATCTTCTTGCCTCCAAACATCCTTACTTGTTTTTGCTCTCTAGACATTTCCATGGCACAGGCGTAGAAAGAGGATGCCAACGCCCTGTTTTGCTTGCTGCTGTTGCTCAACATCCAAGCTGGAACTTTGCTGTTTCCGTTGAATGGCACACACTGTTTGGAGAGATTGTTCTTGATGGTGGAGAGAAGCTTTTGGGAATTACCCTTGTGTTCCGCCAATAGGGCGTTGCTTTCTTTCTTTATGGTTAAAGATGTGTTTGGGGGTGGCAACTTTATCTTTTTTGCAAGTCCACTATTGATGTTCATCATCAATTCCGTGCCATTCTTTTTGTATCTCTTTGCTCCGGCCTGTATTTTTGCAGAAGCATTCTCGTCACCAAAGATGGTACGGTTATCCTTCTTCTCTTCATCCTCAGTTCCCCATAGCTTGCCACAAATATGGAGACCTCCTTGGCAAATCTTGTCGGTTAACCACCAACCTGCAGCTTTTTGACTTACCTTTACCACACCCTTGGCTACGGAAGAAGTTGCCTTTCCTACACCTCCTGGGGTGAGTGCTGCATCTATTCCGTAACCAGCAATCGTTCCTGCTGTTTTTGAAACAACGGATGGATTGTAATATTTTTCCGCTTGTTCATCAACCTTTTGCCCAATGGCTCCTTTCTTTAGGCTACCAAAGTCGCCCATGCCAAGAATGCTCTCCGAAAAGGCTTTCTTGGCTATGTAAGTTGCGGTGTTGGCAGGAACCTGCTCCCTAGCTAATTGTTCCACCATCAATTTTTGAAGGCGATTGGCGCAGTAGTTGTTGGCGTAGTTTTCCAACGCCTTGGAGTCTCTACCGCCATTTTTCGCAACAAGGCTTTCATAGAAAGATGTAACGAAAACGCTGTAGTCTTTCACTATCTTGGGGTCTTTGAACCAACGTTCAGAAGTCCTTGCAGCCAACTCGTCGAGCGACTTCTTGGTAAGTTGCTCTGCATCGTTCAACTTGGTGAACGAATTTGAAGCGGCACCAAAGTTAGGCAGTCTCTGAAGAGATTCATTAAGTTTTATGGCAGCGTTCTTCTGCTCTTGAAGGATTTTCTTTCGCTCCTGAAGAAGAGTGGCTGCCATATACTTGCTATAGTATTGCTGAAGACAATAGTCTATTTGGGATAAATCCTGTAAATTATTACCTTTTGCCATATTGTTTGTTGTTTACATTCCAAGAAGTTGACTGCGTGCCAGACTGATGGCCTTATGATATACCGTCATTTGCTTAGGGTAGAAACGTGACAGCCATTCATCCATGGACATCTCGTCATTGAAGAACTTCATGGCGAGTTGTCTGGTTATCTCGATGGCATTCTCGCCTTTTTCCCTTCCGTTAAACCAAGCTTTTGTCCAACAACGGATTCCTTGGTTGTCATAGTAAACGGAGGCGGTGCGTTCAACATCGTAGCTTTGTATGTCTATCTCAAGGTCTTTCAAAGGATCGGCGGTCAATCCGTCTTCTGAAGCTTGTGAAAGAAGTTTTTTTTTTCATTTTCGTCCCATGTCTCAGGATATATGTTGTGGTTCAGTGCCAGATAGCTGAGAAAATCATGGATAAGGATATCCTGAATTTTCTCGGCTAGGGGAACACTTCTTTCTGATAATCCGAGAGGGTTGGCTACGGATGGTATGCTCTCAAAGAAATAATTCTTGGAGGCTGCCTGGGCAAAGATGTTGCGTAGGGATGCTTCTGCCCTTGGAGGAGGATTGTAAGCCCTGTTCCTTAAGTCGTTCATGTAGCTTGGAAGCCATCTGAGCATGAGCATCAAGATGGAAACATAGTCCTTGTCGAAACTGTTTTTTATGTTTTTTGTTCCCAAGGATTCTTCAGTAGGCTGTTTTTGGATTTCCATGGCGGCGAGTTGCTGGATGTTTGCCCATATCATGGAAAGAAAAACCATCGGGTCAATGTCTTGTCCATTGAATCGTATGCCGACATGAAGGAAATCGCCACTTTTGGCAATTTTATCACCTGCGGAAACGCTTTCACCATATCCTGTATATGCTTCTGCTAGATGCCCATAAGTAACTTCGTACTTCCCATATTTGGCTACGATGTAATTGTCATGAAGCGCATCGTTTCCTGCGCCAACAATCATACCAGAGGCTACTGCGTACAAATCTCTGTTCTTAATGGCGAAGTCAACACCTAGATGGTTAAATTCCTCGCCTGTCATGGGGTGACGCTGTTTGCCATATCCTAGTGTGGTTGGAAGCTCTTCTTTCTCCTCCAAGGCGAATGGCATCATGTAACCACTTCCGGATTCGAGGAGCATATCTTTAAAATTTTCTTTCATCTTATCTGTGATTTTTAATAGGAGATTGCTCTCCTGTATCTAATTATAGTCTTCTCATGCGAACAACAGTGTTCTCTTCTTCAACAGGCATCTCTGCTGTCTGAAGAGGTATTTGCTCGGTAACGTTCGCACGTGATTGCTGTTGTTGCTGATTTTGGTGTTGAGAAGCTGCCTGTTTTCCGTTTATGTTGTGTAAGGTCATTCCTCCCAGCAATAAACTGGCGGCTTTTCCCATCCAACCAAATCTACCGAACATCATATAGGCAGAAAGCAACAAACTGGCAATGTTCATCTTGCTCACGTTTCCACCGGACACTTGGCTTACTGCATTGTTCATGCCGTTCATCAAGGCATTCATTGAACCACCGCCTTGTTGATTGGTCATCTGCATCTGTGCCATGGATGGATATTGTTGGGCTGTCGGATCTGAATAATAGCCGTTACCATCGTTTACCATA
>ERZ1034844.1587-NODE-1587-length-10533-cov-3.489311_pt1 | contig 10533 bp, 5 predicted proteins | sample MGYA00520594_ERZ1034844 | MGnify/ENA primary metagenome ERZ1034844 (study PRJEB33766, sample SAMN09781733) | gut metagenome | biome: gut microbiome | host: Homo sapiens | place: Madagascar | study: EMG produced TPA metagenomics assembly of the PRJNA485056 data...
AAAAAGGTGCAGTGGCTCGCGTCGCCCACCTCGTCAATATCGCCGGTGCGCAGGCACTTCTGCACGTCCGTAAGGCGCTTGCCCGCGGGATGCTCCTGCCCCATAAGGTACGGCACAAGGGGATGCATTCCCGCCGTGGTGAACAGTACGGAGGGGTCGTTTTCGGGAATGAGAGAGGCGGAAGGAATGACCTTATGGCCCCGTTCTTCAAAGAATTTCAGGTACAGCGACCTGAGCTGATCAGAAGTAAGGTTCTTCATATGTATCGTATATCTCCTTAAATGTTTACAGTTTTGGCCCAATAATGAATTATATCCCACACACAGCCGCCTTGTCAACGTGGGGCGCAGGCTGTATAATTTATATATGAGGATTCGTTCGTTTTTTAGCGGCAGAAACCGCCGCATAAGGAAAAAACATACCCGCCCGGTCATAATGCTGAAAGGCGAGCAGGGAAAAAAGCTGCGCCGTGCGCTGATAATAGCCGGTGCTGCGGCCGCAGTCATACTGCTGGCGCTGCTGCTCAGGCCAGAGCCGGTGCTGATGAACAGCGCGGAGATTGCCAACGTTTGGAACAACGGCGTGCTGCGCGTTGGCCTGCGCAACGATGTGCCCGGCCTTGCGGAGGACGGAACGGGGCTTGAATGGGAAATAGCTCAGGCGCTGGCGGAACGCATAATGTCCAACTCCGATGATTACACGGGGGATATTCCCGCGCTTGAAGCAGTTGAGGTGACAAGCATGAGCGTTGGCGCAAAGCTGAGGGACGGCAGCATAGACGCAGCAATATGCCTTATGCCGCGCGGCGCGAACGCCGCATACGCCTACTCCCGCGCTTATTATGACGACCCGTGCTACATACTGGTTAAGCCCGGCAACGAGAACGCGGACATGAGCAAGCTGAAGGTGGGCTGCATACAGTCTGCAAGCAGTTCAAACTTATATGTGCCGTCCGGCGCAACGAGGAACCTGCTTTTCAGCTATTACAGCGATTATAAGGATTCCGGCTACGACACGGCAAGCATAACCGGCTACGCATCGTATACAGACCTTTTTGACGCGCTGGACAAGGGCCAAGTGGACGCGATTGCCATAAACGAGCTGATGCTGAACAAATACGGCGAGGGCCACGCATATGCAAAGCACACAGCCGACATAGGCACGCTGCATTACGCCGTGGCCACGTTGAGCGCGAACAGCGCAATAGCCACCGTTGCGGACATGATGCTTTCCGAAATGGGATACTGAGCAAACAACTAAAAGCCCGCCTGTGTCAAGGCGGGCTTTTTATATGCTTAGTTTCTATTTAACATCCTTGCTGTATGCGGCGTTCTGCGCATCGCGCGGGAAAACCACGCTGTTGTCCATTATGGCGCGGCAGATATAGGCAAGATCTGCCACGGTGAGCCGCCCATCAGCATCAACATCCATGCTGAGCATGTCGTTCGCGCCCGCGCCGCCATCCGCAATGGCCCGGCACAAAAGCACGGCGTCCTTCACGCCTATTGCGCCATCCCCATCAACATCGCCGGTCAGGGCAAGCGACGCTGCGCACGCGGCTATTACGGCAAGCGCGACAAGCGCCGCAATGGTTCTTTTAAGCTTCATCATTCATTCCCTTCCGAAATCATTTGGCAAAGGAGCACGCCGTCCGCCGCGTTCACCTTGCCGTCATTGTTTATGTCCGCAGCGGCAAATTCGGTGCCGCTCAGCACAGCATCACCCATTATATACCTGCATATCAGTATAACGTCCGCAATGTCTATTTTCCCGTCCGCGTTTACATCGCCCTTGCCGGGGACCTCTTTGGGATTAACGGTATGAAGTTGGTAGTTCATATCCGTATACACCACCGTGCCGCGCCCGTAAAACATATTATTTAGATTGAGCCTGCCCGCGGCGATTTCCGTCACCATGGTATCGCCCTCAACATCGGCAAGCTTCCTTGCCGCGCCGGTGGCGGTATCGTAGCACATTATGGCGTCTGTAACAAACTGTGCGCTGAACCTACCGTAAACAAGGCTGCCGTCAACCACGGCAAAGGGCGTTGCGTTTTCGGCAATAACCTTGTCTGGTTGGCGCTCCGTACCGTAGGGCGTTGAGCAGATTTTGCCCTTCATAAACGGCATCTTCGGCGATTCCTCCTGCTTAATATAAAACGGGCTGTCGTTATAATACCAAGTGCCGTTTATGCGCACCATGCCGCACCGTATGCCGCTCCAGAAGGCGGAGTTTGTATGCTCCTTCGCTGCAACGAAGGGCGTTTTGCCGAATATAACGCTCTTTACGGCATCGTTTGTTTTGCTGTTCGCTGCGAAGTGGTTTTGCTCTATCTGCGCCGTTGTGTTCATGAAATAATCATGCTGGCAATACCCCATGTAGTCGCCGTCATTCGTATAATCGCCCGCTTCCAACCTCGGATCATCCCATGTAACATCGGAATGATACCATCCCTTTTCGGTTTCGATTATTAGCCAAGCGTGATTGATATTCTTTGAGGATACAAAGTAGCTTTTCACACCGTTTGCGGACAGCAAATCCATGTATGCAAGCGCGTAGCCTTGGCATACGGCAAGGCCGTTCACCAGCACGCCGTAGGCATTATACATATTCGGGTTATCCTTTGAGCCGCTTTCCACGGCAGCATAGTCATAGCGCGTATGCAGGGCAATATAATCATGTATCGCCAATGCAATTTCGGTTTTGCTCATGCCGCCTGTGCCGATGGGGAAAAGCGCTTCCTTCACAGCCTGCCTTTCGTTATCGTAATCCTTGCGCATTTGGGCTGCGTTTGGCTTTAGACCAAGGCTAAACGTATCGAACTTGCCGTTTACAATAGAATATTTCATACCCTTATTTTCGCACACGAAGGATTCCGGCACGCTGTTCAGCACGGCGGATACTGCCGCATTAAGCCCTTTTATGTTATCGCCATCCTTAACATAGTTTATGTTAAGATCGCTCAGATCTATGCCGGGGGTAAGGTCGAGTATGGCATTACGCAGACGCACGATAAATATATTGCGCTTTTCCGTTGTCAGCTCGCCGTTATCATCCTTGCTTATGTACGCGGGCGCCCTTGCGGGCATCATCCTATCAAAGTCTATGCCAAGCTGTTCGCCGTAAAAATCACCGAATTGGAACACGCCGTCCAGCTCCGCGGGGATTTCAATAGTTTCGTTCCCGCTCGGCGCAGGCGTTGCGTCCACGTCTATAAGCGGGGCATCCTCCGCATCCGGTTCGGGTTCGGCGGTCTGCTCGGGTTCAATGGTCTGTTCGGGCTCTATCGTCTGTTCAGGTTCTATCGTTTCGGTTTCGCCCTCCGCAAAGGCGCACACGCTTGTGAGCATAAGCGCGGCAAGTATAATGCAAAGCAGTTTCTTTTTCATATGTGTTTCCCCCTCCTGATCCGAATATTATTCGGGGCCAAGTTTGTTACGCTTGGCCCCAAGGTTCGGGTATGTTCAGTTAATATCAGTTGCCGCGCTTGCGCATGGTCACATATGCCGCACCGAGCAGCGCCAGCAGGCCAAGGCCGATAAGCATTCCGCCGCCTATGACCGCGCCTTCGTTGCGCTGTGCGCCATCCAGCACGCTTACGCCGTCCGCATTGTCTATCACGGGGCGGGCATTGGCCGCGCTCTCAAGGCCCGGGATAATGCCCGCGCTGGCAGGGGTCATGGTATAGGGATGCTCAACCACGGTTGCGTCGCCCGTTGTAGGCATAAGCACTCCCACGGTAATGCCCGTTGTGCCGCTGCCGCTTATAACGCTGCTGCCCTTGAGCATTTCCTTCAGATAGCTGATGGGATAATAGAAGCGGTACATGCCCAGCTTTTCAAGCGCACCGGGGTTCACAACAACCTGCATACCGAATGCGGAGTTGATTATAAGCGTATTGCCGCTTATGTCCACCGCGCGGAGTACGCCCTGCGGCACCCTGTCGTAATAGCCGGCATTGGCGGTTATAACGCTGCCCTGTCCGCTGCGAAGGAGCGTCCAGTAAACCTCGTTCCAGAAGTTATCCTCAGGATCCCTTTCAGGCTCGGTGGGCAGTACGGGTGAAGGCGCGGGAGTGTACCAGCCTATGGCAAATGTCACATCGCTGTTTTCTATTTCGAACTGCAAGCCGTCCGCGGTCTTTTGCGGCACTATGGCTTTCATCTTGCCCTCGCCGTCGGGTATCAGCATCACAAATTCGTCACCCTTATCGGAATCGGCGGGATAGGGCACGGTCACCTGCATCTTGCCGTTTGCAAACGTTACAGGGTTGCCATTTTCATCCTTAAAGCTGATGTTTTCATACACAACATCGCCGTTGCCGACATTGTTGAACGCGGGGTTCTTCTTCACTTCCTCTTCAAGCGCGCCCGGTGCGGCATCGGCAAGCTTGCCCTGCACATTTTCCGGCTCCACATTGTTCCCTGCGCCGTCCTTATATTCCATTTCCTTGCCCGCATCGGGTATCGGCGTAACCGCGAAGCCCTCGGCATTGGGCTTACCATCCGGCTTAACGGGGTCTGCTGTTACGGAAACGGTTATATCAATGCTTTGCTTATCGCTTGTACCGTCAAAATACTTTTCGGTATAGGTAAGCGTTATGGTAGCGGTGCCAAGGGTGTTCAGCAGGCGCGCTTCCTTCGCGCTGTCAACTACCGTGCCGTCGCTCATGGTAAGTACAACGTCCGCATGATTCAGCGCCTTCTTTGCGCCGGACTTATACACGGCGTGTATCTTACCGTCGAAGCCGATGGTGGTCGCTTCCTTCAGCTTATAGTTGTACTCTATCTGGTCAGCTGCAAGCTTAACGCCTTCAAGCACGTCCACAACGGTGAAGGTGTGGGTATAGGTTATGCCGCCGTTCGCCTTATCAGTGAAGGTGACAGTCTTGGCGCCGAGGGCGGCTTCGCCGGTCGCTGCGGCGTCATAAGTGGTGGTCATTTCGACCTTGGCGGCATCGGTAACGTCAAGCGTCTGGTCCGGTGCGCCGCTGCCGAACTTGGTAACGAGCTTTACGCCGCTTAGGTCAAGCGCTTCGCCCAGCTTCACCTGAGTGGGCAGGGTGCCAACGATGCTGTTGGTGTAAGTATCCTGCGCCAGGGTCACGGTAACGGTGGCGGTGACGGGGTTATAGTTCTTGTCGGGCGTGAAGGTGAGCGTCAACTCAACCTTTTTGCCGATGTCCGCAGTGGTAAGGCCGGACCTGATGGTGAACACGAGGTTCGCGCCGTCTATCTTGGCATCGCCGTCAAGAATTTCGTTCGATCCGGTTACAACGCTCCACTTACCGCTTACGTCGGTGGGAGTTAGCTGCAATTCGCTCAGCTTTCGGGTCTGCGCGCCCGCAAGCATGAACGCAACGGTGTATTCCTTATCGATCGCGCTCATGTCGGCCTCTTTTATCACCACGTCAACGGTATTGGCCTTCAGGTTATAGTTCTTGCTGCCCTCGTCGGTCAGCTTGGCGGTCACTTCATAAGTATCCGCGTCAACGGGAAGCGCATCCTTATTATTATAGGTAAGGGTATAGAGCGTTTTGCCTTTATCCGCCTCAACGCGGTCGTCGGTAACGCTGCTTACTTCATGCGTCTTGCCATCGTAGGTAACGGCAGCGGGCGCGGTGAGTGTGACTTTCAGCTCGGCCTTATTTACCTTGCCGTAAGCCTTATCGGCGATTTCGAAGTTGTAGTTATCCTTATCTGCACCGGAAATGGTGTAAGTCACGGTTACTTCCACGTTGTCGCCCACATCGGCGGTGGCATAAACGCCCTTCGTGGCAACAAGCTGCACATCGTCGCCTGCGATAATGCCGGACGCGCTCATGGTGACCTTCGCGTCGTCGGTAATGCCATCGTAGATCTTGTCGTAAACGGTCAGGGTAACGGTTGCGGGCAGGGCGGTAATCGTACCCTTCAGCTCAACGAAGGGGTTGATCAGGTTATAGTTGTCCTTGTCCGTACCGATGAGGGTTATGGGCGTGGTATTCTTAACGGTCTTGTTCGTGCCGACGTTCTTGTCTTCGAACTCGAAAACAATGCCCGTCATATCGAAGTTGACATCGGTGCCTTCTATTTTATCCTTAAGCGTAGCTTTGTCATAATGCACATACGCTGCTTTATCGCCTTTATAGTCTTTATTATCAACTGTAAGGCCGGTCAGGGTAACGTCCTGCTTATTTATTATAAGCTTCGCGGTTGTGCTGCCGATGTAGTCCGCATCCTCGTACTTAATGGCAACGTTATATTCACCGGCATTGCGCGGCTCGGCAACGGTAGTACCGCCCATTGTATAGGTCACGGTCAAATCGTCTGCTTTAACAGCCTTGCCGTTGGCCTTGGCGTTGCTCAGGTCTATTCCCTGCGTTTTTCCGTTGAAGGTAACGGTGGTATCGGTTATGCCGGAAATCTCAGCAGTCTCCTTCTCCGTAACCTTTATGGTGAAATTAACGGTTATGTCGTTGACATCCTTTGCCTTAACGGTAACGGTAGCCTTGTATGTGCCTTCCTTGTCGGTTTTGATGTCCTTCGGCTTTACGGTTATATTCAAACTGCCGTTGCTTGCAAGCGTGTCGGAGGACAATGCAACAAGCGTAAAGTCAGTTTCATTGTCAATGGTAGCGGTTATGCCCGTAAGCTCGCCCGTGCCTTTATTATTTATTGTACCTGTCAGGCTTTCGGGCAACGTTCCGCCAACGCGCACATTCACGCCGACAACGCCGGAGCCTTCAACTTCCCACTTATAGGTGTCAAGAGTCTTTATGGCACTGTTGACTGCCTCGGAGGGATTATGGTTGGCATCGCCTGCCTTGCGGGTATACACATAGTACCACTTTGCAGGCTCAAGGCCGGTAACGGGGTTTACAAACTCGCTGCCGTTCTTCCACTCGGCTTCTTCGGGGGTTACATTGGTGGTTTTGATGGCATACTGCTGTTTGGTAACAAAGTTTTCCACCGTGAAGCCGTCGGATTTTATATCCTTTACAGTAGGCACGGCAGGCGCGTCCTGATTGGCCTTGATTATTTCAAAGTCGCAGGTTGCAACGGTGGTCCTGCACTCAGAATCAGCGCTATTGGGAGTATAAGTCACCTGCATGGTATACTTCCCGACATTGGTGGGCTTTTCTATCGGCGTGTTGCCGCCGCGCACGAAGTATTTAACTTCGACTTTCATATCGCCCTGTTCGGTGGGGCCATAGGTGGGAGCCTGCTCCTTTCCGTTATAGGTAAAGATCTTGTCCTCGCCAAAGCCAACAGTGACGGCAGGCTTCTCCTTAAACACAGCGGTTATCGTCACGTCCTCGCTGCCCATGGTGAAGGTTATCGGGTTAGCCTTCGCTGCTTCTTCCGTCAGGGTTATACCGGTAACTTCCCACTTGACGAACTTGTGGTCAAAGTCGCCTGGTTTGGCGGTAAGGGTGACCTCGTTGCCTTCGCGCACGGTGCCTTTGGGAATACCATCAACCGTGCCGCCTTCGCCCGCAGTAACGGTCAGATTGCACGGGGCCTTGTCAATAGTAACAGGATCGCTTTGAGCTTCCTCACTCTCTTTATGGGTAGCGGTCTCGGGATAACGAGCTATGACATAGTAAGTCATGCCGTAATTCACCTTGAACGTAGTCGCCTTGCCAAACTTAAAGTCAGTAACATCCCCCATCAGCATATATTCCGCATTTGGGTCAACGTTAGTAACGGTTATAACGTTCTCGTTGGCTTCGATTATGGGCTTGGCGGGGGCATCCTTCGTGGCTTTTTCGATAACATCCGTCAACTTGGACTTCAGTTCGCCGGTGTACTTATCAGCAGTAACTATTATATAAAGCTGCTTGCCAATATCCTTTTCACCGATCTTATATTTATCTCCGGTGGCTATTGAATCGGCTTCGCCATCGCGGTACCACTTTATGGTAGTTATGGCAGTCTCCCAGCCATCATTGGTAATAAGGGGGCTTGCGCCGAGCGTTGCGCCGTAAAAAAATCCTTCCTTGGTATATATATTGGCAGTACCGGCTATAGTGGCCTTGGTCACGGTGACCTTGCAGCTTGCGGTCTTGTCTCCGCAGGCAGCGGTTATGGTGGTTTCGCCCAATCCAACGGCGGTCACAACGCCGTTCTCAACGGTGGCAATGTTATCGTTCTCGCTGCTCCAACCTATCGTATCGGTAGTATCGGCGGGTTCAACGGTTGCGGTAAGCGTAGCCGTTTCGCCGCGGGCTATGGTCAGCGTGCCCTTGTCAAGCGTTATGCCCGTGCAGGGGTTGACGATGGTGAGGGCGGCGGAAGCTTCGTCATATGTAATCGGATTTATATCAATAGTTCCATCATACATTTCATCCGCGCTGAGTTTTATTACCGTATTCCCTACTGCACCTTCCTTCACGGTAAAGTTTACAGTAAATATCTCACCATCAATATGCATGGGGTTTTCAGTAGTGCTATCTGACGCAGTAATAGCTACTCTTCCATCTATCGATGTGTCTATAAGCGTACCAAGCAAAACGCTGTTAGCCTTTATAGAACTTGCATCCAATTCAAGTTTCGTGCTATCATACAGCATAACTGTCGTCATAGTACTGATATCTTTGGATGAAGTCAGTTTAGCAATAACGCTTACCGTATCTCCCACGGCATATGTGAGTGTCCCGGCACTTGTTTCAATTTTGAATTGTGCCTCTTTTTCGCCTTCAGCCACAGTAAATGATGGCATTATCGTCGTAACCATCATTATTATGGCACACAGCAGAGCGATTTTCTTTCTCATTGCTACCTCCTCGCTTATATGTACATATTACTTTATGTTGAAATCAGCATCGCGTTTGTTTGCTTTATATTGTAATATAAACATAGCATCCCGCAATGTAATTTTACCATCTTTATCAGTATCCGCACACAATGCACTAACACCTGACAATGTTCTCTTATTTGCTTTAGCCTGAAATATAAACATAGCATCTCTCAACGTAATATTCCCATCGCCATCTACATCGCCAAGCATCCTGCCGCCCAGCGGATCATCGGTAACTGTTGGCTTTGTTATTGGGCTGAGGGCGCCGTTGGCGTCCTTTGTGGCTATGGCCTTGGGCTCTGAGATAATGCTTTGGCTTGCGCCCGATTTTTTCATCGTCAGCACCGCCACGCCGCTGCGCATGTCCACGCCGCTGCCGTTTTGCGCATTGTAGGTTATGGTGGCAGTATTGCCGCCTACATTAACGGTTAGTGGGCAGTCGGCTACTGCGGTAATATTTTCATAGCCCGTCAGCGTAAGCTGCATGTCCAGCCGCTGCAAATCGGCAATGCTCGCCTTGAGCGAAAGCGTAACAACGCCGTTTGCTTCGCTTGTGATGCAGTATACCGTGGGCGCGCCATCCGTGGGATAGGTCACGCTGTCACTCACGGTCACGGTGGTTGGCGTAAACGTGCTGTCAGCAGGGGTCAGCGCGGGGGCTGTGGTATTATCCCCGGGCATACATGCCGCAAAGCCTTCTTGGGCTATCTTTACGCTTGCCGTGTCCGCATTCTCACCCGTTACCTTGAAAACAAGATTGCCTATCGCGGTTCCGTTTGCAATGCCCGTACTATTCTTGTTGATTATGTTGGCGGCGTTGAGAAGCAGTATTTTAATATTGCCGTCCCTAATCTTTTTGTGATAGTTGAGCGCGCCGTTTCCCGTTTCATCCGCGCTGCCGATAAGCGGCGTGTACGATACGAATTCAAGCTTGGCACTGTCGTACTCAACATTGAACTCCGCGCCGCCAAAGCTTGCAACAGCCGCATCAAACTTAACATTGATGCTAAGATAATCGCCCACCGCAAGCTCAGCGTTGCCGCCGCTCAGACTTATGGCGATATCTCCCCCCTCGGCAAGCGCAGCGAACGGCAGCACAAACGCCGCCATTATGCACGCAAGCCAAGCTGCTACGATTCTCTGTCGTTTCATGTAATGCCTTTAAACTCCTTATGTATTTGGACCGGAGCAGGCGATGGGCATACCTCCACCACCTATAGTTATATAGTATTATACCCGCAAAAAGCAATATAAGCAAGGTTATTCTGCTCCTTTGCGGGTATTATTCACAAACTGTTGATTTACTTGTTATTTCCTGCCAATTACCTGCGGCGCATGGCGCGGATGGCCAGATAAATAGAGGCTATCCCCGTTATCACAGCCGCCGCGAAAAGCAGCCACATCCAAACCGAAGGCCCGTCGTCCTCCGTTTCGGCAACGGTCACCTGCGCGGCATCCGTCTGCGCTGCGTCCGTCTGCACGGGAGCGTCTGTCTGCGGTGCCGGGGATTCAGCCGCCTGCTGACTGCCCACGGACACAACGGTTTCGGTAACGCTTGTGCCGTCCTCGCTTATGGCATAAATTACGGCTTCGCCCTCCGCATGGGCGGTCACGCTGCCGCTTTGGTCAACGGTAGCCACGCGCTCGTTGCTGCTGGACCATATTTTGCCGCTGCCGCCGGAAATGGTGGTGTTCTGGCCTATGTCCATTGTAACGTCTGCATTGGGGTTGGCGGTAGCGGCACAATATGGT
>ERZ1034844.1589-NODE-1589-length-10516-cov-4.680814_pt1 | contig 10516 bp, 10 predicted proteins | sample MGYA00520594_ERZ1034844 | MGnify/ENA primary metagenome ERZ1034844 (study PRJEB33766, sample SAMN09781733) | gut metagenome | biome: gut microbiome | host: Homo sapiens | place: Madagascar | study: EMG produced TPA metagenomics assembly of the PRJNA485056 data...
TCCGGTGCACCTGCCGCCCTGCCTTCGTCAAAAAGGACTATGGTTGCTTCTTTTGTCCTTTCCGAAAGAGAGATGTCCACACAATTTAAGACTCCTTCTATTCTGGCAACAGGCACATCCTTCTGTACACAGGATATGGCTTTATGCAGTTGTAGTATAAATTCATCAATGGTTTGAACAGGCTTAAAAACTTCCTGTAAAAAGCTTTCCACACCTGTATTTTGATATAGCATACGTTTCTACAACCTCTGCTTTCTTTTCGTGTTCCTTTTTATTTGTTCAGAAATTCAAAGGAAAAATCATCATCATCCTCAATAAAGTTCTTGGACTTTCCTCTGAATCCCGCAGAGCCCTGCATAACCGGTCTTACATCTGACTGGCTGCTTCTTTCTGCGGCGGGTCTTTCTTCCGCACCGGTTCTCTGGCTCTGGGTGGCTACTCCCGTTCCGGCAGGTCTATGTCCCTGGGGTGCTACTCCCGTTCCGGCGGGTCTATGTCCCTGGGGTGCTACTCCCGTTCCGGCAGGTCTATGTCCGGCGGGTCTTGCGCCCTGGGGTGCTACTCCCGTTCCGGCAGGTCTATTTCCGGCAGGTCTGTGTCCCTGCGCTGCTCCGGCGGATGCCCTATGTGCCTCTCCCGAAGGTCTTGCACCGGTTCTTCCGTCTGCTGCTCTATGTGCTTCCCCGGCAGGTCTTCCGTTCTGGGAAGGTCTTTGTCCGGCAGGTCTTCTTTCCGGACTTCTCTGGGGCTGTCTTCTTTCGCTTTCCATATCAAAGCCGTCGTCCATCATGTCTCTAACCTTGAAAATCAGGAAGGATACACCCATGAGGATAAGCGCCAGTATGATGACCAGCACAATAATAATGGTCTTCTGCTTGGAAACCTTTTTCTGGGAAGCTGCTAATTTTTCTGCATTCTGTTCTGCTTCCGTAATCAGCTTGTTGATGGGGTATTTTTTACCGGCAACATTGTCAATCAGATACCAGGTATCCCCTTCCTGTTCCGTTTCATAAGCAGGCGCTTCTTCCGGCTCTTCCGCCGCTGCATCGTCTCCGTTGTCCACCGGTGTCTCAGGCTGTGTTTCGGGAGCCACCAGTTCTCCGGAAAGGGTTACGAAATCGGAACGGATATAGCCCTGTACTTCCTTGCTGTCAATCATGAAGGTGGAAAGATACCAGGTTTCACTGCCGTTTGCCTTGTAACCGGAAACGGTTACCACCAGATTTTTGGTGGCTGTGGTAACAATGCCGCTTGTGGTATTGGAATCGCCTCTTACCCGGACACCGTCCTTGTTTACGGTTGCGCTGACCGGCTGTACCTCTGTCACGCCTTCCGTATTTACGGTAACCGAGGAATTCACGGTCGTTGTGCTTGTTCCGGTTGTGGTAGTAGTCGTTGTAGTGGTAGTCGTTGTGGTTGTGGAACCGCCGTCCTTTGTCACTAAATCAGAACGGATGTAACCGGTTCTGTTGGCATCCACTTCTACTTTATACCATACCTTACCGTCCGTGCCGGTTGTTTCTTCCAGAATATTCAGCTTGTTGCCGTTTAACACGCTTGCTACGACAGAGCTTCCCGAATCCGCACTGGAGCGGATGTTGGCGGATGAAGCGCTGACCTTTCCCGTTGCGGCAGAAACCGTAAGATGCGGTGCCAGACAAAGAACCGTTACAAGGCAAAAACATGCGGTAACAATCCATTTTCCTATTCTTTCTGCCATCTTGTTTTTCCCACTCAAGTATCTCATTTTTTCCTCCGTTTCTGCGTCTGGCATTTCCTGCCGGAAACTGCAGTTCCTTCAAGCTTACGCCTCCCCGGACCTTCTTCCGTCAGGCTTCGTCTATTGCCTTTCCAATGTCATGACGCATGTATTTATTTTCAAAGCTTACCCACTCCGTAGCCTCATAGGCCTTTTTGCGGGCTTCTTTCAAATCCTTTCCCTTGGCGGTGATGCCTAAAACGCGTCCGCCGTTTGTTACGACTCTGCCCTCAGCATCAAATTTGGTGCCTGCATGGAAACAGTAATAGTCGTCTTTTCCCTTGAAGTTTTCCAGTCCGGTGATGGGAAATCCCTTTTCATAGGAAACCGGATAACCGTCGGAAGCCAATACCACGCAGACTGCTGCATTGTCCTCAAACTTAAGGTCCACTTTATCCAGTGTGCCGTCGATGCAGGCATCCACCACATCCATGATATCGTTTTCCATACGGCAGAGCACCACCTGCGCCTCCGGGTCGCCGAAACGGGCATTGTACTCTAAGACACGGGGTCCCTTCGGGGTCAGCATCAGTCCGAAGAAAATAACGCCCTTGAACTCTCTGCCTTCCTTTGCCATAGCATCCACCGTAGCCTGATAGATATATTTCTTGCAGAACTCATCCACTTCTTTGGTATAGAAGGGACTGGGGGAAAAGTTGCCCATACCGCCGGTGTTCAGTCCCTCGTCTCCGTCCTTGGCACGCTTGTGGTCCTGTGCGGAGGTCATGGGCTTAATGGTCTTTCCGTCCACAAAGGAAAGCACGGAAACCTCTCTGCCGGTCATGAATTCTTCGATTACCATACGGTTGCCGGCGCTGCCGAAATGCTTGTCCAGCATGATTTCCTTCACGCCCGCTCTGGCTTCTTCCAAAGTGTTGCAGATAAGAACGCCTTTTCCAAGTGCCAGTCCGTCCGCTTTTAAGACGATGGGCATTTCCGCCGTTTCCAGATAAGCAAGCGCTTTCTCCGGATCATCAAAGGTTTCATAGGCTGCGGTAGGAATGTTGTATTTTTTCATAAGATCCTTGGAGAAAGCCTTGCTGCCCTCTAAGATAGCCGCTTTTTTGTCCGGTCCGAACACACGGAAGCCAGCTTCCTTAAGGACATCCACCAGACCTCCTACCAGAGGATCGTCCGGTGCCACAAATACTAAATCCACCTGTTTTTCTTTGGCATATGCCACGATTTTATCAAATTCCATAACGCCTATGGAAGGTTCACATTCTGCAATTTCCGCAATACCCGCATTGCCTGGTACACAGTAGAGCTTGTCCACTCTTCTGCTTTTCTTCATGCTAACCGCAATGGCATGCTCTCTGCCGCCACCGCCTATAATCAGTACTTTCATGCATTGCCTCCTTTTGTGTATACATGTCCGTCTTTTACATACAGTCTGTCATTGGCAATATCATCAATCGCCTGGGGAAGAAGCAGCCACTCTGCCTGTTCCATCACACGTCTCTGCAAAATCTCGGGGGTATCTCCCTCTTCGGTAAACACGGGCTTCTGAGCAATAATCGGTCCCTCGTCCATGCCTTCGTTTACAAAATGGACGGTTGCTCCCGTTACCTTTACGCCCCTCTTTAAGGCTTCTTCATGCACATGCAGTCCATAGTATCCCACGCCGCAGAAGGCGGGAATAAGGGACGGGTGGATGTTGATAATCCTGCCGGAAAATTTTGCCACCATGCTCTCCGGGATTTTTACAAGGAAGCCCGCCAGAACAATTAAATCCGGCTGAAGCTCTTCCATTTTAGAGGTAAATGCTTCGTTAAAAAGCGCTCTTGACTCATAGTCCTTCGGACTCATAACCACACCCGGAATGTGATGGGCTGCCGCTCTGTCCAGGGCTTTCGCGCCCGGATTGTTGCTGATAACGGCAACGATTTCGGTATTGGTAATCTTTCCCGCATCCACGGCATCCAATATTGCCTGCAAATTCGTACCGCCGCCGGATACGCAAACAACTGTCCTTAGCATAAGGTTACTCCCTTTTCTCCGGCTTCACAGGAACCTACCACATAAGCGGTATCTCCGGCTTTTTCAATCGCAGCCACGGTCTTTTCCACATCGGCGGGGTCTACTGCCAGCACCATGCCGAGTCCCATGTTGTAGGTGTTGTACATCATCTTTTCTTCGATATTGCCGGTCTTCTGCATCAGCTTAAAGATGGCAGGCACTTCGTAGCTGTCCTTCTTTACCACCGCATTGATGCCTTCGGGAAGCATTCTCGGAATATTTTCATAAAATCCGCCGCCGGTGATATGGCTGCAGCCCTTTACAGTAACGCCTGCATTCTTGATTTCTTTTAATGCTTTTACATAAATACGGGTCGGAGCAAGCAGCGCCTCGCCCAGAGTGGTGCCTAATTCTTCATAGTAAGTATTCAGGCTTTCCTTGGTCATCTCAAACACCTTGCGGACCAGAGAAAATCCGTTGCTGTGTACGCCGGAAGAAGCAATGCCCACAAGCACATCGCCGGGCTTGATATTTGCTCCGGTAATCAAATCCTTTTCATCTACCACGCCTACGGCAAATCCTGCCAGGTCGTATTCATCCTCGGGCATCAGTCCCGGATGCTCTGCGGTTTCTCCGCCGATAAGCGCCGCACCGGACTGTACGCAGCCGTCTGCCACGCCCTTTACGATGGTGGCAATCTTCTCCGGATAGTTCTTGCCGCAAGCAATGTAATCTAAGAAGAATAAAGGTTCGCCGCCGGCACATGCCACGTCGTTCACGCACATTGCCACGCAGTCGATACCGATGGTATCGTGCTTGTCCAGTAAAAATGCCAGTTTAATCTTGGTACCCACACCGTCGGTACCGGATAACAATACGGGCTTTTCCATCTCCTTAATCTTGTCTAAGGAGAAAGCTCCCGAGAAACCGCCGAGACCACCCATTACTTCCGGTCTCATGGTTGTTTTAACAAACTTCTTCATCAGCTCCACTGATTCGTATCCTGCTTCAATATCCACGCCTGCGTTCTTGTAATCCATAATAATCTCCACCTCAATTTTACTTTTCCATGTATTTTTTGTAGCCGACTTCCTGCAGTCTTGCGTCTTTTTTCTGTACCTGTTCTTTTAAGTTTTGGCTGTAGTCCTTCAGCTTCGCCAGAAGCGCCTCATCGGAAACCGCAAGGATTTTGGCTGCCAGAAGACCTGCGTTGGCGCCTCCGTTGATTGCCACCGTCGCTACCGGAATACCGGAAGGCATCTGTACGATGGAATACAGGGAGTCCCTGCCTCCCAAAGATGTGGTGTGCATGGGAATGCCGATAACCGGCATGGGGAAAATAGCGGCGCACATGCCCGGAAGATGGGCTGCCATTCCCGCACCTGCGATAATCACCTTGAATCCTTTCTCCTCTGCACTCTTTGCATACTCGAAAAATACGTCCGGCTCTCTGTGTGCGGAGATAATGGTCATTTCATAAGAAATACCAAGTTCCTCCAATACATCTGCTGCCTTTGCCATGATGGGCATGTCCGAATCGGAGCCCATTACAATACCTACCTGTGCCACCTTGTTTTCTCCTTTCAGGCTTTTTATCCATAAAAAATCTCGGTAAAGAAATAAAACATTCTTAAGTTCAGTTTACTAAATATTTACCCTCGGTGCAATGTATTTTTCTTAATTTTATATGAATTTACTAATTAAAGGGCTTATTCAGCTCTTCACAGCCCGGCAGAACAAATCTGCCGTTTTCAATAATGGGCACCCTGCTTCCGTCCTTTTTCACGGCAGCTAACAGTCCCAGTTCATGATACGGAATGGTGATGTCGGTATGACAGTTGAAATAAGCCTTCTGCATATCCGTCTTCCGCAGGGCGGAAACCTCATTTTCCCGGGCAATGATTTCTTTTCCGTCGGGATTGTAGACTTTTACGTCTTCCGCCTGGGAATAGCAGGTATCGCCCACTGCAAAATGCGGTCCCATTTTTTCTGCAATCAGAATGGGAAGCTTGCCGCCGATGCCGTATTTTTCCGCTACCATATAAGCCGTGGTATTGGTACCTACCGCAAATTCGCCCAAAGGAAGGGTATCGTGATGCATCAGCACATTGTCCTTGATATAACGTCTGCCTTCTTCCGCATCCGGGAAGTTGCCGCAGTGGTAGTCTGCCACCATACCGTCCTTGAAATCAATTTCAAAATCCCGGTATTCCAGCCCGTTTAAGAACACGCGGCTCACATGCAGCACACCGTTTGTGCCTTTCAGTCTCGGAGAGGTAAAGACCTCGCCTACCGGAATATTGACGTCTGCCACACAATTTTCAAACTTGGACTCCTTTTCCGGGTCGTTAAGGGTGCAGAGCATTACCTTCACATCCGTGCGGTTGCCGTTCATGCCCTTTACTTCCACGTATTCCGCCCGGTCAAGGGTATCGATCATGGTCTGCTGGATTTTCTGATATAAGGAATAATCCAGTGTATTGATGCGGATAATTTCATCAAAAATCTGCGTAAAATTGTCCCCGATGTCCGGTGTAGGGAATGCAATAATGGTGAAGCTTCTCTCCTCTTCCTTCACATAATTGCTCATCATCCGGCGGTATGCGGAAATATATTCCACATTCAGGCGCTGGTACTGCTCGTCGCCCTGAATGGCTTCCTTCTTCGGTACCGGGGAAAACGGTTCCTCCCCAAACACCTCAATCACTGCTGGGCCTCCGAACAGTGCGGCTTCCTTCTTATATTGTTCAAACGCGGTCTTTAAGGTTTCTAATTTCCGGTTCATATACTGTCTGTCAAAGAACAGCATATCATCATCCTTGTGGTCGTAGCTATACTGTCTGTTGGGTGCGGTGCTCTGGTAACGTCCTCTGTAAACAATGGAGTCCAGTCCGATTTTCTTAAAATTGGAAACAGCTCTCCTTACCACCCTTTCAAAGCCGATATTATAATAAATGCACACGCTCTTTTTTTTGCTGATGTCTTTATTGGTGGTGATAAATCCTATCCGGTATCCTTCTGTGAAGGTATCCGCCATGGTAGCTATGGTTTCTTCGGGAAGGCTGTTTAAGAATGCCGCCGTTTTCAGCTCGCTGTCGGAAATATATTCGCCGTAGCGGTACAGGTAACGCAAATCCGTTAAGTCCGCTTCCATGAGAAGCCTCTTTGCCATATCCTGCTTCGGCACCACCTGATTTCCCACCTGCTCCAGGGAAAGTACATCCGCATAATCGCTTCTGTGCCAGTAATAAATCTTGCGGATTTCCTCATAAGCGGGAACTCCGCCGTTTTCTTCTTTTTCACACACAAAGGCGCTGTAAATCTCTAAGAAAAGTTCGGCAAGAGCCAGAAATAATTCTTTCTTTTCGTCGTATACAAAACCGATCCCTCTCCGGTAATGTACATGCAGGGCAGAAAAAAGTCTGCCGTATTCTTCTCCCAGACGTTCCACTGCGAAAGCGGGATTTGCATAGCTTGTGTCGTATCTTTCTCCCAGCAGTTCACCGTAATGCTTCTCATTTAATGCGGTCAGGTCGGCTTCATCCAGTTTCTTAAAGTCTTCGCCGTTCACTCTGTCCGCAGTCTTAAACAAATGGGCAAACCATTCTGCTTCCATTAAAAAATAAGCGGAAAATTTGCCCAAATCTACTCTTTCGTTTTTCAGCTCTTCGCAGATTTCCTCTATTCTGCCGCGGGCAAGCTCCCATCTTTCCGTTAAAATTTCCATGTCTTCCATGTTGTTTTCCTTTCTATGCTAAATAATTTCCCACATAAATCACAATGCCGATACCGATAAAGGAAAGGGCATTGAAAAGAATTCCCAGAAACGGGAACAATTTATACTTATCCTTCTCCAGTGCCGTCATAATTCCCAAAATAAGTCCCACAACGGAAAACAGGAATACCAACAATCCCGTCATGCCGTATCCTGTCGGCGCATCGCCTTTTTTTAAATAGGTCAGATAAATGACCGCCACAAGGGAAACCATGCTGATTATTCCCAAAATCGTGGACATGATTGCCTTGGGCGAATGTTTTTTATTGGTAAAAATATAGTGCTGTTTACGTGCCATCTCCCTTTCGCCTCTTTCTTTCCATAATAAAAGGAAAAGGGCACCCCCTGTGGAAATGCCCGTTTCATCTCTAAAATAAAATATCAGACTTTCTGGAAAGAAGCTTCGCTCCCCCGATAATCAAAAGAACGCCGGTGGCAACTCCTACAATCATGGTCAGAATGCCAATCGCAATATTCGCAGCACCCGTTCCCCGCATGGTCTTATACACTTTTTCTTCCATAGTCATCCTCCTTCTTACATCCTTACGCTTCTTTTTTTACGCCGTACTGTGCATAGTAAGCATCAATCGCCTGTTTTAAGGTATCATCAATGTAAACCGTTCCCTTGTAGGGCTTATTGTAAAGGTACTCCGTCACTTCGGACATGCTGACAATGGCACGGGTCGGGAAACCGTATGTTTCGCTGACTTCCTGCAGTGCACCCATTTTGCCGCCCAGTCCTACTTCTTCTCTGTTTAAGGAAACCATAAGTCCCTTGATTTCCACATTCGCCTGTGCTCTGACGATAGGCACCGTTTCTTCCATGGATTTGCCGGAAGTGGTAACGTCTTCAATCATCACCACGCGGTCACCGTCTTTTAAATTGCTTCCTAAAAGAATACCCACATCTCCGTGGTCCTTTACTTCTTTACGGTTAGAGCAGTAACGGATTTCTTTTCCGTAAAGCTCGCTGTAGGCGATGGTGGTTGCCACACTTAAGGGAATACCCTTGTATGCCGGTCCGAACAGTACATCGAAATCGTCCCCGAAGTTGTCATGAATTGCCTTTGCGTAATACTGTCCCAGCTTACGAAGCTGTTCGCCTGTCACATAAGCTCCGGCGTTCATGAAAAAGGGGCTTTTTCTGCCGCTCTTTAAGGTGAATTCACCGAATTTCAGCACCTTGCTGTCTATCATAAAGCCAATAAATTCCTGCTTGTACTGTTCCATCTTTTAATCCTCCGTATCAATGCCTTAAGTCTTTTCCTATGCTAACATAAATCCGGGAAATATTCAATAGTCGTAAGTTTCATTTCCTCTTATTGAAAATTTCAAAAGTTAATTCCATCGTCCGCTTATGCGGTGGAATTAACTTCTGCATAAGTAGAGTTTAATCTTTCACACATTAGTGGTATGCTCATATCTGCCTTCTGACAGCAGTAGAAGGAGGCTCTATGAGCAAATATATTCCCGGTAACCAGAAACATCTTTCTCTTGAGGACCGTAAGTACGTTGAACGTTCTCTTAATAGTGGGACTTCTTTTAAGGATATCGCAAGGTTCTTATGCAAGGATCCTACTACCATCTCGAAGGAGGTAAAGCTTCACCGGTTAAGTGACTGGTACCATAAAGGCACTTTTTATAATGCACACAACTTCTGCATTCATAGGTATCACTGTAAGAAAACAAATGTATGTGGCAAGATCATCCTCTGTAACATTAAGTGCACTTCCTGTCCTACCTGTAATCAGACTTGTGCTGATTTTGTCAGGGAACAGTGTAACCACCTTGACAAGGCTCCTTATGTCTGCAATGGATGTCCGAAAGCCATCAATCACTGTACGATTGCCCACAAGTACCGCTATGACGCAATCTTTGCAGACCGCAAGTACAGAGAGTGCCTCTCATCATCCAGGGTTGGCATAAACATGTCAAAACACGAGCTGCGCCAAAAGGATATGGTCATCACCCCTCTCATTTATCAGGGGCAGTCACCCTATCAAATCATTACAAACCATCCGGAACTGGATATGTCAGTCAGGACACTGTACTCTTATCTTGATAACGGCATCCTTACCGCAAGAAACATTGACCTGAAGCGCAAGGTTAAGTTCAAACCACGTAAGGTACACAAAACACAGATCAAAGATCGTACTGTTTTCAATGGACGCATGTTTACAGATTTCCAGTCTCTTGGGCTTGACTATTTCACCGAAATGGACACCGTTCATTCCTCTCAGGAGTCCAAACGTGTTATTTTGACCTTCTTTCTGACCCGGGAAAAGCTGTTCCTGGCTTTCATCATGAATCGTTGCACTAAAGGTGCTGTAAAGCTTATTTTTGACAAGCTGGAGCGTCAGCTGGGAACATATGATTTTCTCACTTTATTCAGTACTATTCTGACTGACCGTGGTTCAGAATTCGGAGACCCTGAAGCTTTAGAGACAGGTACTGACGGAATGATTCGTTCAAGCATCTATTTCTGTGATCCTATGAGGAGCGGTCAAAAAGGTGGCATTGAGCAGGTACACACCATGCTTCGCATGGTTCTGCCAAAGAAAACCAGTTTTGAATTTCTCACCCAGTGGGACCTGCGAACTATCGTAGATCATATAAACTCCACTCCCAGAGAAAGCCTCTGTGGCCGTACGCCTTATGATGTGGCACTTGAAAACTATGGCACTGATATACTAAAAGCACTTCAGCTTAGGCCGATTCCACCCGACGAGGTCAATCTGACACCTAAGCTGATACGCTTTAACCGTTAACTTATCATAAAAATCTGCTGTCAGACTGGAACTTAACAATTCACACTTTTAGGATGTGGCCTGTGGAATTCAGTCTCGCACACCGGATGTCCAGAGGCTTGTTTGCCATGCCTTGAATTCAGATATTTTATGGGAAGTTGAGCTAATTATACCAGTTTTTTGCAGATTAGGCTTTATATAATTCAATAAAATCAAGAATTTTTAAGGGGTGGTGGAATTTACCTCTGCACTGGAATTTAAAATTTCAGGTTAGCC
>ERZ1034844.1592-NODE-1592-length-10504-cov-4.452866_pt1 | contig 10504 bp, 9 predicted proteins | sample MGYA00520594_ERZ1034844 | MGnify/ENA primary metagenome ERZ1034844 (study PRJEB33766, sample SAMN09781733) | gut metagenome | biome: gut microbiome | host: Homo sapiens | place: Madagascar | study: EMG produced TPA metagenomics assembly of the PRJNA485056 data...
GGAAACAACTGTTCCTGGCTCATTATCCTGATTTTACTCTTCTGCTGCTGTGGTAATGGCAATGGCTTCGGCGGTTGCGGAAACGACAGCTGTGGTGGAAACAACAGCTGCATCTGGATCATCCTTTTGCTCTTCTGCTGTGGCGGATGCGGCAACGGAAACGGCTGTGGCTTCGGCTGCTGATCCGGTCAGTCTTAAAGCAGGAAAAAGAGGGCTTATTTCAAGTCCTCTTTTTCATTTCCACTTTCTTTCTCTTTCTGCTTCTGCCTGATGCACTCCTCATCTATTTCATAGACATCATTGCCTTCGATCACAAGTTTTTTCATATTTTTCCCTCCTTTTTTATTATATGCCGTCTTCCGGTTTTGGGCATAGGCATTCCATCTGTCTCATAGAATAAAACAAAAAAGGATGGTCCAAGACAACTTTATGGAAAATGAATCTACCTTTACTCCTTTCGACCGGGAGCTGCAAAGCAGGGAACTTATGATCTTCAAGACAATGATCCCCTATCTCATGCCCGGTCAGCAGCGCATGTTCGCGCTCATGATAAAATTTATGGAACTGCAGAAAACAGCTTCTCTGTTTAACGGAAAAGCTCCCTCCATGCAGGTATGCTCCTCCACCGACCCACAGGAGCGGATATCGCAGATGCTCGCTGACATTCGCGGCTACTGCACACCCAAAGAGCAGGAGAACATCGATATGGCACTCAATATGATCCAGATGCTCTCCACTTACGAGGTGCTCTTCAACTAAAACAGATCTATCAGAAAGGAAATCAATTATGGATATCTCATTTCTCACCATGCTGCCACAGTTTCAGCAGCTCTCCGAAGAAAAAAAGCAGTTTCTGATCGAATTCGCGATGGCGGATCACGGAAACAACGCAAACTCCGCCGCGCAGAGCCTTATGCAGGCGATCCAGACGGCAAAGGGAAAAAACATTTCCTTTTCCAAAGAAGAAAGCTCTCTTTTGATCGAAGTGTTAAAGCAGAATATGTCAAAGGAAGAAGCCGCGCGCACCGACAAAATGTTAAAAATGGCGCAGCAGTTCCTAATGATGCAGCAGATGAAGAAACGCTGACAGAAAAAGAGCTGTGAAAATAAGTCTCTCATTTCCACAGCTCTTTTATCTTTTATTTTTATTTCGCTACGATATTGATGATCTTGCCCGGTACATAAATTTCTTTTATGATATTTCCGGTCAGTTTGTCGCCCAGTGCAGCCTTTCCTGCCGCAAGCGCCTCATCTTTCGCCACATCCTTTGCAAGTGTAACGGTCGCTTTGGTCTTTCCGTTGATCTGAACCGCGATTTCAACTTCATCATCTTCCATTGCCGCTTTATCATATGCCGGCCAGGAAGCATGGAATACAGAATCCGTATGACCGAGCTGGCTCCACAGTTCTTCTGCGATATGCGGTGCGAACGGAGCAAGTAAAATTACATAGGTCTCTAAAGTTTCTTTATCTACGCCGCCGTTTTTCGCCATATCGATAAGCTTGTTGTTGTATTCCATGAAACCGGAAATAACGGTATTCAAACTGAAGCTCTCCAGACGGGTCGTGATATCGTAAACCATGCGGTGACGGATCTTTACCAGTTCCTTTGTCTCTTTGACTCCGGCATCTTTCTGTTCCATCACAAGCTTCCAGAAACGGGTAATGAAACGGTATACACCATCGATACCTCTGTCATCCCATTCGGAATCGAGTTCCGGCGGTCCAACGAAAAGCTCATACAGTCTTAACGCGTCACAGCCGTAATCTCTTACCAGATCATCCGGGGAAATGACATTTCCCTTGGACTTGCTCATTTTGATTCCGTTCTTTCCGGTGATCATACCCTGATTGAAGAGTTTGATAAACGGTTCATCAAAATCGATCACTCCGATGTCACACAGGAATTTTGTGTAGAATCTGGAGTACAGAAGATGCAGTACCGCATGTTCCACACCACCGATGTACATGTCAACCGGCAGATACTTGTCCGCTTTTTCTCTGGAAACCAGTTCCTTATCGTTCTTGTTGTCTACATAACGCAGGAAATACCAGGAAGATCCAGCCCACTGAGGCATGGTATTGGTCTCACGTTTCGCCGGCTTTCCACATTTCGGGCAGGTCGTATTTACCCACTCATCGATCGCCGCAAGCGGTGATTCTCCGGTTCCGGTCGGTTCATAGGATTTTACATCCGGCAAAAGCAGCGGAAGCTCTTCTTCCGGTACCGGCACGCAACCACAGTCCGGGCAGTGTACGATCGGGATCGGTTCTCCCCAGTAACGCTGTCTGGAGAATACCCAGTCACGCAGCTTGTAGTTGGTTGTTGCCTTTCCGATGCCCATCTTCTCGATCATCATCGGTGCTTCTTTTTTCAGTACCGCTGATTCCATGCCGTTCCAGTCACCGGAATTGATCATGATACCGGAAGCATCTGTGTACGCTTCTGTCATGTTTTCCATTGCATTTCCGTCTTTTGAAATAACCGGAATAATCGGAATATTATATTTTGTCGCGAATTCAAAGTCACGGTCATCATGCGCCGGTACACACATTACCGCGCCGGTACCGTAATCCGCAAGTACATAGTTTGCAAGATAGATCGGGATCTTCTTTCCGTTGATCGGGTTGATCGCATAGGAGCCTGTGAACACACCGGTCTTTTCCTTGCCCTGTAAACGGTCTACGGAAGACTTTAAGGAAGTCTCATAGATATAATCCTCAACCGCTTTTCTCGTCTCATCCGTTGCCAGATCTTTTGCCATTGCATGCTCCGGTGCCATAACCATAAAGGTACAGCCATGCAGGGTATCCGGTCTTGTCGTGTAGACCGTGATCTTTTTGTCGGTTCCGTCTACTTTAAAATCAACCTCTGCGCCGTGAGATTTTCCGATCCAGTCAGTCTGCATCTTCTTTACTTTCTCCGGCCAGTCAAGCTTGTCAAGATCTGCAAGCAGACGATCCGCGTATGCTGTGATCTTGAGCATCCACTGTTTTAAATTTTTCTTGGTAACATCCGCGCCGCAGCGTTCGCATTTTCCGTTTACAACTTCTTCATTTGCAAGACCGGTCTTACAGGACGGGCACCAGTTGATCGGCATTTCCTTCTCATAGGCAAGTCCCTTTTTGAACATCTGTACAAAGATCCACTGTGTCCATTTATAGAAATTCGGATCTGTGGTATTTACTTCCATATCCCAGTCGTAAACTGCCGCGATCTCCTTGATCTGACGCTTGATGTTCGCGATATTGTCCGCTGTGGATTTCGACGGATGTTCGCCCATCTTTATCGCGTAATTTTCTGCCGGAAGGCCAAAGGCATCCCATCCCATCGGATGAATCACATAATATCCGTGTAAGAGCTTGTAACGGCTCCACACATCAGAGATCACATATCCTCTCCAGTGTCCGACATGTAATCCGTTTCCGGACGGATACGGGAACATATCCAGACAATAATATTTCGGCTTTTTGCCATCATTGACGTTGACCGGATGTTCTTCCCAGATCTTACGCCATTTTTGTTCCACCGCTCTGTGGTTATAAGGTTCTGCCATTTTTAACTTCCTCCTGCATTTTTTCGGAATTTGTATATTTCTTTTTTCTGGCAGCAGCACTCTTTTCTGCCGTCAGGAAATACTCACACAAAAGGTGTACATGACAATCCATGTACACCTTTCAAATTTTATCACACCGAATCAATTTGTCAAGAAAGAGCTTGCGTTTATCGCAAGAATCTTGTCAATCGGTGAAATACTCGTTCCGTTTCCGTCTGTTCCTTCAAAATACTTTCCTCCGGCGGATTCAAACAATACATAAATGTTTCCGTCTGCGATCTCGATCTCCTCGGAACACGGTGGCATTTCCACCTTGACATACGGCTTTGTAGGTTTTTCGTCCATGGCGCGAAGTGAATCATATACCTTTAAATAAGAGGATTTTGTTCTGCCATGGGAAGTGCTCATAAACACCGTTCCATCCTCATCAAACGCAACCCCCTGCACTTTGTTCGGGATCCGGTATTCTTCCTTCTGCTGTAATTTTTCGCCGTCAAACTGGTAAGCGATCATTTTGGAATTAAAGAAACGCGTTTCCGTCGCGACATAAAGTCTTCCATCATAATAAGTGATGCAGGACGGGCGGTTTGCCACTTTATATGCTGTGATCGAGTCACTGCAATCCACACACGACTGGAGCTTCTGGTCTGCCAGACGTTTGACGAATCCATACGGGATCCGCTCTAAGGTCTGATTGTCGGAATGGCATACCCACAGGCTGTTTCCGTCGAATGTGATACCCCCCAGATGGCTTTCCTTTTTCATGCCGAGAGTGACGAGATATTCTCCGGTTTCCCGGTCAAACACATGTAACGATCCCACTTCTTTTTTTCCAACGCTGTACGCTGTCACCATAACGTAATCATCGGTCATACAGATGCCCTGCGGACACTGGTTCGTGTCGGAAATACGGTTACTGATCCAGTCTTCCTCTCTGGTTGACGGCATTCCCGGAATTTCGATCTGCTGTAAAAAAGAATATTCGCAGTTTTTTAACTCACGATCCGTACCGCTTATGGAAGATCCGGTATTATAGGAATACATCTGCACACTGCTCTCATCATCGATCGTTCTGGTCCATTTCGCGAACAGTGTCACATCTCCGAGGGTATCTTCGGTCAGCTGTGTCACTTTTGTCCGGTAATTGCTTTCCAGATACCAGCCTGCGAAATTGTAACCGCTTCGCGCCGGTACATGCAGTGTGATCGGCAGATCTTCTTCCTCGTAGAAATCCGGGTTCATCCAGATGTTGACTCCGCCATTTAATATGTAGTTTACCCGGTAAGTTCCATCTTCGGCAGACGCATTTCCATCGGTGCAGATTTCAATCCCATAGTCTTCCCCGAAAGCAACGGACGGTGTCACGTCACATGCCTGGACAGTGTCTGCCGCTTCAAGTAAAAATACCATGATCAGAAATACTGCGAATAAAGATCTTTCTTTTTTCATATCCATGCGCCTGCCTTTCCTATGATGCCGGAACTTGTTTTATGATTCCATTGTTTCTGCCTTTCCTGCTCTTTCCTCTACTTCTTTTTGCTGTACATCCGCCGGTGCTTTCTCATATCTTGCGAATTCATAGGAGTAATCTCCGCGTCCTCCGGTCATGGAACGTAAATCGGTATTGTATCCATACAGTTCCATATACGGGATCTCCGCTACGATCTCCTGTTTTTCATCCTCCTTCGGATTCATTCCAACCACTCTTGCCCTGCGTTTATTCAGATCTCCCATGATATCTCCGGTGAAGATCTCCGGCACAACCACTTTTAATGTGGCGATCGGCTCTAACAGAACCGGAGACGCCTCCATAAAGCCCTTTTTGAACGCCTGGCCTGCCGCAACCTTAAATGCCATCTCCGAAGAGTCTACCGGATGGTAGGAGCCATCATACAGTACCGCTTTGACCCCGACTACCGGGTAAGCTGCAAGAGGTCCTTTTTTAACCGCTTCCTCGATTCCCTTTTCCACAGCCGGGAAATAATTTTTCGGTACCGCTCCTCCGACTACGGTCTGTGAGAACTCATATGCCTCCGAGAGGTTGCCGGACGGTTCAAAGGTCATCTTTACATGTCCGTACTGGCCATGTCCTCCGGACTGCTTTTTATATTTGTATTCCACATCCGCTTTCTTTAAGATCGTTTCACGGAACGCAACTCTCGGCCGTTTCAGTTCGATCTCCACTTTGTAACGGTTTTTGAGTTTTGCGGCTACGATCTCTAAATGCTGATCTCCCATTCCATATAAAAGCGTCTGTCCGTTCTCGCTGTCATTGACTGCCTTTAACGTCAGATCCTCCGCCATCAGTTTCTGAAGTGACTGGGAGATCTTATCTTCATCCCCTTTGTTTTTCGCCAGATAACGTTTTGCCGTATACGGCGTTGAAATGCTGGTTCTTAAATATACTACCGGATTTGCGCGGGTAGAAAGGGAATCCGTCGTTGCCGTAACCGTAAGTTTCGCCAGTGCTCCGATATCTCCTGCATGCAGCTCCTTTACCTCTTCCGGCTTACTGCCGTTCATCACATACAGCTTGCCGATCTTTTCATCCGCGTCTTTGTGGTGGTTATAGAGCACATCATCCGGTTTTAACACACCGGAATTTACTTTTATCAGAGAATATTTTCCGATGAACGGATCCGCGATCGTTTTAAACACATACGCTGATTTCGGTTTCGCGAAATCATAATCCGCATTGTAAACTTCATTGTTCTTTACATTGATTCCGGTGCAGACCCGTTTATCCGGGCTCGGCAGATATTTTATGATGTCGTCTAACAGTGTATACATACCCTGTGCCAGAAGGTTCGATCCCATGGAGATCGGAACAATGCTTCCGTCCGAAACATTGACACGGAGTGCCTGCCGGATCTCGTCTTCCGAGAATTCCTCACCGTTAAAATAGCGATCCATAAATTCCTCGCTGGTCTCCGCAACCGCTTCCATCAGCGCGTCGCGGCAGATATCCAGATTTGCCATGGAATAATCCGGAACCTCGAATTCCAGTACATCGCCCTTTTCATTCCAGCGGTTTGCCGTTTTGGTCACAACATTGACATAACCGACAAATTTTTCATTTTCTCGGATCGGCAGGTGGAACGGTGCAATACGTTTTCCGTAGAGCTGCTGCAGATCTTCCACTACCTGTCTGAAGCTTGCGCTGTCAATATCCATATCCGTTACGAAAAACATCCGGGGCAGTCTGTATTTTTCACAGATCTCCCATGCCCTTCTGGTGCCGACCTCGATCCCGGCTTTTCCGGATACAACAATGATCGCGGCATCCGCGACGCTGACTGCTTCCTCCGTCTCTCCGATAAAATCGAAATATCCGGGTGTATCTAAAATATTGATCTTATTGTCTTCCCATAAAATCGGAACGATCGATGTATTGATCGAAAAAAGTCTGTTGATCTCTTCTTTATCATAATCACTTATGGTATTCCCATCCTCAACTTTTCCCATTCTGGTAATTTTTCCGGAAAGATACGCCATCGCTTCTACCAGACTTGTTTTTCCGCATCCGCCGTGTCCAAGTAAAACTACGTTTCTGATTTTGTCCGTTGTGTAAACATTCATAGTAAATACCTCCCACATATTTCATGATATATGATATCCATCTCTATCATTTATTTTATGTGTATATTTTACTAAATTCCAGATACTTTTTCAATATAATTATGCAAAATATCTAATTTTATTTTTTGGTGAATAATTTTTCTCTATCTATTATGTAGAATACTACTTATTTCTTTCCTCCGTATTACTACATTATGAACAATCTGTAAACGTTAAACGCAATGCTTTTTCACTTTAAAGTGTTGACTTACGAAACAAAAATCCGTATAGTAGTAACTGACAAAAAACTACGAAATGTTAAAGGAGTATATATATCATGATTATTGTAATGAAACAGGATGCAGCCAAAGACGATGTCACAAAGATTGTCACAAAAATTGAAAACGCCGGATTAAAGACCCATCTCTCCGTCGGCGAGGAAGTTACGATCGTCGGTGTGATCGGTGACAAGACAAAGCTCGATGTTGACGCGATCGCAGCCGAGAACTCTGTTCAGAAGGTCGTTCCGATCACCGAAAGCTACAAACTCGCAAACAAGAAATTCCATCCGGAACCGACATCCTTTGCAGTGAAGAATACTTTTATCGGTCCGGACAACCTCACGATCATGTCCGGCCCATGTGCCGTTGAAACAGAAGAACAGTTACTGTGCATCGCAAGAGCGGTAAAAAAAGCCGGTGCCACCATTCTGCGTGGAGGCGCATACAAACCGCGTACTTCCCCGTACTCTTTCCAGGGACTTGAGGAAGAAGGTTTAAGATACATGAAGACCGCTTCCGATGAGACCGGTCTTGCAACGATCTGTGAAGTCACAAGCGCGCATGCCGTAGAATCTGCGGTAAAATATGTCAGCATGCTTCAGGTCGGCGCAAGAAATATGCAGAATTTCGAACTGTTAAAAGAAGTCGGAAAAACCGGTCTTCCGGTTCTCTTAAAGCGCGGTCTCTCCGCCACCATCGATGAATGGCTGAATGCCGCTGAGTACATCATGGCTTCCGGAAGCCAGAATGTTGCGCTCTGCGAACGCGGTATCCGTACTTACGAGACATCCACCAGAAACACACTGGATCTGAGCGCGGTATGCGTATTAAAAGAACGCACCCATCTTCCGGTCATCGTGGATCCAAGCCATGCCACCGGTGTGCGCTCCTATGTAGAACCGCTTGCGAAGGCAGCTGTTGCCTGCGGTGCGGACGGACTTATGATCGAAGTTCACAATGATCCGGCTCACGCGCTTTCCGATGGCCCGCAGTCTCTTACTTTTGAACAGTTTGACTCTGTTATGGAACACATCCGTCCATACGCAAAACTCGCCGGGAGGACACTGTAATGGAGTTTTCGAAGATTGGTTTTATCGGACTCGGCCTGATCGGCGGTTCCATTGCAAAGACCATCAAACGTATTTATCCGGACACAGAAATGATCGCGACCGCAGGACATCGCTCCACGGTCGCGGAAGCATATGAAGATCACACAATAAAAAATGATGATCTGCTTCCTGTTTCTGATTTTTCGGACTGCGATCTGATCTTTTTATGCTGTCCGGTCAAACAGAATCTCATTTACTTGAAACAGTTGAAGTCTGTCATAAAGAAGGGCTGCATTATCACGGATGTCGGAAGTGTCAAGGGCGACATTCACCGTGCAGTCTGTGAACTTGATATGGAAGACGTTTTTATCGGCGGACATCCCATGACCGGTTCGGAAAAGACCGGATACGCAAGCGCCACTTCCTATCTTTTGGAAAACGCATATTATATCCTGACCCCGACGGCAAAGACCGCACCGGATACGCTGCACGCTTTTCAGCAGTACATTGCGTCACTCGGTGCGCAGACGCTGATCCTCGGCTACGAGGAACACGATTACGCGACCGCGTCCATCAGTCATCTGCCGCATGTCATTGCCGCCACACTTGTCAATCTCATCTCTTCGATCGATAATGACGATGAGACAATGAAAACGATCGCGGCGGGCGGTTTTCGTGATATTACAAGAATCGCGTCCTCCTCTCCTGTCATGTGGCAGCATATCTGTCTTTCCAACCGGGATCAGATCTTAAAGCTGATCGACCGCTACACAGATGCTCTTGGGGATATACGCGCTCTGGTTGAAAATAAGGATACCGAAAAGATCTTCGATTTCTTTTCCGCCGCCAAAGATTACCGCGATTCCATTACGATCGCAAAATCCGGTCCGATCAAAAAAGTATACGAATTTTACTGTGACCTGATCGACGAGGCAGGCGGTATTGCCACGATCGCAACGATCCTCGCAAGCAACAATTTGAGTATCAAGAATATTGGCATTCTCCATAACAGGGAATTTGAAAACGGCGTTCTCCATATTGAGATGTATGAACAGGACGCCTTAAACACAGCCATTGACCTGTTAAAAAAATATCATTATACTGTTTACGAACGTTAATGTTTTATCGAATGGAAAGGATACACTGATATGATAGAAATCCACGCAAAATCTTCCCTTCACGGAGAAGTAACGATCCCAGGTGACAAATCCATCTCACACCGTTCTATTATGTTCGGTTCTATCTCAGATGGCATGACAGAGGTAACCCATTTTTTAGAGGGTGCCGACTGCCTCTCTACGATCGCCTGTTTTCAGAATATGGGAATCGCGATAGAGCGTGACCACGATACGATCCGCATTCACGGAAAAGGACTGCATGGCCTTACAGCGCCGGCGCAGACACTCGATGTCGGAAACAGCGGAACGACAACCAGACTGATCTCCGGGATCCTTGCCGGTCAGAACTTTTCTTCTGTTTTAGACGGAGATGCTTCCATTGAATCCCGTCCGATGAACCGGATCATTACCCCACTCACCCAGATGAGCGCAGATATCACGAGCAAAAACGGAAACGGCTGTGCGCCACTTACGATCCACGGAAAAAAATTAAAAGGGATCCACTACGATTCCCCGGTTGCCTCCGCGCAGGTAAAATCCTGTGTACTTCTGGCAGGTCTTTACGCAGATGGCGAAACTTCTGTTACCGAACCGGTGCTTTCCCGGAATCATACCGAGCTTATGCTCTCAGCTTTCGGCGCTGATATTTCCTCCCATGGAACTACCGCATTCATCCAGCCTGAGCCGGTTTTAAGCGGTCAGAAGATCGAAGTCCCGGGAGACATTTCTTCTGCTGCCTATTTCATTGCCGCAGGACTCATCGTACCGAATTCTGAAGTATTGATCAAAAATGTCGGCATCAATCCGACCAGAGACGGTATTTTACGGGTAGCGGACGCTATGGGGGGCAATATCGAAAGACTAAACTGCCGTACGGTCTCCGGCGAGCCGGTCTGCGATCTTCTTGTGCGCACTTCTTCCCTGCACGGAACCATGATCGA
>ERZ1034844.1596-NODE-1596-length-10486-cov-4.059822_pt1 | contig 10486 bp, 9 predicted proteins | sample MGYA00520594_ERZ1034844 | MGnify/ENA primary metagenome ERZ1034844 (study PRJEB33766, sample SAMN09781733) | gut metagenome | biome: gut microbiome | host: Homo sapiens | place: Madagascar | study: EMG produced TPA metagenomics assembly of the PRJNA485056 data...
GGGCTCCACCCCCCATGCCCATGCGCTGGCCAACGTCCAGAATCCCCATGAGCAGGGCTGCGTTGCCATGATCGGTGTGTTCATCGACACCTTTGTGGTGCTGACCCTCAATGCACTGGTTATCATCTCCACCCTCTACACCCCCGACGGCATTCTGGCAGGCGGTTATACCGGCGCTGTCACCGAGGCCATTGGCAAGGCAAATCTGGCTCAGACCGCATTCGGCAGCGTCATGGGCAGCCAGCTTGGCTCCGCATTTGTTGCCATTGCACTGTTCTTCTTCGCCTTCTCCACCATTCTCGGCTGGAACCTGTTTGGCAAGGTCAACGTTGAGTATATGTTCAAGGGAAAGGCTACCAAGGTTTACATGGTTATTGCGCTGGTGTTCATCTTCCTGGGCACCCTGGCCTCCAACGATCTGGTTTGGGAGCTGTCCGATATGTTCAATAACCTGATGGTCATCCCCAACGTCATTGCACTGTTCGCACTCACCAGCATGGTGGTCAAGAACATCCGCGGCATCGACCGGGATAAGGACGCAGCAGGCAAGGTCAAGAAGTAATTTAGAAGCACAAAAGCCTCCGGACTGAGCAATTAGTCCGGAGGTTTTTTATTGTTCAGATGGGATTATGCCAGAAATTCGGCGGCTGCAACGCCTGCAATGTAGCCCTCGTTGAAGGCCTGCGTCAGTGCGGAGAACACGCGCTCAATATAGCCAACTCCCACGTCACCGGGGATCATGATGCCGCGGGTGGTATCGCCTGCCGCATACAAGCCCGGGATGGGCTGGCCGTTTTTCAGCACGGATGCATTCTCGTCGATGGTCATACCACCCACTGCGTTCTCGTGGAACATTTTGAGCTTCAAGGCATAGAACGGGCCTTCGCCGATGGGCAGGAGGGGCTTGGGCGTGCCGAACATTTTTGCAATCATCTCGGGATCGGGCTTGTCATCTTCGTCGTCATCGTCCATCATTATAGGCGGCATACCGCCAGTGGGGGCAGGATGTTTGGTGGATTCGTTGTACTCCGCCACGTGCTGGAGGAAGGTTGCCTCGTCCACGCCCAGCTTCTGCGCCAGTTCTTCCAGGGTATCGGCAATGACCACCGCATCATCAATGCCGCTGTCCTCAGGAATGGCTTCTTCCTTGAGCACATCTTCCCAGTTCACCATGAACGCCTTGAGGTTCATGCCTGGGGACTGCTCGGGCTGCTCCATGGCGCTGGCGATAGCGTTGGCTGCGATGTTGTGGTCAACGATCTTCCAAATATGCCATTTGGGATCCTTCGTCAGGGGGCTGACCTCCTGCATACTCAGGGAGCCCTCGAACATATCGCCCTGGGTGCCAATGCAGAAGCCGCTGTTCCCCAGTGCGATGTTCAGGCTCACGCAGGGATAGGGGTGACGCATGGGGCCGAACATATTCACACGGCGATTGACATAATCAATATCCGCACCCAGCTCCTCGCACATGAGGATGCCGTCGCCGTTAGAGCCTGCACCCGCAAAAATGTGAATGGGATCCTTGCCCTCGTTCTGATAGAACATGGGCTGGAAGCGGTTCATCAGCTCCTTGTTGCGGCTAAAGCAGCCGGTGGCGATAATCACGGCAGGGCAAGTGATCCGAATCTCGCCGCCCTCGTCCTGGGCAATGACACCAGAAACCGCACCGTTTTCATCGGTGAGAATGTGCTTTGCGGGGGTCTTGTAGAGAATCTCGCCGCCCTTTTTTAGAAAATCGTCCCGGAGATGGGTGGTCATGTACCAGCCGCCCTCACCGGGGCCGATCATTTTGTCGATGCGGGTACCGGCGCGCTCCCATTCAAAGGTGCCCTCCAGGCCGAGACCCATAGGCGTTTTCGTCAGCTTATAGTCAGAAGCCAGGTCGTGCTCGTCGATCAGCCAATCGATGAATTCCGCGTTGGCTTCGAACATCCGCCACAGCAGCTTGGGGTTGACATTGCCGTCCACCATCTTGAGGAAGCGCTCATATTCCTTCTTGCGCTTGTCCTTGGCACCGGCGGCTTCATGCCACTTGCTCCAATGGCAGCCGAAGCCCGCGGCATACCATGCGCTACCGCCTACCTCGTGCATTTTTTCCAGCACGATTACTTTCTTTCCGGCATCGGCTGCCTTTGCCGCAGCAACCATACCCGCTGCACCGGCGCCGACGACCACCAAATCGGCGGTCTTCTCAATGGGCGCATGGGGCGACAGCTTGGGTGCGGGCTTTTCGGGATTGGAGATGCAGCCGTTATGACATACTTTTACGCATTTTCCACAGGAAATGCATTTCTCCGGGTCAATCCAATACTTTGCGTTCTTCATGCGAATGGCGTGCATGGGACATTCCACCCGGCACTGGTGGCAGACGGAACAGAATTCCTGATTGATTACATAGGGCATAGGGATAGCCTCCTTTTTTCATCTGCCTCTATTATATGACGCATCCTACACGAAACGAAAGTCTCAAAAACCAACCTTTCCTGTCAATTATAAAACTCCGGCCCAAAATGATAACAGCCACGTGATCCTTCAAGGTGTGCACCGTCGCCTTCTCTATATTTTACCTACCGCTTATGGGATTCACCGTTCTTCTCTGCGGCTGAGAATCTTACCGTCCAACGAAATTGTAACGACCTCCAGAGGGATTTCCTTCCCACACTGTGCCAGCGCCCGCTTCACCGCCAGCTCCAATCCGCCGCAGCAGGGCACCTCCATGCGGGTCAAAGTAATATTCTGAATATCGTTTTCGCCGAAAATCACGGACAGCTTTTCGCTGTAGTCCACGCTGTCCAGTTTAGGGCATCCGATCAGCGTGATTTTGCCCTGCATGAATTCCCGGTGGAGATTGCCATAGGCATAGGCCGTGCAGTCCGCCGCAATCAGCAGGTCAGCCCCCTGAAAATAGGGTGCCTGAACCGGCACCAGCTTTATCTGACAGGGCCATTGCCGCAGCTGAGATACCGGTGCAGTTTCTTCCGCCGCCTGAGTCTTAGGAGAAAACTGCCGCAGCTGGTGTCCGGGACATCCTCCGCCCTTGGGCATTCCACTGCGCTTTTTATTCTCCAGTACCGCCTGCTCGTCATAGGCCGCAGCTTCCCGCTCCACAAACGTAATCGCGCCAGTGGGACATACGGGCAGGCAATCCCCCAGGCCGTCGCAATAGTCGTCCCGCATGAGCTTCGCCTTGCCGTTTACCATACCGATGGCACCCTCATGGCAGGCCGCCGCGCATGCCCCGCAGCCGTTGCATTTTTCCGTATCAATATGAATAATCTTGCGTATCATATCCGTTGCTCCTTTCAGTAGCTTGACTTTCTGCGCTTAGTATACTACCATAGGAGCAACATTTCTGTTGTTTTAACAACATCGGAGGTGATTTTAGTTGGAAATTGACCTTTCCTCCACGGAGCTGTTTCAAAACATCCCCCCGGAGGATCTGGATGCCCTACTCAAGTGTCTGGATGTACGGAAAAAGCGCTACCAAAAGGGCGAAATCCTGTTCCTAGAGGGCGCGCCCACCAGCAATTTAGGCATTATACTCTCCGGGCGGATCATGATCGAAATGGGTGACGCCTGGGGCGGACGAAGCATTCTTGGCACCATCGGCCCGGGTGGAACCTTTGCCGAAGCCTATGCCTGTATCCCCGGGGAGCCGATGCTGGTAACGGTTTCCGCCGCCGAGGACACCACGGTGATGCTGGTGAATGCCGGGCGGGTGCTGACGGTCTGTCCCAATGGGTGTGAATTCCACAGCATTCTGATTCAGAATCTATTGACCCTCTGCGCCCGGAAGAATCTCCAGCTGTCCCGGCGAATGCAGCACACCGCACAGAAGTCCATCCGTGGGCGGCTGATGTCCTATTTTTCTCAGTGCGCCAAACAGTCCGGCAGCAACACCTTTGAAATCCCCTATAACCGGCAGCAGCTGGCGGACTATCTGAACGTAGACCGCAGCGCCCTGTGCTCAGAACTCTCCAAAATGCAGCGGGACGGCCTGATTCGCTATGAGAAAAACCGTTTTACCGTCTGCCCGGATGCATCCCTTCCCGTATAAGATGCCGCCCCGGGTGGAGTAGCTTGGGGATTGGCTGAAGCCCGTTTTGGATGCCATGTGGGTTTGGGGTATCAGAAGCAGTAAGGAGGAACCTGACCCAGCCCACCTGAATTTGAACGGCCCGTACCGGCATTTCTGTGTCGCTACGGGCCGTTTCCTTCCTTAATAGAACGAATACTCACACAACTTCTGTCCCGGTTCATACACGCATTCCACGATTTCGCCGGACCGCATCTCTTCCATATAACAAATCGTGCGAAAAGCCATTCCGTGACCCACCAGAATCACCTTGTCCATGGCCGCATACCATTCCCCTATTGCGCCGTCAATTTGAAGAAAAACGCGCTACCTGGTTCAAAAGACCAGATAGCACGTTTTCATACTCCATTATCAAACCGTCGGCCCCTCCACCACCTGTGCAGGGTTCCGATGGAGCAACCAAGTCATTCCGCCCGAGATTCCGGCGCACACCAGCACACAGAGGAAATATCGAATTTCTGATCCGAAATCTCCAAAATGGCCAATGAGATACCACACCTCACCCGCCAGCCAAACGCAGCAAATCACCGTCTGGAAAATGGCGGCACGATACAGCCGACGGAAGCCGGAGTAGTAAACTCGCAGCTCCCAGGACGACTTTGCCATCAGGAATTCCACCTGGCCCATGATCCAAAAGATTAGCGGCACCAATGACCCGAGGCACGGAATGGCCATATACCGTTGCATTCCGCCCGCCGAGGGAAAAAACTGCGCCAAAATTTCAGCGGCCAGCATCCCGATGGTCAGAATCGCGGTCAGGCCCTTCATGCGCCGCGTGGCCTCGGGGGTAGGGAAGCCGTATCGCGGGCCCGTGTAGACGAGCTTGCCGGAGGGCGCTCTTTCATAGCCGTCAAAGTATCTGCTGCCGTGGTATCGCACCGAACACTGCTCCTCCCGATTGTGATTAAAGCTGATTGATCTCCCGCACCCGATGGCAGGCGCAGAAATGCTGGGGCAGAACCTCCTCCACCTTCGGCAGCTCCTGGGTGCACTGTTCCGTAGCATAGGGGCACCGGGACGCAAACCGGCAGCCGGGCTTCGGATTGATGGGAGAGGTAACCTCGCCGCTCATGACGATCCGCTGGCGGTTTACATGGATGGACGGAATGGGGATTGCGGACAGCAGGCCCTTTGTATAGGGGTGCAGCGGCTTCTGGAAAAGCTCCTTGGACGAGCACTTTTCCACCTGGCAGCCCAGATACATAACCATAATGTCGTGGGAAATGTGCTTGACCACGGAGAGGTTATGGGTAATGAACATATAGGTCAGGCCGTGCTCCTCCTGCAAATCCTGAAGCAGGTTCAGAATCTGTGCCTGAATGGATACATCCAGCGCGGAAACAGGCTCATCGCAGACGATAAACCGCGGGGAAACCGACAGTGCCCGGGCAATGCCAATTCGCTGCCGCCGTCCGCCGTCCAGCTCATGGGGATAGGAGAACGCATAACGACGGGCCAAACCGACGGTATCCATCAGCTCGGCCACCCGCTTTTCCAGCTCAGCCTTACCCCTATAGAGCTTCATGACCTTCATAGGCTCGGCAATCAGATCGCTGACACACTTTCTGGGATCCAGCGAGGAAGCGGGATCCTGGAAAATCATTTGAATGTTCTTGTGGATCATCTTCTTCTGGGCCTTGTTGGGATGGGTCACATCCTCGCCGTCAAACAGGATCTTACCGCTGGTGGAATCATGGAGATTCATAATGGTGCGGCCCAGGGTGGACTTGCCGCAGCCGGATTCGCCCACGACACCCAGGGTGGTGCCCTCATCAATGGTGAAGTTCACGCCCTCGACGGCATGGAGCGCACCCTTGGGGGTTTTATAGTATTTGCAGAGGTCAACGGCCTCAATGAGCTTCTTCTCAGGCATTTGTCTCCGCCTCCTTTCCGGCATTTACCCGATCGCAGTGATGGCAGCGGCACAGATGGCCGGGGCTCAGCTCCACTGCATCAGGCTCCTGCTGGGCACATAGTTCGTCGGCATAGGGACACCTGGGATGGAAGGAGCAACCGGAGGGCAGATTGGCCGGGTCAGGCATCAGGCCCGCAATGGGATGGAGCCGCCGGGTATCCTTGTCCAGGGAGGGGATGGAGTGGAACAGGCCGATGGTATAGGGATGGGCCGTATGGTCGAAGATATCCTCCAGACTGCCGGTCTCCACAATCTTGCCTGCATACATAATCGCAACGGTATCGCAGGATTCCGCCACAATGCCCAAGTCATGGGTGATGAGGATCATGGAGGTACCAAACTCCTCCTTGAGCTCGTTGATCATGCTCATGACCTGTGCCTGAATGGTGACATCCAGCGCAGTGGTGGGCTCGTCCGCCAGAAGCAGCTTGGGATTACAGGCCAGCGCAATGGCGATGACCACGCGCTGCTTCATTCCGCCGGAAAACTGATGCGGATAATCAGTGGCACGCTCTGCACCGATGCCGACCTTGCCCAGGATCTCGATCATGCGGCCCTGTGCCTCGGCCTTGGTGCAGTTCTGGTGCCGCAGAACTACCTCGGCCACCTGATCGCCCACGGTCATGACCGGGTTTAGGGCGGTCATGGGGTCCTGGAAGATCATCGAGATCTCGTTACCCCGGATGTCCTGCACCTCTTTTTCCGACATCTGCATGATGTCCTTCCCCTTGTATTCAATGGTACCGGAAAGCACCTTGCCAGGCTCCGGAACCAGGCGGAGAATGCCCAGTGCCGTGGTGGTTTTACCGGCGCCGGTTTCGCCCACCAGGCCCAGGGTTTTGCCGGGTTCCACAGAGAGGTCAATGCCGTTTACCGCGCAGACGTCGCCTTCTTCGGTTTGGAAATGAATCGTAAGATTTTTAATATCTAATAAGCTCATGTCTGCTCTCCTTACTTACGCATACGGGGATCCATGGCATCCCGCAGTCCGTCGCCCAGCAGGTTGAAGCAGAGCTCTGCAACCACGATAAATAGAGCGGGGAATACGATTACATGCCAGCGGGTGGAAAAGTCATAGATAAAGTCCAGGCCGTTATTGAGGATGTTACCCCATTCCGGCGTGGGAGGCTGAACGCCCAGGCCCAGGAAGCTAAGGCCAGCAATACCCATAATGGCGCCGCCGATATACAGGGAAGCCTGCACAATGATGGGGGCCATACAGTTAGGGATTACGTGGGTCATAATGATTTTGAAGTTGCTTTCGCCAAAGGAACGGGCCGCCTCGATGTACTCCTGGCTGTTGATCAGCATGGTGGAGGATCGGAGCTGCCGGGCAATGATGGGAATGGTGCCCACTGCCAGCGCCAGCGCCGTATTGAATACACCGGAGCCCATGGCGACGGAAATACAAATGGCCAGCATCATACCGGGGATGGACATGATCACGTCCATAATCCGCATCAGCGTGGAGTCAATGCGCTTTCCGAAGAAGCCGCAGAGTGCGCCGATGACCATGCCGCAAATAATGCCGATGGCAACGGACAAAATGGCAATGAGCAGAGAGTACCGGCCGCCCACCAGAAGTCGGGTCAGCAGATCGCGGCCATAATCGTCGCAGCCCATCCAATGCTCCTTGCTGGGCAGGGCAAACCGCTGAGTCAGGTCCTGCTCGGCATAATCATAGGGGCTCAGTACATTTGCAAAGAGAATGCCAAGGATCATAATGACCAAAACAGCCAGACAGATCATACTCAGCTTGTTCTTCCGGAGGCGGTGCCAGATTTCGCCCACATTGCTGCGTTTTTTCAGGCGTTCGCCCTGGGATTCCGTGTTTTTTGTCGTCTTCACATCCATCCTTACGCAGCCTCCTTTGCAGCTTTTTTGCGCTTATTGCCACCAGTGTACTGGGCCATGATCCGAGGATCGACAAACGCATAGGCCAGGTCGGTAAGCAGGTTTGCCAGCGCAACCACAACGGCACAGACCACAACGCAGCCCTGTACCGTGATAAAGTCCTTAGACATAATGGAGCTGTTGATGAGCATACCCATGCCAGGGATATTGAAGATCATCTCAACCAGAATGGAGCCGGCGAGGCAACTGCCCAAACCGGAGCCCACCATGGTGAGGATGGGAATCAGCGCATTTTTCAGCACGTGACGGGAGATGACCTGCTTTTCCGCAATGCCCTTTGCCCGGGCGGTACGGACGTAATCCTGCCGGATGACCTCCAGCACGGAGGAACGGGTCATACGGGCGTCCTGGGTGATGGGGCCGATGCCCGCTGCAATGATGGGCAAAACGAAGCTCTTCCACCCGTCAGCACCGGATGGCGGGAACCATCCCAGCTTGAGTGCGAATACCAGCATTAAAATGACCGCCACCAGGAAGCCGGGCATGGCGTTCATAATAACAGCGAATGTGGTGGTGGCATAGTCAATGGCGGAGTTTTGGTGCAGGGCCGCCACAAGTCCCAGTGGAATACCGATACAGATGGAGATAATCATAGCGCCCAGGCCCAGCTTCAGGGTGTTGGGAATACGGCTGCTGAGCAACTCCCACACGCTCTTGGAGTAGACATAGGAGTTGCCAAAATCGCCATGGCAGAGCTTCCACACATAGTCGCCCAGCTGAACAATATAGGGGCGGTTGAGGCCCATTTCCTCTCGGGTTTCCGCCAGCTTGACCTCGTCCTTGGCGTTGAGGCCCAGCTTAATCATGGCGGGATCCGTGGTGCTGAAGAAGTTGATGGTGAATACGATAATCACCGCACCCAGCAGAACCGGGATAATCATCAGCAGACGGCGAATGATATATTTTGTCATGTATAATCCCCCTCCTAAGGAGATATCAGAAAACGCGGCGACAGGTCTCCCTGCCGCCGCGCGTGCTACGGGATCGGGCGAATGGTTATGCCCTTACGCAAAACGGGATCAATCGGTCAGCAGAGTAGGATCCACGGTGCAGGAGTTATCAATGGCTGCGGCAAAGCTGCTGTGCGCATTGTTTACACCATAGTTCTTGGTGCCGCTGTAGATGGGCACGAAGAGATAGTCATCATGGATGTTCTGCATAAACTTCTGATATGCCTCGGTGCGCTCCTTCTGGTCGTGAGAGGTAATGCCCTTGTTGAAGAGCTCAACCTGCTCGGGATCGGTGGAACGAATCAGAACGTTGTCGGACAGGGGGCCGAACTGCTGCAGCTGGCAAGCGGGGTCCTTACCGGAGCCGTTGGAAGCGCTGCCTACAGTCATATCCTGCTGACCGGAGAGTAGTACAGGAAGAATGGTTGCGAAATCGGCAACACCGGTGAGATCCAGGTTGATGCCAACCTTCGCGCAGTAAGCCTGAGCAGCTTCCAGCAGCTTGGAGTACCATGCGGTGCCTTCTGCATAGACGGCGATGGTCAGAGGATTGTCCACGGAGTAACCGGCTTTTTCCATGTACTCCTTGGCCTTGGCCTCGTCATACTCATACATACCAAGATCCTTGTAGGCCCAGCTGTCTTCGCTGACCAGAGAGGTGGCGGGCTTATAAACGCCCTCGCCCAGTCCCTCGACCATAGCGGTGATATCCAGGCAGTGTGCAAATGCTTTCCGGACATTGATATCGGCGAATGCACCGGTGGTAACGTCAGAGGATGCCATCTCGAAGCCAACCACGCCGGGCTCCTCCACGCTGATCAGGCTGGAATCCATAACGGCGCCGTTGCTGAGGTTATTGATGTAAGTTGCCTCGGTCAGGAACACAGCGTCCAGGTTACCGGCCTGGAAGTCGGCGTAACGGGTGGATTCCTCAGAGTAGAAGTGCACATCCAGCTCGTCGTAGTAGGGCTGATCGCCCCAGTAAAGGTCGTTGCGGACCAGGGTATACTTGACGGATTCTTCCCAGCCGGACTTATCGCCCTGGCCGTCGCCTGCCAGCTTATAGGGGCCGGTGCCATAGAGCCAGCCGTAGCTGGGATCGGCCTCGCAGGTTTCCTTATCGAGGATCATGCAGCTGGCGTTGGAGAGCATATCAGTGAGGGATGCATCGTAGCTGTTCATAGCCAGGACTACAGTGTAGTCATCTTCCGCCTTGGAGTTATCCATGTCCAGCCAGGTGTACATGGATGCAGTACGGGGCATCTCCATCATGTGCTGCAGGGTGAACAGGACGTCGTCAGCGGTCAGATCGTTGCCGTTGGAGAACTTCACGCCCTGGCGGAGCTTAATGGTCATGGAGCTGTCGTCGTCTGCAAACTCAACGGACTCGGCCAGCTTGGGCACCATGTTGCCGTCAGCGTCTACGGTCCACAGGGTCTCGCCCACTGCGTGAACCAGGAAGCTGCCGGAGTTGGTCTGAAGGTCGGATGCGGGGTCAAAGGTGGTGGAGTTGGCGTCGGTGCCATACCGGAACACCTTGGTGCCGGTGGACTCTGGCTCCTCAGCAGCGGGGGCTTCGTCAGCAGCGGCGTTATCCTGTGCTGCGGG
>ERZ1034844.1599-NODE-1599-length-10466-cov-3.984824_pt1 | contig 10466 bp, 9 predicted proteins | sample MGYA00520594_ERZ1034844 | MGnify/ENA primary metagenome ERZ1034844 (study PRJEB33766, sample SAMN09781733) | gut metagenome | biome: gut microbiome | host: Homo sapiens | place: Madagascar | study: EMG produced TPA metagenomics assembly of the PRJNA485056 data...
GATCAAAAGCGGGTTCGGAGGGTTCTGATTGTTCTGGATGCTGTGCTGTTTGCAGGCATGTGCCTGTGCGGCTATTCGGGCATTTTGATGGCGCTGACGGCCCATGTGGTGTTCGGCTATTACTACCGCATGAGCAAACGGCAGTTCGGCGGCCTGTCCGGGGATTTGGCGGGGTGGTTCCTCCAGACGGCGGAGCTGTGGATGCTGCTGGTGCTGACCATCGCGCAGTATGGGGAGGTGCTGCTATGATTTTTGTAACGGGGCCGCTGTTTTCCGGGAAAGAGGCGGCGATTTGTAAGTGCCTGGGCTGGAGCCGGGCGGATTTTGAAAAAAACGGCGTCCGGGATGTGCAGGAGCTGGCGGCAAAATCCGCGAACCTTGCGGAATTGGCGGACAGGCTGGCGAAAAAGGACGTGGTGATTGCCACGGAGGTAGGCGGCGGCGTGGTGCCCGTGGACGCGGGACAGCGCCATGACCGGGAGCAGGCGGGACGCTTGGCCTGCCTGCTGGCGGAGCGGGCGGACACGGTGGTTCGGGTCTGCTGCGGCATTCCCCAGGTATTAAAGGGGAACCTGCCATGAGACTGGAGCTGATTCGCCACGGGGAGACGGCTCTGCAAAAGGAGCACCGCTATCAGGGAATCACCGATGCGCCCCTGAGCCCGGAAGGCCGGGGAAAGCTGCATCCGGCGGGGAATTTACCGGCGCGCGTTATTGTAACCCCGCTGCAAAGAACCCGGGAGACGGCGGACATCCTATTCCCCGGGGTGCCGCAGCTGGTGATTTCTGACCTGCAAGAGATGAACTTCGGCAGCTTTGAAGGGAAAAACTATCTGGAAATGGAGCACGACCCGGACTATCGGGCCTGGGTGGACGGCATGTGCCTGGGACGCTGCCCCGGCGGAGAATCCAAGGAGGAATATGTCCGGCGGGTGGCATCGGCGTTTTCAACGCTGATGGATCGTGCGCTGGCGGAACGGTGGCAGGACTGCGTGATCGTGGCCCACGGCGGGACGCAAATGGCCCTGCTGGAGCGGTTCGCCACGGAGAAAAAGGACTATTATGCCTGGCAGCTGCCCTGCGGTCGGGGCTACCGATTGGATACATCCCAATGGCAGGCGCATCGACGGCTCAGTGTTTTGGGGCAGACGGATTACACGGAGGGAGAAACATGAAAATCGTATACGGGGCAATTTTGAGCTTCCTGCTGGATTTGCTGCTGGGCGATCCCATGTGGATGCCCCATCCCGTGGTGTTCATGGGAAAATGCATTACAAAGCTGGAAAAATTCCTCCGGAGAGCCCTGCCGGACACGGAAACGGGCCTGCTGTGGGGCGGAAGAATTCTGGCGTTTTGCCTGCCGGTGGGAACGCTGATCGTCTCCGGCGGGGCCATTTGGCTGCTGGGGAAGCTTCATCCGGCGCTGAGCTTTTTGCTGGGGGTGTTCTGGGGCTGGCAGGCCCTGGCCATGCGGGACCTGAAAAAAGAGAGCAAAAACGTCTATGCAAAGCTCACCGGCGACACCATTGAGAATGCCCGGCTGGCGGTTTCCCGCATTGTGGGTCGGGATACCCAGAGCCTCAGCGTGGAGGGCGTGACGAAGGCGGCGGTGGAGACCGTGGCGGAGAACTTCTCCGACGGCGTGGTCGCGCCCATGGTGTATTTACTGCTGGGCGGCGCACCGCTGGCGCTATGCTATAAGGCCATCAACACCATGGACAGCATGGTGGGCTATAAAAACGAAAAATATCTCTATTTTGGTCGGGCGGCGGCAAAGCTGGACGATGCGGCCAACTATCTTCCCTCCCGGCTTTCGGCGCTGCTGCTGATTGCGGCCTCGTTTTTCTGCCGGGAGAACGGAAAAAACGCCTGGAAGATCTGGCGGCGGGATCGGCGGAACCATGCCAGCCCCAATTCCGCCCAGACCGAGGCGGTGATGGCGGGGGCATTGTCGGTGCAGCTGGCCGGGCCCGCCTGGTACTTTGGAGAGTATTATGACAAGCCCACCATCGGCGATCCCCTCCGCCCGGTGGAGCCTGGGGACATTCTCCGGGCCAATCGGATGCTCTACTGGGGCGGATTTTTGAGCCTGATTTTGCTCTGCGGCATTCGGGCGCTGATTTGTATCTTACTATGACGGGAGGAAGCGCAATGGAATGGGGCCATGGCGGCGACGTAACGGGCTATGCGTTGGAGTATGGGAAAAAGCCGCTGGATTTTTCGGCCAACGTCAGTCCCCTTGGGATGCCCGAGGGGGTGAGGCAGACGGTGACGGAATCCCTTACCTGGGGCGCGGAATATCCCGATCCCATGTGCCGGGAGCTTCGGGATGCGCTGGGGGAATACTTGCAGCTTCCGGCGGAGTGGATTCTCTGCGGAAACGGCGCGTCGGATTTGCTGTTCCGGCTGACCATGGCGGTGCGGCCGCACAAGGCACTGCTGACGGCCCCGGCGTTTTCGGAATATGAAGGAGCGCTGCGGCTCCATGACTGCCGGGTGGAGCGGTTCCCGTTGACGGCGGAAAACGGCTTCTGCCTGACGGAGAGTTTCTTAGATTGGATCACCCCGGAGACAGAGCTCATCTTCCTGTGCCAGCCCAACAATCCCACAGGCAGAACCACGGAGCGGGCGCTGCTGCGGCGCATTCTGGAGCGGTGCCGGAAAACCGGGACGATTTTGGCTCTGGACGAGTGCTTCCTGGACTTTGTGGATGCGCCGGAAACCCTGAGTATGCAGGGGTTTTTGGCTGGAAATCCCCTTATTATTTTCCGGGCCTTTACGAAATTTTACGGCATGGCAGGGCTGCGGCTGGGCTACTGCCTGAGCGCCGATGAAAACTTGCTTGACACCATGCGTCTGTCTGGGCCACCCTGGGCGGTATCTTCGGTGGCACAGGCGGCAGGAGTAGCGGCGCTGAAGGAAACTGCGTATGGCGAAGCCCTCCGCCGACTGATTTTTAGCCAGCGCCCGCTGCTCATCCAGGGGCTGAAGGACTGCGGCTGCCGGGTGATTCCCGGGGAGGCGAACTATCTGCTGTTTTACTACCCGGATGCCATGCTGGGAGAGAAGATGAAGAAAAACGGCGTGATGATCCGGGATTGCAGCAATTATCACGGCCTGGAGCCGGGCTGGTTCCGGGTGGCGGTACGGACGGAAGAAGAAAATCGGCAGCTCATCCAGGTACTGAAAGAGGTGACCGGAAAATGAAACGAAATCTCATGATTCAGGGCACCATGTCCGGCGCGGGAAAAAGCCTGCTGGTGACGGCGCTGTGCCGGATTTTTCGACAGGACGGCTGGTCGGTGGCGCCCTTTAAGAGCCAGAACATGGCCCTCAACAGCTTTGTCACCGCCGACGGCAAGGAGATGGGCCGGGCGCAGGTGCTCCAGGCCCAGGCGGCGGGAAAGGCTCCGGACGTCCGCATGAACCCCATCCTGCTCAAGCCCTCCAGCGACGTGGGCAGTCAGGTGATCGTGGGCGGCGAGGTGCGGGGCGACTACCGGGCGAAGGACTATTTTCGGATGAAGCGGCAGCTGATCCCGGATATTCTGGCAGCCTACAACAGCCTTGCCGCGGAAAACGACATCATCGTCATCGAGGGCGCGGGCAGCCCGGCGGAGATCAATCTGAAAGCCGACGACATTGTAAACATGGGCCTTGCAAAGCTGGTGGATGCGCCGGTGCTGCTGGTGGGCGATATTGACCCCGGCGGCGTATTTGCCCAGCTCTATGGCACGGTGGCACTGCTGGAGGAGGACGAGCGGCGGCGCATTGCCGGAACCATCATCAATAAGTTCCGGGGGGATGTCTCGCTGCTACAGCCGGGGCTTACCATGCTGGAGGAGCTCACGGGGGTTCCGGTGCTGGGTGTGGTGCCCTATACCCGGGTGGAGCTGGACGATGAGGACTCCCAGGCCCCCAGATTGCAGCAGTCTGCGGGAACCGGACGCATCGACATTGCGGTGATTCGCCTGCCCCATATCTCCAACTTCACGGATTTTGCCCCACTGGAGCTGCATCCCGAACTGGGGGTGCGCTATGTGGCCCGGGAAAAGGAGCTGGGCAATCCGGATCTTGTGATCCTGCCCGGAAGCAAAAATACCATGGGCGACCTTGGCTGGATGCGCCAGAACGGGCTGGAAATGGCCATTCGGCGGCTGCATGGGAACGGAATGCCGGTGCTGGGCATCTGCGGCGGCTATCAAATGCTGGGGGAGACCCTCAGCGATCCCCACGGCGTGGAGCACGGCGGCACCATGAACGGCATGGGCCTGCTGCCCATCCACACGGTATTCTCCCCGGAGAAAATCAGAACTCAGACCAAGGCCACGGTCTGCGCCTTTTCGGATGCCGCCGTTCAGGGCTATCAGATCCACATGGGCCGGACGGACACCGGAACTTTGCCGCCCTTTTGCCGCCTGACGGACGGATCCATGGACGGCGCGGTTCAGGACGGGGTATTTGGCACCTATCTCCACGGGCTGTTTGACTCCGGTGAGCTGACCACGGCAATGGCGGATTGGCTGCTGGAGCGCAAGGGCCTTGACAAATCGGCGGTGGCCCTGGAGAGTCATCAGGACTATCAGGAGCGGCAAATCGACATTCTGGCGGATGCGGTGCGGCAGAGCCTGGATATGGACGCCATCTACAACATTATGGAGGGATACGAGCATGGATAAGGGCCTTGTGCACCTCTACTGCGGCGACGGCAAGGGCAAAACCACCGCCGCCATGGGCCTTGCGCTGCGGGCATTGGGGCAGGGGATGCGGGTGGTTGTGGTGCAATTCCTGAAAAACGGCACCAGCGGTGAACTGGAACCCCTCAAGAAATTAGGCGCGGCGGTATACTCCGGGCAGCCCGGGGCAAAGTTCACGTTCCAAATGAACGCCGAAGAAAAAGCCCAGGCCACAAAAGAAAATAACGCCCGCTTGACGGAAGCCTTGCAGCAGCCCTGCGACCTGCTGATTCTGGATGAAATCTGTGCGGCAAGGAACAGCGGCATGGTGGACGAAGCCCTGGCAAAGCAGGCGGTATTGGAGCGCCCACAGCACCGGGAAGTGGTGCTCACCGGGCGGAGCCCGGAAGCGTGGATGGTGGAGAGCGCGGACTATATCACGGAAATGCAGCCCCGCCGCCATCCCTATGAGCAGGGCATTCCGGCCAGAAAGGGGATCGAATTCTGATGGAGCACATTCGACCGGCGGATATTGAGCGCAGAAGCATGGAGATTATCACCTCGGAGCTAAACGCCCGAGGCATCACGCTCCCGGCGGAAAACGCGCCGATCATCAAGCGGGTGATCCACACCACGGCGGATTTCGACTATGTGGAGCAGCTGTTTTTCACCCCTGATGCGGTGCAAAAGGGCATTGCGGCGCTGCTGCGGAGCGAAACCATCGTCACCGACACCAATATGGCCCTGTCCGGGGTCAGCAAGCCGGGGCTAAAAAAGCTGGGCGGTCAGGCGGTGTGCTTTATGGCCGACCCGGAGGTGGCGGCGGAAGCAAAACGGCGGGGCACCACCCGGGCGGTGGTTTCGGCGGAAACAGCGTCCCGGGCCTATCCCGGCTGCATCTATGCGGTGGGCAATGCTCCCACGGCGCTGTTTGAAATTGTCCGGAGAATGGACGAGGGCTTTCGTCCGTCTCTGGTGATCGGGGTTCCCGTGGGCTTTGTGAACGTGGTGGAGGCCAAGGAGACCCTGCGGAACGCCTGCCTGGAGCGGGGCATTCCGGCGATGATCGCCATGGGACGAAAGGGCGGCAGCACCGTGGCGGCGGCAATCCTCAATGCGCTGATCTATCAGGCGGCAAGGATGCAGGAGCCGGAACAGCGGGGCTGGTAAGAATATAGGGGAAGCACCGCACGCTGACGGCAAACGGTCAGAGTGCGGTGTTTGCAAAGGTTGTTCCGAATCCGGTTCCGGAATGAGCTGTGCCGAAAACGCGAACGCCTGACTCGCTTCGTCATAATCCCAGGCGCATTCTGCGGCACCGTCCGGATGGGAGACGGAGAAAAGAATCTTGAAATTCCCCAAGTGCCCTGTTATAATACCTGTACAGAATGAAAGCGCGGCTACACGGCATTTTTTGTAGAGCATCACGTTCCCACGATGAAGCTGCTGCTTGCGAATTCCGTAAAGGAGTGGAACCCTAATGGACAATCCAAACAACACATCACCGAACCCGAAGATTCTGACGGCTGCCTCGTGGCTGATGATCGTGGTGGGCATTCTGGTGATGATCCGTGGCGGCATGAACGTTGCCTATTGCGCCGATGCGGATCGGCTGCGGACGATTGCGGGAATGTTGCTACCGGCAGTCCTGCTCATTATCGGCGGCATTTTGGTAGAGCGGTCGAAACGATATCGCGAAGCGTCGGACAAAGCGATGACTGCGTTGGCATTGGCGATAGTTTCTGGGGCGTTGCTGAAATGCATGACAGCACCCGATGGGCTTCAGGCCAACACAACGCTCTATTTTATCTGGGATATGCTCGGGTTTATCGCCTTGATTCTTGTAACGATTGCATGGGTCGGTCTGAGAATCATTACCATCCGATATGAGAAGAATCATCCGGATGACGAAGATGACGACAACGACGAGTTCGACGAGTACGACGACGAATAAACCGGCAAATGGGCAATCCCGCTGTGGGATTGCCCATTTTTGAGAAGCACGGAAAATGACTGAGACGGAAGCGGCGCAGTGGCGCATTTTACCGATTGGAGAGGAGCGGACGTGCAATGAAGCTTGGAACAACGGAACTGGAGCTGACATTGGGAGACATCACTCGGAACCAGAACGCAGCGGCCATTGTCAATGCGGCCAACGAATCCCTGTTGGGCGGCGGGGGCGTGGACGGCGCGATCCATCGCGGGGCCGGGCCGGAGCTGTTGGAGGAATGCCGGACGCTGGGCGGCTGCCCCACCGGTCAGGCGAAAATCACCGGGGCGTATCATCTGCCCTGCGAGTATGTGATTCACACCGTTGGGCCGGTATGGTACGGCGGCAGGCGGGGAGAGGCGGAGCGATTGGCCGCCTGCTACAGAAACAGCCTGGAGCTGGCGCGGAAAAATGGGATTCGCACCGTTGCGTTTCCGTCCATCTCTACCGGCGTTTACGGTTATCCGGTGGAGCAGGCGGCAAAGGTAGCGGTGGCAGCTGTGAAGGCGTATGTGCAGGCCCATCCCGATGCGTTTGACCGGGTAAAATGGGTGCTCCACGACCCGAGCACCATGGCGGCGTATCAGTCGGCACTGGCGCAAATTTCGTAAAAGACAGACAAAATGGCGGTATCCGGAGAATGGATACCGCCGTTTTCGGATCATATGCATAAAAAATCCGCAAACCCTTGACAAATCAGGCGGTTTGCGGTAAGATAACTATCTAGTGTGCCGACCTGCGGGTTCTGCGCACACCAATGGATTCTGAAGCTATCTTACCACAAGATGTTGGCTTCATCAAGCAGTAATTTCAAAACGTAACAACTGAGCCGGGCGTATTAAGATAGGCCCGGTGATTTTCCCGGCTTCCGGGTAAGAAAGGTCGTGTGATGTTCCTATGGCAATGGTGAAAGACGTATACTACGGCAAAACCCTCAGAAAGTCTTATCAGAAGCACGATGACATCCTGAACATGCCCAATATGCTGTGCATCCAGAAGGAGTCCTATGAGAATTTTCTCAACGAGGGCCTTCAGGAGGTATTCCGCGATGTGGGCACCATTACCGATTATACCGGTAATCTGGAGCTGAGCTTCCTGGACTTTACCATGAACGATCCCCCCAAGTATACGGTTGACGAGTGCCGTGAGCGCGATGCCACCTATGCAAAGCCCATTAAGGTTCGCGTGCGTCTCCTGAACAAGGAAACCGGCGAGATCAAGGAGCAGGAAATCTTCATGGGCGATTTCCCGCTGATGACCCAGGGCGGCACCTTTATCATCAACGGTGCAGAGCGTGTTATCGTATCTCAGGTGGTCCGCAGCCCCGGTATGTACTATGGCGACACCGCAGATAAGGCGGACAACCATGTTTACACCGCAACGGTAATCCCTTACCGCGGCGCCTGGCTGGAGTACGAGACCGACCTCAGCAAGGTCTTCTATGTCCGCATTGATAAGAACCGTAAGCTCCCCATCACCTGCCTGATCCGCGCCCTGGGCGTGGAGACCGACGGCCAGATCCTGGAGCTGTTCGGCGAGGATCCCTTCCTGAAGGCGACCATTGAGAAGGATCCCTGCAAGACCAAGGCAGAGAGCCTGCTGGAAATCTATAAAAAGCTCCGTCCCGGCGAGCCCCCCACAGTGGAGAACGCCGAGAGCTATCTCGACGCCCTGTTCTTCGACGCCCGCCGCTATGACGTGAGCCGGGTGGGCCGTTATAAGTTCACCAAGAAGCTGCAGCTGGCCCGCCGCCTGGAGAATCAGGTGCTGGCTCAGCCCATTGCAGACCCCATGACCGGCGAGATCCTGGCCATGCCCGGCGACAAGCTGACCCGGGAGCAGGCCGAGGCCATTCAGGCCCGCGGCGTCAACGAGGCTGTTGTGGATGTGGAGGGCAGAGAGGTTAAGATCTTCTCCAACCACATGGTCGACCTCACGGGCTTTGTGGACTTTGATCCCAAGGAGATCGGCATTCAGGAGTGGGTGGACTTCCGGATCGTCAAGGACATCCTGGAGAACAACACCGGCGACGCCGTTCGCAATGCATTCGTGGAGCGTCTGCCTGAGCTGACCCCCAAGCACATCACCAGAGACGATATCCTGGCTTCCATCAACTATCTCCTGACCCTGGCTGAGGGCATCGGCAGCACCGATGACATCGACCATCTGGGCAACCGCCGCCTGCGCTGCGTGGGCGAGCTGCTCCAGAACCAGTTCCGGGTGGGCTTCTCCCGTCTGGAGCGTGTGGTTAAAGAGCGTATGACCACCCAGGATATGGATCTGGTTACCCCCCAGTCTCTGATTAACATTCGCCCTGTCACTGCGGTCATCAAGGAGTTCTTCGGCTCCTCCCCTCTGAGCCAGTTCATGGATCAGAACAACCCCCTGGCAGAGCTGACCCATAAGCGCCGTATCTCCGCTCTGGGCCCCGGCGGTCTGAGCCGTGAGCGCGCTTCCTTCGATGTTCGAGACGTACACTACAGCCACTATGGCCGTCTGTGCCCCATCGAGAGCCCTGAAGGCCCGAACATCGGCCTGATCTCCTACCTGGCATCCTACGCCAAGGTCAACGAGTACGGCTTCCTCACCGCACCCTACCGCAAGGTGGACAAGGTGACCCATCAGGTCACCGACGAAGTGGTCTACATGACCGCTGATCTGGAGGACGAGAGCTACATCTGCCAGGCCACCGAGCCTGTGGATGAGAACGGCCATTTTGTCAATGACCGTGTAACCTGCCGTCACCGGGAGGATATCATCTCCGTGGATCGGGAGCTCATCGACTACATGGACGTCTCCCCCAAGATGATGGTCTCCGTGGCAACCTCCTTCATTCCCTTCCTGGAGAACGATGACGCACACCGTGCTCTGATGGGTGCAAACATGCAGCGTCAGGCCGTGCCTCTGATGGTCACTGAGCCTCCCATCGTTGCAACCGGTATTGAGCACCAGTCCGCTGTGGATGCTGAGGTCTGCGTGGTGGCTGAGGACGACGGCGTTGTCACCAAGGTCAGCGCAACCGATGTGACCGTTCGCTACGACAACGGCCAGGTGAAGACCTATACACTCACCAAGTTTGCCCGCAGCAACCAGGGCACCTGCGTCAACCAGCGGCCCAACGTCAACGCCGGCGACCGCATCACCAAGGGCGAGGTCATTGTCGATGGCCCCTCCTGCTGCAACGGCGAGATTTCCCTGGGCAAGAACGTGCTCATCGGCTTCATGAGCTGGGAAGGCTACAACTACGAGGATGCAATCCTGCTCAATGAGCGGCTTGTTCGGGAGGATGTATTTACCTCCATTCATATTGAGGAGCACGAGACCGAGTCCCGTGACACCAAGCTGGGACCCGAGGAGATCACCCGGGATATCCCCAACGTGGGCGACGATACCCTCAAGGATCTGGACGAAAACGGCGTGATCCGCATCGGCGCTGAGGTCACCTCCGGCGACTATCTGGTCGGTAAGGTCACCCCCAAGGGCGAAACCGAGCTTACCGCAGAGGAGCGCCTGCTGCGTGCCATCTTCGGCGAGAAGGCAAGAGAAGTCCGCGATACCTCTCTGAAGGTGCCTCACGGCGAGAGCGGCATCGTTGTAGATGTCAAGAAGTTCTCCCGTGAAAACGGCGACGAGATGAGCCCCGGCGTGAACATGGTGGTCCGCGTTTATATCGCGCAGAAGCGGAAAATCTCCGTGGGCGATAAGATGGCAGGCCGTCACGGCAACAAGGGCGTTGTATCCCGCGTTCTGCCGGAGGAGGATATGCCCTTTATGCCCGACGGCACCCCGCTGGACATCGTG
>ERZ1034844.1601-NODE-1601-length-10456-cov-3.106047_pt1 | contig 10456 bp, 17 predicted proteins | sample MGYA00520594_ERZ1034844 | MGnify/ENA primary metagenome ERZ1034844 (study PRJEB33766, sample SAMN09781733) | gut metagenome | biome: gut microbiome | host: Homo sapiens | place: Madagascar | study: EMG produced TPA metagenomics assembly of the PRJNA485056 data...
CCATAGGGGCGACGGTGACGGGCTGCGGGGCAGGCTGCTGAGCGGGGACAGCGCCGGCAAAGTGGTTGGCGAGGGCAACGAGGGTGGAGGTCATTGTGACCATGCAGCGGGCGGTTTCAGCCTGGGTTTTGAGGGTGGAATCAACGAGGGCCTGGATGGTTTGCATGGCGACGGCGGAAGTTTGGTCCGGGGTGGCGAGGACGCTGCGGCCATGGTAAAGGGATTCCATAACGTCCCATACGAAGTCCATGAACTTATCCGCGTTGGGCTGGCGTGAGAAGCGGCAAATTTCCATAACGCCGCGGAGGGTGTAGACACGAGTATTTCGATTTACCCATCTATTTCCTTCAACACCCCCCAAAGTGAGGGTTGTTGAAAGTGGATCAAGACGGTCTTTATTTCGATCATGAATTTGCTGAATAGCATCATCAGCTTTTACATAGCCTAGTGCTTCACCAATCTGACGCCTTGTCATATAAAATTCGTTTTCAATGGCATCATCTTTATAGAAGTTGCAGGTCAGAGAGCCAAAAGGCTTTTGGGTGACAAGAGTAAGATTTTGAGTCATTTTGAAAGTTCCTTTCTGTGATATGGGATAAATGGATATTGGATATTTGTTATGCTTTGACGGTGTTTTTGCGGGTGAGTTCGAGGACGGTGCAGAACGGGGCGAACCAGCCGCCGCCCGAATAGAAGGCGTGCGGGGTGGAGGGCTGACATTCATAGCAGACAGTGCCGTTGATGATGGCGAGGGTGTAGGTAAGTTTGGTCATAATGGTTGATCCTTTCTGATGGTAAAAATAGGTTCAAAATAAAACAGGGAACAAGCTGGCGGGAAACGGTCTTCTTGGGTGGATCTGAGGTCGGGTTTGCGATGGACGTATTAACGTAGATTTTTGTATTGCGACTAATCTTTTGATGACATCTCGAAACCGTATGGAGGCGCGTCGTCTGCAGAAGGCGCCCATGATCCAGGAGGGGGAGGCGGTAACAAATTCGAACTCTTGGATATAACCGAAGAGTGAAAACATGAACTGAAATATAATCAGCAAATGATTCTATACCTTGTTAGACTGTTTTATTTTTGAGGTTGATAGTTGGGACACGGAGGGGTGTGGTTGGCAAAATCGGCCATGGAAGCGCCGTAGTATTTATGCTTGGGAATTTGCCAGTTGATATGAACTGGGTGACGGGGACAGGATTTGTTTTGACATTTGGACATGCAGAAACAGATATCCTGATTGAGTTCAGAATAAAAGCTCATGAGGTAGCTCCTTTCAATAAATCATCGAAGGAGAGAGTGGAGGCGCAGACAACTGTGGGATAAGATTGTTCAAACATGGGGGAAGAAAAAATCCTAGAACTACCGCCGAGATAATAAAAATCAAAACTCGGAGGTGAAAAGGGGTCTATACGAACAATAGGGAGTGTCTTTCCGCAATATTGTTTCATAGGCTCTGTGAACAAAGCTTGTGGGGTTTTAATGGCACCATATCTGTTCGAACCAAATTCGGATTCCATATCATCCCATTGGCGGATGGTAACTTTATCTCCGACGTGGTAGGTAGGGTAATCGGCAGAGTTGAAGACAGCATCCATAGTTATTGGACTCCTTGAAGTAAATCATTGAAGGTAATAGTGGGTTCATGGGGGAGGGTTGCGGGGAGGAGCATGGCAGAGGTGAAAAACCAACCGCGAGGAGAACCACCATCATTAAGGTCTACATGAACATCCGGTGAATAATTAAGAAAATAAGTGGGTTCATCAGGAAGATCTTTATTATGAATTATTCTGGCAACAATAAACTCTTTGCCGCAGTAATGCTTCATGCCAAAAACAAAAGAAAGTTTATTGGGATGAACAGCGATACCACCGTGAGAATCGGAGCCGTATTCTTCCATCATATCATCCCAGGTGCGGACGATGACGCGATCACCGACGTGGTAGGTGGGGTAGGGGGCTGGCATTCAAATGCCTCCTTTCAGGAAATCGTCAAAGGAAACAGGGAAAACGGGAACCGGGGTGCCATAGGGGTGGAATTCATTGGGGGTGAAAAGATTGGTGTTCCAAGAGAATCTGGCAGCGGCGGAGGGATCGACAGCGGTGGAGAGATCGTAGGGTTTTAAGAAGTAAAAGTCAGAAGCGCAAAATTTACGAGCAATTTGCACGATGCTGCCACAAAGAGAACGGCGTTTAGGGGACATATAATCTGCGGTACCATTAGAAAAGGGATCAAGAAACAGCGCACAGCCATCATCATCTTTGGGAAGAGCGTCAAACTCTGCGGCAGAAATGATTTGAACGAGGGTGCCAACGGGGTAGGTAGGGAAATTCATTGCGCAACTCCTTTCATAAGGTCATCGAAGGAAATGGTAGAAGCAGGAACAGGTGGGGCAAAAACGAACATGTCTTCAGTAAAAGGGAGCCAGCTGCCGTCTAATATATAGATCCAATGTTCATCGTTAAAGGATGGCCGGACACTTTTGACTTTGAAAGAGCGACCGCAATACTGTTTCATATCATAGCTAAAGGCTACATAAGGGGTTCTAATCCCTACGTCATCCCGGCTGCCATATTGAGAGAGCATATCATCCCAAGTGCGGATGGTGACCGTATCGCCAGGCTGAAATTTGGAAGGATAAGACGGCATAGGTTAAGCACCACCTTGAAGTAAATCATCGAAGGAAATGGAAGGAACTGGAGGCGGAGAAACGACACTCAATAGATCCATAAGAGGGCGAAATTCAGCGGCGGAGAAGAACCAGTCATTCCAGGGGAAAACGGTTTTATCTTTAGCGAAGAGAGGAGTGAGTGCGTATAGGTTCATTTCATCGGCTTTGACAATGCGAGTAATGACAGCCTGACAGCCGCAAACAGGAAGTTTAGTTCTGTGAAAAGAATCGGCTATGCCGTAAGAAAAAGGGGAAAGAATAAAATTGCCAAGATCATCCGTAGGATAAGAACGAACTTTTTCTTCGGAGATGATTTGGACAACATCGCCAACGTTATAGGTAGGGTTCATGGTAGACTTCCTTTCTGTGATGGGGTTAGAGGTTTGCGATAAGAGAATCAAAGCTGAGATACGGAGCGGGGATGGTGCGGGAGATCATGTCGGGCTGGATAATGTGATAGGAATCGTCGTGAGGAAAGTAGAGGCGGAGAAGGCCGGATTTGCCGAGGATGGCAACGATCTTGCCCTGCTTGCCGAGGATAGGCTCATAGGGGAGAGAATCGGTGAGGGTGAAAGTGGTGCCGTAATCATACTGGAGGGAGCAGAGCATTTCCGGAGCGGAGACGATCTCGACCCAGGTGCCGGGTTCATAGCCGGGGAGGAAAGGGGTCATGAGGAATCACCTACCTTGAGAAATAAGTTCATCAAAAGAGATGGGAGGAGTGGGGAGAGGAGCGGTGGTGACGGCTTCGGGGGTATCGTCATAAGTAAGAGCGGAATGGGTGACGACAAATGTTTTGTTATTCATACTGGGGACAATAACGGTGACATAAACGCCATTATCAGATTGGACAAAGCCGTGAAGGGTACGATGGGCTGCGCCATGTAGCATTATGATTTCAAAATAGACGGGAGTGCCGGGTTGAATGTAATAAGGGTCCATAAGAAGCACCTGTATGAATTAGAGGACGGAAATAATTTCATCAAAAGAAACGGTAGACGGGGGTACGAGGTTGGGGGACTTATAGACGAAGGAATCGTTGGGGTCCTGGATTTCGGCGATGTATTCATGGGGGACGTGGAAGGTGCGAGAATCATCGGTCCAGACAGTGACGCGGTTGCCGTTGTCTTCGTGGACGGTGCCGGAGAGAAAGGTGATCTGAAATTTAGTTTTTAGGGGGTTGTGATCTGGGTTGATAAGTGGTTTTACGGTATAGAATTTGACCCGTGAGCCGGGGGAGATAAGTTTCATAAAAAAATCACCTGAATTCATTATGTGAGTGGGTTCCGGGGTATTACCAGGCGCTCCAACCATTGGGATGGCCGGAGGCCCAGCGAAAGGAAAGTAAAACCATGACCGTGCGTTTACCAGGCGCACGAACAGGGGGCGCAACGAGCTGCTAAGAAAGGAAGAAACAGCTGAAGCGCCTGGGAATGCCCCGGAACCATGGGGCGGAATGGAGAAAATAAAAATCAATTTGTGAAAGCTGATGAGAGGCAGCCGGCGATGCGAGTTGATGCTGTTGACTGAGCTTCTGGTTAGTTTAGTGTTTTGCTGTTGTTGAGTTGTTTTGCTGTTGTTGAGTGTTGTTTATTGTTGAGTTTGCTGCTTTAGTACACCCTTTCTGATGCGCCTTGAGGTGGAGTGTCGATGTGTCTTGGCCGTTTGAACTCGATGATGGACCTGATCCGACGACTATGCTGGCCACCAGGGGGTGGGACATGGTAGCAAATTCAAACCCTCGGATATAACCGGAGGGTGTTTGGCTTTGACTTAAACAGAAATCAAAACGAAACTTTACCTTTAACACAAATGATTTTTTGGATTATGCGGTTACGCTGGGCGGGGCGAGATCGGCCTTGATACAGGATTCAAGGTCAAGGCCGTATTTGGCGTTATACTTTTGGATAATGTATTTGGTGGTATCGGGCTGGACATCCTTGAACCAGGTAATATTGCCCTGGAAGGACTGAAGGTCTTCGTCCGGCCACTTTTTGCCCTTTTGTTTATCGCGGAAGTAGGTATCAATGGTGGCTTTGAAGATTTTATTTTTGCGGTAGCCGACTGTGATTTGGTTATCCTTATTGAGCATGACGCCAAGTATCCAGTTGCGGCCGGCGCGGGAGTGGAACTGGGTTTTGGTTTCATTGAGGGTGAAGGGGGCGTTCATTTGGGAGAGAAGCTGGACGATGAGGCGCTCGACAGCATGGAAATTGAAGATAACCTTGCAGGAGACGATGATATCATCGGCGTAGCGGGTGTAGCAGAGGCGGTCAGTGATGGGGGTTCCGTCCGGGTTATGCTTGCCGGATTCAAAATGATTGACGGCCTTGGCGAAGGTGTGGTCAAAGGGGATCATCATGATGTTGGTGATGAGCGGGGAGATGGGGGTGCCCTGCGGCAGTGCTCCGTTGAGGAAGCAGAGGTCGAGGGCTTTGAGCAGCTCCGCGCGGCCGGTGGGGCTGGCGAGGATGAGATTGAAGGGATAAATGAGTTCAAACTGGAAAAGGACAAACGCCGGTGTGGTGGAGGGGAAAAAGCCATGGAAATCAAAGTGGGCGAACCACCAGGCATTGAACTTTTGGTGACGTTTGGCGGCGGAGAGGACGCTGCGGTCCTCGACATAGGCGAAGGCGCAGGTGTGGTGGTCGGCAAACATCCAGGACTGGAAGAGGGTTTTGAGTTCCTTGAGGGCTTTCATTAAGTCGGGGTTGGGGGCATCGATCCAGCGGAGGCCGCCGGAAGCTTTGGGGATGGAAAAATGGTTGTACAGGCTGGAACGGGGAGTGGTAAGGCGAAGGGATTCATACTGCTGGTTGAACGCCTGGAGCTGAAGAATCATTTGTTCCACCTTGGTGATGCGCATGATGCGGGGAGGAACTTTGTTGCAGATGACGGTACGGGTAGCACCGTGGCCGCCGGTGGAAAGGTTGGCGAGGTTGAAATCCCCGCGGAGGAGTTCTTCAAACGTCATTTCCCGGAAACGTTCCGGGCAGTTATAAGTGATGTAAACCATGTGAGTGCTCCTTATGTGAGGGTTATGTTTGTGTTCTGATGGGAGATGGAGGCTGCCGCGGTACCATCTTTCGTTGGATTGACCCAGATTGTTGCTCTGGTTGATGCGATGGTTTCCTGATTTGGACGCACCTTTTTGGGTTACTGCAACCTTTGTAGGTCAATATGTGTGGATTGGACTTAATCGTTTTCCACAAGTCGGTAGTTAAAAGGCTCAGCGACTGCGTTATTCTAGTCGGGAGTCACCGTGGGGTCCGCTGGCCAGGATCATGGAGTGGGGTGGGTCGGGGTAACAAATTCGTACTCTTGGATATAACCGAAGAGCTTGAAGCGAAAAAAGCTTACAGTATACAACACAAACGAAATTTAATGGAATGCTAAGACGACAGGGTTACAGACCGAGGAATGCGGATTCACCCTGGAGGTTGAAGGGGGCGGAGAGGCCGGTGTGGATCAGCTCGCCTTTTTTGATGAAGTTTTGGAAGTTGGTGACGGTATAGCAGGCGGCAACGCGAACCGTGGGGGCAACGCCGAGAGTAGTGCCGCAGGCCGAAACGGGGACCTGGGCGGTGGCTTCGGCGTGGGTGAAGTTCATTGTGGCGCGGAATTCCTTGACCTGTTTGGGGTCCGACCAATCGGCAGCGTAGAGCTGAGCGTCAAAGAGAGCGGTGCGGATATCAAACATGGCTTTAATGAAGGTGTTAAAGCGGTTGGCATCCACGATTTTCTGGCGGATCTCGATGTTATCCACGGCAAGAAAAACGTAACCGGAGAGGGGCTGGCCGTTCCAGCCGGAGGGTTCCAGACGGATATCCTTTTTGGCTTCCGGGTTGATGGCACAGAGGATATCGCGGAGGGCTTCCACTTTGAGCTGGCCGACCTGAGGGTCAAAGAACATCTGGTTGACGATGTTTTTCTTTTCAACCGTATCAAAATCATAGAGGGTGAAGTTGGTCAGGCCATAGCGGGCAAGAAGCTCTGCGATGGTGGAGCCGACCGAACCGCAGCCAATGATGTGAATGCGGCCTTTGACATCATGCGGGGAGAAGACATCCAGGCTTTTGGCAAGATTCATAAAGCACCTCCGTTGGTGAGATAATCATAATAGGTGGGGTAGTGGTCGTAATAATTGCCGTCATCGTCCATCCAGCAGCGGGCAGCGTTATCCCAGACGACATGGGGTGCGGTGCTGCCGGTGGGTTTGACGGGAGAATTCGTTTTGGAATAAGTGGGAAGAGCCTTGGTGACAAGGGACTGAGCGGTGGCGGCAAAATCGGAGAGGGTATCGGTGTAGGTAACAGAGATATCGTCTTTATCGTAGATTTTGTTGGCAGCGTAGTCATACAGGCGGGCGGTGAACTCGCCGCGTTTATTCCAGATCATGAAGAGGTAAAAATCATTGCCCTTGAGCTTATTGACAATGTTGGATTCGTTTGCATCGTCAACGCCGGATGGGGAGGTGGACATGTTGACGTGGCTGTGAGCCTGGTAGCGGATGTTGTTGAAGGTTTCATCGGACTGGGAGAGCAGCCAGTCGTTGTATTTGTCCTGGTCGGTTTCGACGGTGACGCCAGTAACCTGCTGGGGATAGACGAGGATATCATAGATTTCATACTCGGTAGGGGAGAGCTGGCGCATGAGGCCGTGCCAGGCGACCTCCGAAGTGAAATCGTCAATGAGGCGGGACTGTTTGGCCCAGGCATCGGCGGTGAAATTGATGTTGATTTTGTCTTTTGCTTTGGTCTTTGCGAGCTTGACAGAGCCGGCGAGGAGCTGCTGACGATAGAGTTCGATGGCGGCATCCAGAGCGGTCTGATCAATACGGATAACTTGCATGGTTTATTCTCCTTCCTTAACGGAATCGTTTGCGGATTTGAGCTGTTCAATGGCCTGCTTGGGGGTGATGGATTCACCAGCGGCGGTCAGGATGACGGGGATATCCGTGTGATAGGCGGTGGCGAAATCATCAAAGAAATATTTGGTGGAGATTGTTTCGACGAGGTTCATGCTGCTGGCGCTCTGCTGACAGATGGCAATGGCGGCAATAAAATCTCGGCGATCCTCGGCATCCTCCAGCATGGGTTCATAGTTACCGAGGCAGGAGTGATGATTGATGTGAGGGTTGGGAACAGCCTGAATAGCGCTCATATTGATTTGGTCGGACATGGCTGTGACATGGCAGTTGTAATTAAGCCTATAGGTGGCAGCGAGTTTGATTTTGAAGATATGGTCAACGAACACAGCCCGGAAAAGGATGCGGACATCGTGTTCTTCTTCGCCGGTAAGATCCTCATAGGGGCGGTCGGTGTTGAGGACAAAGGTTTCGACATCATCCGGGTCATAGTTGGAGAGGAACGTGGTGATGGTGAGGAAAAGCGATTCACCGTCAGTACAGACGGAGATGCCCTTTTGAGTGTGGAGATAATCCTTGAGTTCCGTGATAAAGGTGGATTCATCTTTGGAGTCAAGGCCGGTCAGCTCACAGTTGATGCTGGTGATGTTGGTAAAAATTCCTGCGATACGGGCGCGGGTTTCTTTCAGCTCACGGTAAAGACTTTCAATTGACCGCTTGAGATCCGCTTTACGGCGGTCAATGGTACCTTTGAAGAGGGATTCGATTGCTTTATCTACGGCCCTGGAGGTCAGATCGGTTTTGTTATAAAGGGCTTCCGCCATCCGGGCGAGGGTTTCCGAGCCAGTATCCGGGGTGGAGAGGGCGCGAAGGTAAGCGAGTTCATCGGAAGTGAGGGGGTGATCCTTGAAGAGCCAGGGCAGCAGGCGGGGCATGGCCGAGGCAACACGGTTGTAAAAAACACTGCTGTAGAGGTCGCCGTCGTGCTGGGGCTGGACGATGGTGATACGGGCGGCTGCATCCTGATAAACTTTGTACTTATCAGAGAGATAAGCGCTGATATCCTTGACTTCCTGGATGGAATCGGGGATGGTGGCTTTATTGGTGGCGAAGAACAGAAGGGATTCATTCGGGTTAGTGGAAGGCTGCAGGCCGGAATCATCGCCGAGGATGGTAAGGGTATTACCTGCGGTGAGGCGGGGGTAGACCGTGCAGGCCAGAGCCTTGGTGAAAATTACTTTGAAAGTGGTGCGGCAGGGGGTGTTGTCCTGCCATGTGATGGTGGGCGACATGTAGTTGAGAATATCGGTGCAATTGGGAAGAGGCATGGTGATTCATTTTTCCTTTCTGATTAGATTTGGAACGATTGGCCGCGTTTGCGTTGCCCGCTGCCCGCCGCGTGGAGGCTGTTCCTGTAAGGCAGCACCCCGGTGGGGGGGAAGAGACACCACCGGAGCGGAATCAATCAAGCGTTATCCTGCTTGGCAATATTGACCAGGTAGCACTTTTCCGAGATACCGAAGTCCGCGAAGGTCTTATCCAGGTCGCCTGCAGCCAGAGAGGAACCATTCAGCTTGGTCTGGCCGGTGGTATAATCGACATCATGAGCTTCCAGGACGGAACGCAGGGTGGTGTTGGGGTCAACGGGGTAGGTGTTGCGGTGCAGGTTATCGACGATCGTAACGTTAATCATGGTAAAAAATCTCCTTATGATGAAATATTTTTATGTTGGATTGTGGATTGGGGAAGAAAAATCATGGCCGGACGTGCTTGTGGGGGTGAGCGCCGGCCGTTTTGCTTACTGAGCGGCGGTTTCGTTTTCCGGGGCGGCCGGGGTGGAAACTTCAATGCCGGCGATGATGGCATCGTGGTCGGCCTTGAGCTGAGCCAGGGTTGCGGCGGCCTGGGTTTCGATTTCATCCAGGTGCTTCTTGGCAAAGCCGATGCGCTCGGCGACATGCTCCTTGGCCTTGGTGATGTTTTCGAGGTCGGCGGGCAGGTCCTCAACGTAGATAGCATTGTCGGTGCCGAAGGCGGACTTGGCGAAGCAGATGCCGTAGGTGGACATGCTCTGCTTGGCGGACGGGGCGATGGCGAACAGGATTTCATCGGGGTCGTCGGTTTTCTTGCCGGGCTTGGTCAACTGCAGAGCCTGAGGTGCCTTAGCCTTGAGGGTTTTGAGCTGAGCCATGGTCAGGGCGGAGGTGATGGAGAAAGTGGTTTCGTTGATACGGATGGTAGACATAATGTTGTCCTTTCTTTGGCGTTTGGCCAATGTACAAATATTTGCAAAGTGCGGGATGCACGATTGCTTAGGTTGGGGGATTGATGAGGGAAGCGAGTTCATGCTGGGCTTCCCGGTAGGTATCGGCGGACTGGATGAAGGTGGGGCCGTCACGGATTTCGTAATGGCCGTGGGTGGGGATGATGATGTACATGAGGGTCAACTCCTTTTACTTGCGAAAACTTGTAAATAACAGGGTGAAATAAAACCTGCCAGACGGGGCAGGGCGGGGAACAAATTATAATAAGGCTGGGATGCGCTGTGAGAAACGAGAAGAAAACGGGCGAGAAACTGCATGGCCACAAGGAAACACGGCCTGTAGGGGCTGTGTGGGGCGCTGAGAGGGATGCGGTTTCATACTGGCGGGTGACTTTGTGATTTTGATTATATACAAGTTTTCGCAAATGTTCAAGCCGTAAAAATGTTGCTTGATGCGGTGAGAATGTTGCATGGCCTATGACAAAATATGTTCGTTTTTTGGCGGTACAAACCCGGTAAAGCGGTGGGTTAGTAAAAGTAATGTTCCAAAACGGCCTAAAAATTGCGTGTCAATACGACTAGGAAGGTTCAAAATCGGGCTGAAAACAGCACGTCAATAGCGTTTATATATAAAGATAAAGAAAGATATATAAG
>ERZ1034844.1604-NODE-1604-length-10448-cov-5.707014_pt1 | contig 10448 bp, 8 predicted proteins | sample MGYA00520594_ERZ1034844 | MGnify/ENA primary metagenome ERZ1034844 (study PRJEB33766, sample SAMN09781733) | gut metagenome | biome: gut microbiome | host: Homo sapiens | place: Madagascar | study: EMG produced TPA metagenomics assembly of the PRJNA485056 data...
GTACAATCTCATGAGACCGTAGAGGTTGGTCACTATTTTGAAGATGAAGATTATGACGAAAAAATAAAGATATATTCTCCAATTTTAGAACCATTAATTGATAAAATGGTTAGGGAAAACATATGTGAAGAAGATTTTTATTTTAGACTTTGGAAAGTAATGTTAGATGAGTCGTTTTTTGCAGAGGATATTGATAAGATTTGTGTACTTATGATCTTGATTTCTGATCCACGGATTCCTTATTTTGAGTTAGGACCGGCTATGCAAATGGACAATAGCAAATATAGAGAAATATCTAATACAATTAGCGACGAAATCGCCAAATCTTTGTTTGTTGTTTCTCGTGGATATTCACAAAATACTGAAGTTGCATCTCAGTTATATGAAGTATTAGAGAGAATAAGCGATAAAGAAAGAAAGATCGTATTGTTGGCAAATATAATTGGCTTTTTCAATTCGAAGCTCAATGTGTTATATGAATACGTAAAGGAAAATATGGATGAGCATGGAGAATAGGGGGCAGGTATCTTGATACCACAGTTTAATAAAAGCTGAAAAATTAAATATTTTCCAAGCAAAATGCACTTGTAGTTTTTACTATAAGTGCATTTTTTACGAAATATCAACGAATCAAGATATTTATGATAAAAATTATATTCCTTTACACTCAGCACCGCCGTATTGTGAGATTATGATGCTTGCATATTTGGCGTTCGGGGTGGTGATTTTTACAGGATATTGCAATTTCTTTTCGTAAACAAACATTAGCTGTTACCCCCTAAGTCCCACGGCCACGGATTTTTGAGCCATGATACGCCGGGGTCTGAATTTGAATAGAGCGGACCGCAGTTTTCCTCAAACTCATTGACGAGCTTCTCGTTCTTTTCCTCATATTTTTTGTAGAGGGCAAGGGCGCTGAGATCATCGGGATGAGTGTCAAGATAAAGATGAAGTTCCCACATGGCGAACTGTACGGCATCAATCTGCTGTAAAAGCATTGCTCTTGTCATCTCATACCACGACCCCGAAAGGGCTTGTCGAGGACGGGAAACAGTGTGCCTGCTTTGAGTGCCTGTATCTCATCGTATGTCGCCGTATCCGTCTGAAAAGGGACGTATGCCATTGCGACGACGGGATCATCGGGCAGGGCGGCTCCGGCTCCGCTCCGAATTTCCGGCATAGCATTACGATTGAAACCCATAGGCGCCTTTGCAGGACGGTCATATGGATAATTGTTCAATTTAATTAGCTCCTTTTGGCAACTGTGAAAAGCAGTTGCTTTATTTTTGGCATTTGCCTATTATCAGGATATGTCGGAAATTTTTTTGTGGTACAAAAATAGGGCTGCGCATAATGCGTAGCCCCTTGTGATTTATACTATTATTTTATCTGCAATTTCATATGCAAAATCGCCGCTTTTGAGAAGAGAAACCAATTCAGCCTCATCCTGAGGAATAAACGGAGTTCTCGTTGCACAGAGATTATCGTGACCGATGTGGTGGTAATCAGTGCCCATTGTTGCAATCTTTCCCTTTTCCTCTGCAAGCCTTGCGGCAAGTGCAACTCTCGAATTATGATTCGGGTGCATATTGAAAACTTCAATGCCGTCAAGATATTCCTCATATCCCGTTATCATATCGTCCCTGAACGGGTGTGCCTGAAGAAGAAACATACCGTCTGCCTTGAAGTTCTTTACGAAATTTTCAAGAGTCCCGTCGCCTGTCACATACGAATACATTTCCTCAAGCTGACTGATATCAAAGCCGTAGAAAAGGTAATCGTTATCGTTTTCGTGAAGGAATCGAAGTTCGGCACCGAGATATACTTTCATACCGAGCTTTTCACCCATTTCACGTGCACGGAAAAAATCGTCACGGTAAATATCGAGAAAGTCCTTCTGCGACTTTTCAAAAAAGTGATTTGTTATTGCGATACCGTCATATCCCGCATTATGGAATATTGTAACTACATTCTCCGGCTTAACCTCGCCGCATCGGCTGGCAGGTGAGGTATGAGCGTGGAGCTCAAGCCTGTACGGATATGATTTTTTTATTTGATCTTTTAACTCATCCTTAATCATAACAGCCTCCTGTTAAATTTCATCAATCATCATTTTATATACCATATCTCCGATCTCGCTTGTTTTGAGCGGAGCAATTTCGTCATACGGTATAATCTTCAAAATCCTGAGATAGACATCGGAATGATGCCTGAACATATTTTTATTCGCGTCACGTGTATTACTGACAACGGAAACGACAATCGGAACTTTCGCTTTCTTGGCAATTTTAAATGCGCCGCATCTGAACGGCAGGAGAGTGCCTGGATTTTTGTTGACATAGCCCTCGGGATAGATGCCCATTGCACAGACGCCGTTTTTAATGTTGTCCGCCGCCTTGTTGATCGCCTTGACAGCCTCACGGTTGTTCTCACGGTCAAGTCCTATACAGCCTGATTTCGCCATATATTTTCCTGCGGCAAAGATGCCGAAAAGCTCTTTCTTGGCAACAAACGCAAGGTTCTTGTCCGCCAGTGCGGAGATCGTTATTATCGGGTCAAAGGTCGATAGATGATTGCAAACGAGCAGGAAATGACCATCGTCGGGGACGAGCTCAGTGCCTTCGGTGTGAACACGAACCTTGGCGGTTTTCAGGAAAAGCCTGATACTCGAAAGCATAAGACGGCGGTATGAATTGTGAATATTGTCGGTATATTTACTGTCGGCAGTAAACGAGTAAAGACAGAATACGATCAGATGCAGAAGCAAAAAACCGACGTATATCAAAGGCAGCAGCAAAAGCGGCTTCCATATGTCCCGCAGGCCGTTAACCGATCCACGGGAATACATTATTACAAAATCCAGCAATGCACTCAGCAGGGCATAAATAAACGCCATAATAACTCCGACCTTTAAGGCAATACCGCACAAACGGGGTGCGCGAATTACGCAGTGAGATTTTTTAACAATAGCTTTTGCATAGATGAACAGGTTATGCCTCTTTCTTATCGAACGAGCCGGTGTAGAGCTGATAATATCTGCCCTGCTCAGCGATAAGGCTGTCGTGACTGCCTCGTTCAATAATACGTCCGTGATCAAGTACCATTATAACATCGGAATTTTGAATTGTCGAGAGCCTATGTGCAATTACAAATACCGTTCTGCCTTTCATAAGGGCATCCATACCCTTTTGAACGATAGTTTCGGTACGGGTATCAATTGAGGACGTTGCTTCATCGAGAATCATAACCGGGGGATCTGCTACCGCTGCCCTTGCAATTGCAAGGAGCTGGCGTTGACCCTGTGAAAGGTTGCCGCCGTTGGAGGTGAGCATTGTATTGTAGCCCTCGGGGAGCATTCTGATGAATTCATCAGCATTTGCGAGCTTTGCGGCGGCAATACATTCTTCATCCGTGGCGTCGAGCTTGCCGTAACGGATGTTATCCATTACTGTGCCGGTAAACAGGTTGGTCTCCTGAAGCACAATTCCGAGTGAATGACGCAGATCGTCCTTTTTGATCTTATTGATATTGATGCCGTCATAACGGATTTTTCCGTCGGCAACGTCATAAAATCTATTGATAAGATTCGTGATTGTGGTCTTGCCTGCGCCTGTTGCACCGACGAACGCAACTTTTTGACCCGGTTCGGCGAAAAGTGAAATGTCGTGAAGAACAATTTTATCCGGCGTGTAGCCGAAGTCCATATGTTCCATACGGACGTCACCCATAAGTCTCGTGTAGGTTACGCTTCCGTCCTCGTGAGGGTGTTTCCAAGCCCAGACGCCTGTGCGCTCCTTGCACTCAACAAGCCGGCCGTCAACCTCTTTTGCGTTGACGAGCGTAACATATCCGTTGTCGACCTCGGGCTTCTCGTCCATAAGATCGAACACTCTGTCTGCGCCGGCAAGAGCCATAACAATGCTGTTGATGTGCTGAGAAATCTGGCTTATATTGTTGGTGAACTGCCTTGTCATATTAAGAAACGGGACAACAACCGCAATTCCGAGAGCCTGACCGGAGAATGAGAGGTTGTGAACGTTGGGGGAGAGGATGAGAAGTCCGCCGATAAATGCGATGCAGACATAGAGGATGTTGCCGATGTTGCCCATAATCGGCATAAGAATGTTAGCAAAGCTGTTTGCCTTTGAAGCCTCTTTGAAAAGCTCTCCGTTGATTTTATCAAAGTCGTTGCAGCTTTCTTTTTCATGGTTGAATACCTTCACAACCTTTTGACCGCTCATCATTTCCTCGATAAAGCCCTCCGTCTTACCGAGAGCCTTCTGCTGACGTACGAAGAATTTTGCCGAATTTCCGCCGACGAATTTAACAACGATCATCATAAGAGCGACTGCACCGAAAACGATCAATGTCATCCAAACGCTGAGATAAAGCATATAAGCGACAAGGATAATGATTGTCAGAGCGGACTGTATGAGTGCTGGCATTGCCTGAGAAACGAGCTGACGAATGGTGTCAATATCGTTTGTGTAGTAGGACATTATATCGCCGTGCGGGTGAGTGTCGAAATATTTTATCGGCAGCTTCTCCATCTTGCCGAACATAGCCTTACGTGTTTTATTAAGAAAGCCCTGAGTTACTACCGCCATTATTCTTGAATGGAAGAAGGAGGCGGCAACACCGACAAGATAAATGCAGCCCATTGTTGCAATGATTTTGACGATGTTCGGCAGCGCCGCGTCCCAGCCTGTGTCTATTCCTTTCGTTATTTCAACAATAAAGCTGTTAAGGAACAGGTTTGAGGTTGTTGAGGCAAGCGTTGACAGGATTATACATATAACGACCGCAATCAGCGGAGTCTTATACTCGCTGAAAAGCATTTTCATCAGTCTTTTAAAGGTTCCTTTTTTTGCTCCCGATTTCATTCCCATCATCGGGGCTCTTCTTCCTTTCGGCATCGGATTACTCATCAAAATCACCTGCCTTTGTCTGAGATTCATATACCTCACGGTAAATTTCGTTATTTTCCATAAGCTCGTCGTGAGTGCCGATTCCGTTAATCTCACCGTTGTTGAGGACGATTATTTTGTTGGCATCCTGAACGGAAGAAATACGCTGTGCGATAATGAGCTTTGTTGTGTCGGGAATTTCTTCACGGAAAGCTTTTCTTATCATTGCATCGGTTTTTGTATCAACTGCGCTTGTGGAGTCGTCGAGAATTAGGATTTTCGGCTTTTTGAGCAAGGCTCTTGCAATACAAAGCCTCTGCTTCTGCCCGCCGGAAACATTTGCGCCGCCGCGCTCGATGTGGGTGTCGTACTTGTCGGGCATCTGCTCAATAAATTCATCCGCCTGAGCGAGCTTGCAGACTCTTATTATATCCTCATCGGTTGCATTTTTGTCGCCCCAGCGAAGATTTTCCTTAATCGTTCCTGAGAAAAGAACATTCTTCTGAAGTACAACGGAAACCGCGTCACGCAGAGTTTTAACGTCATATTTTCTGACATCAATTCCGCCGACCTTGACGCTTCCTTTTGTTACGTCATAAAGCCTTGGGATAAGCTGGATAAGTGTTGACTTACTGCTTCCTGTTCCTCCAATGATTCCTATTGTTTCACCGGAATTTATGTGGAAGTTTATATTACGCAGTGTGTCAACTTCCTGCTTTTTCGAATAAGCGAAATCAACATTTTCAAAGTCGATTGAACCGTCCGCAACCTTTCTGACGGGGTTAGCCGGATTTTTGATTGTGCTGTCCTCATCGAGAACCTCGACAATACGTCCTGCAGAAGCGAATGACATCGAGATCATAACCATTGTCATTGAAACCATCAAAAGACTCATGAGTATCTGCATACCGTATGTCAGTATTGAAGAAAGTCCGCCGACCTTAAGATCTACGCCGCCCGATGTAACAATTATTTTTGCTCCGAAATAGAATACTATGAGCATAATAACATATATTGCGGCGCTGACAAGCGGATTGGTGAGAGCCATAAGCTTTTCTGCCTTGGTGAAATCGTTGCAAACATTATCGGAGGCTTCGGAGAATTTCTCGTTTTCATAGTCCTCACGGACAAATGATTTTACCGCCCTGATGCCCGCAACGTTTTCCTGAACGGAATTGTTCATCGCATCATAGCGCTTGAAAATGCGCTTGAAAAGCGGCATTACCATCTTTATCATCAGAACAAGTCCGACTGCAAGAAACGGAATAAGCGCAACAAATGCCGTTGTCAGCTTCGGGCTGAGCTTGATAGTCATAACGATTGAGAAAACAAGCATCAACGGGCTTCTGATTGCCGTTCGTATGATCATCATATATGAGTTCTGAACGTTTGTTACATCGGTTGTAAGTCTTGTTACAAGGCTTGATGCCGAGAATTTGTCGATGTTTGAGAATGAATAGTTCTGAACCGCATAGAACAGATCGTGTCGGAGATTTTTTGCAAATCCGCACGAGGCTACGGCACAGAAATATCCGGCAAGCGCACCGCAGGTGAGCGAGCAAACCGCAAGAATCACAAGCTTGATTCCGTAGCTTGTTATGAAATCCATACCTTGCCCGTCCCTGATGCCGTCGATGAGCTGGGCGGTTATAAAAGGTATAAAGCACTCAATGACGACCTCGCCGGTAATAAACAGCGGACTGAGCAGAGACGGCAGCTTGTATTCACGGATACATTGCATAAGTCTTTTTATCATATGCATTTCAGCATTCCTCCTTTTCCTTTAAATAATAGCTTTTTAGATTTTGTTTCATCCTTTTGAGATAACTGTACAGCGCTTTCTTTTCATCGAGACTGAATCCCTCAGTCAGAACGCTTTCAACCAAAGTCATATCCTCCGCCATAAGGTGCGATATAGACTTCGACTTATCCGTCATAACAATTTTCTTAAGACGTGCGTCGTAGCTTACCGACTGTCTTTCCACAAGACCCTTTTGTTCCATAAGATTTATAACCTTTGAAGCGGTTGAGCGTGTTATTCCGAAAGCCTTTTCAATATCTTTTTGAAAAACGTCGTGGTCGCTGTTTTCGGCAAGGTAGCCGATTATACAGCCGTTTGTGCCGGTCATTGACTCAATCTGCTTTTTATTCGGCAGATTTTCAATGAACCTGTAAATCAGATGTGAAAGCGACCGAAGTTCGTTATGAACCGTTTCTTTCATATGTTCACTCCCTCATATGTTTGTACGACATTCAACATTATAGTTTACCATTCAACAATTGTCAATATATCCGACTGTTAACAATTTATGAATTTTTTATTTATTTCAAAAGAAAAAATCACCCGAAAAGGTAGGGGGGAATAAACCTTTTCGGGTGATCTGAACTTTGTGCCTTAATGCCGTCACGCAAAATCCGAGCGTCTCGGATCCGATTTGAAATCGGGGTGCAATCCGCATGGCGGTACTGCGGCATGCGAGAATTTTTAATATCAACGGCTCGCAAAAGCCGAGTCTCTCAGAATTTTCTTGAGATAGCGCCTGCTGTCAGAAGATTCAAGAGAGCACGGAATGAAAACTTTTTTTCATTTGCGATCTCGTTTAATATTTTTTCCTCTGCTACGTAATACATATTGTTTGTCATAAGTCATTCATTCCTTTCTTTTTCTTTTGTGACTACATTATAGCACGCTTGTTTTTATTTGTCAAGCGTTTTGCACAAATAATTTGTGCTCAATTTGTGCACTTTTACCCATATAAATTTGTGCTATGTGCATAATCACCTAATTGCAATATATTTAAGGGTGTCGAAAGGTGTGATTTTTGCCATTTTTCACAAGTCGATTGAATGATATCGAACATTGAGAACATTAAAGCATAAAATGCGCCTGATTCAACTTTTATTATAATATGTATATTGACAATTTTTTGTCATTGTGCTAAAATTTATGCCGAGTTTTTAGGAGGTATTGCATAATTATGTGGTGGAAAATTATCTTGATCCTTTTGGCTTTGTTTATTATCGTAACTCTCATAAGGGCGATTTTCTACAAGCCGAAGAAAATTGAGGGCGTAAAAATCGAAGATGCGAATATCGACGAAAATAAGGTTGCCGAGCATCTTTCAAAAGCGATTCAATGCAAAACCATTTCTCGAAGTGATCCCGATGAGATAGAATGGTCGGAATTTGATAAATTCCATAATTTCCTCGATGAGGCGTATCCGCTCATAAGGCAGAACACAACCAAGGAAAAGGTCTCAAAGGCAAGTCTTATCTACCGTTGGAAGGGTAAGAATCCCGATCTTGAGCCTATGGCTCTGCTTTCTCACCAGGACGTTGTCCCCGTTGCCGAGGGTACGGAGGATGACTGGACTTACGATGCGTTCAGCGGATACAACGACGGTGAGATTATCTGGGGCCGTGGAGCTCTTGACATGAAGAATCACCTTATCTGCGTTATGGAGGCTGTCGAGTCCCTTATGGAAGAGGGCTTTCAGCCGGAGAGAGATGTTTATCTCTGCTTCGGACACAATGAGGAAATTGTTTGTTCCAAGGAATCGGGCGCAGACGAAATTGTTAAGGTTCTTCAGTCAAGAGGCATACATCTTGACAGCGTCCTTGATGAGGGAAGCGCACTTCTCCGTCTTGATGTAAAGGGACTTATTCATACTTATATTGCCGCCGTCGGTGTTGCCGAAAAGGGCTATGCCGATATGAGGCTCACCGTTCACGACAAGGGCGGTCACACTTCCGCCGCTCCGAAGCACAGCGGTATGGCAAAGCTCGCCAATACAATTAAGGACGTTGAAAGGCATCAGTTTAAGTCGCATATGCTTCCGTTCCTCACCGAGCTTTTTGATACGGTCGGCAGAAAAGCAACATATCTCGGCAGGGTCGTAATGTGCAATGTGCCGCTCCTCAAGCCGATTATCAAGCTCGTTCTTAAAACAATTCCCGAGTCGGCAAGCATGGTAAGAACGATTCAGAGTATTTCAATGTGCGAGGGAAGCCCCGAGCCGAACATTCTCCCGCAAAGACCGAATATCACAGTCAATTTCAGACCTCTTCCCGGTGACACGGTTGACGATGTCGAAAAGCATATCCGTAAGGCGGTTCGCTATAAGGACCTTGAAGTTGAACGTCTTTACAGCAAGGAAGCAACAGCATTTTCTCCAACCGATTCAAGGGCGTTCAATGCAATCAAAAAGGTTGAAGAGGGACTTCATCCGGGCGATGTTGCCGTTGCACCTTACCTCGTAATGGGCGGAACGGATTCATACCGCTACGGCAAAATCTGTGACAACATTCTCCGTTACGCTCCGTTCAACGTTTCGGTTGCTCTCTTCCTCACAACTCACGCAACAGATGAGCGCTGCCCGATCTCGGCACTCAAGGAAAGTGTGATTTTCTTCAGAGAGTATATAAAAGAAGTATCAAAGAAAGACTAAAAAGCAGTTCCTTTCGGCGCAGAAAACGTTTTTTCGCCCACTCGCAGTGCAAAAGCACAGCTTCGGGACGAAGAAAACGCTTTCTGCATCCGAAATTAACCGCTTTTATTTTTTGTGGCAGTTTCTTTGGCAAAGAAAACGTTTTTCGCCCACTTGCATTGCAAAAGCACGGCTTCGGGACGAAGAAAACGCTTCAATTTCAATAATATATCACAAAAATCCGATTACTTTATTAAAGCAGTCGGATTTTTTTGCTGTCATAAAATTGCCGTTACGGGGAAAATATTACCAATTTGTTAATTCTTTCAAATACCTCTTGAATTTTGCTGAAAAGGGGGCTATACTTAATTAGCACTCACGAATAAAGAGTGCTAATTTGCTATAATTTTTTTGATAAGGTGATATATATGCGAACAAAACAGTTTAAGGCAGAATCAAAAAAGCTGCTCGATATGATGATCAATTCGATCTACACTCATAAGGAAATTTTCCTGCGTGAGCTTATTTCAAATGCGAGCGACGCAATGGACAAGCTCTATTATCATTCGTTGCAGAATAACCTTGCGCTCAACAGGAGCGATCTGACGATCAAAATTCAGCCGAACAAGGAGGAGAGGACCCTCACAATTTCCGACAACGGTATCGGTATGACGGGTGAGGAGCTTGAATCTAATCTCGGTACAATCGCGAAGAGCGGCTCGTTTGACTTTAAAAACGATAACGAGAAGAAAGAGGACGTTGACATAATCGGTCAGTTCGGCGTCGGTTTCTATTCCGCATTTATGGTAAGCGACAGGGTTGAGGTTGTAAGCAAGGCATTCGGTGACGCCGAGGCTCACAAATGGACATCAAAGGGCGCCGACGGCTATACGATTGAGCCGTGCGAGGCTGATTTTGATCACGGCACCGTGATCACTCTTTATCTCAAGGAAAATACCGACGACGATGACTACAGCCAGTATCTTGAGGAATACAGAATCAAGGAAATCGTCAAGAAATATTCCGATTACATCAGATATCCGATCACGATGGACTGCACCCACAGCCATCTTAAAGAGGGCACGGAGGACGAGTATGAGCAGGTAACGGAGAC
>ERZ1034844.1605-NODE-1605-length-10445-cov-3.878441_pt1 | contig 10445 bp, 8 predicted proteins | sample MGYA00520594_ERZ1034844 | MGnify/ENA primary metagenome ERZ1034844 (study PRJEB33766, sample SAMN09781733) | gut metagenome | biome: gut microbiome | host: Homo sapiens | place: Madagascar | study: EMG produced TPA metagenomics assembly of the PRJNA485056 data...
CCTGGCGGAAAAGATCCGTCAGAATCCGCAGACGCATTTGTGCGGTGTTGCCTTATGCTTTTTTCTGCTTTTTCTCCCCCTTGGTATACACCAGCGCCGAAATTGCCGACGCAACCGGTACCGTCAGCACCACGCCGCCGGTGGATGCAATGCCCTGTGCCAGCTCCATGGCGAGATAATCGGAGCTGAGCAGGTGGCCCATATCGTAGCCGTAGGCCAGCAGCAGAATCATGGTGGTCAGCGCCGTACCGGTATAGGCCAGGATTAAGGTATTGGTCATGGTGCCGATCATGTCCCTGCCGATGCGCATACCGGAGCCCATCAGCGCCCGGGCATTGAGTGCAGGATTCAGCGTGTGAATCTCCTCCAACGACGCCGCAACGGACATGCCAACGTCCATCACTGCGCCCAGCGCCGCAATCAGCACCGACGCCATGAGCATTGGCCGCAGCTCCATCCCCGTGGTCTGGGTAATCATCAACAGCGACTCCGCGGAATCCAGATTATAGCCGGAGATATGCAGCACCCCGGAGAAGATCCAGAACAGCACGCCTAAAAACTTTACAAAAGCAGCGGCCCTGAGTCCATGCCCAAGGCCGCCGTTTTCTACATTAAATTCTCGATGCTGCGTCATACCCGGATCGAGTTGCGCCGCGGACATTCTTTGCCACCACGCAATCACCCACTGGCTCAAAGAACAGGCTCAGCCCTCGGAATTCCTCCGCCTGTTTTGCTCTTGCCCGCATACCTGCCGCCAATACCACCGTATCCGCAGGCAGAACAGCATGGTTTCCATAGCTGTCCGCAACCTCCATGCCCTCGTCGGTAATGCCGGTACACTTCACGCCGCAATAGCAGGTGACATATTCGTTCAGGTGCTCGATCAGCGCCTGCCGGGGGATGGAATAATCCTCCATGGCAACGCTCTGCGCCATTTCCACCAGGGTAACATGCTTATGGAGATACATGGAAAGGTACAGCGCCGTCTCGCAGCCCACCAGGCCGCCGCCCAGCACCGCAATATTGTCGCCCATGTCCTCTCCGGCCAGCCCCTTCCGGTAGCATTCCTCCGCAGTAATCACGTTGTCACCGTGGACGCCGGGAATGGGCGGAATCACCGCATCTGCGCCCACTGCCGCAATCACCGCATCAGGCTCCATGGCCTCCACCATCTCCGGAGTTGCCTTGGTGGACAGCCGAACGTCCACCCCCAGCTTATCCAGCATATGAATCTGGTAGTCCATGAAATTCTCCAGCACCTTCTTAAAGGCCACCTGCCGGGAAAAAACCAGCTTGCCGCCCAGATGATCCTCCTGCTCCAGCAGCGTTACCTGATGGCCCCGCTGGGCTGCCACCATCGCAGATTCCATGCCCGCCGGTCCGCCGCCGATGACTACCACCCGGCGCTTTTCCTCGGGGGGCTCCTCCAGCAGCTTCAGCCGGTATTCCCGTCCCACCGTGGGGTTGACGGAGCAGGCAAAGGCCGTATTCCGTCCGTAGTCCAGGCAGTGGAAGCAGCGGATGCAGGGAATGATCTCGTCTTCCTTGCCGTGGAGGGCCTTGTCCGGTGCATAAGCATCGGAAATGGTTCCTCGGGCCATGGCGATCAGATCCGCGCCGCCGGTGGCAATGGTCTGCTCCATCAGCTCCGGCTGCTGGAATGCGCCCAGGGTCAGTATGGGAATGTGAATCTCCCCGCTCTCCTTCACCTCCCGGGCAAGATAGGCATTGCAGCCTGCAGGCAGGAAGTTGTTGGGGTGCATAATGTGCTCGGTTTCGCTGTAAAAGCTGCCGCAGGAGATATGGGCAATGTCGATTTTATCCTGCACCAGCTTCAAAAATGCGATACAGTCCTTGGGGGTAAAGCCGCCGTCGGTGAGCTCGCTGCCGGAGATACGATATTCAATCAGCAGCTTCCGGCCCACCCGATTCCGGATGGCGTCCAGAATCATAATCGGGAACTTCGCCCGATTTTCCAGACTGCCGCCGAATTCGTCCTTCCGGGTGTTGAACTTGGGGGAAAGCATCTGGGACAGCACCAGGCCATGGCCGCCGTGAATCAAAATCATGTCAAAGCCACAGTCCAGTGCCGCTTCCGCCGCATCGGCATAACTGGCTGCGATCCGCTCCATCACCGGCTTTGTGAGCTTGGGATAGCGCTTGCCGTGGCCGTTGACCGTGTAGGACACCAGATTGCCGTCGTCGTCATAGCCGTGGTACTCAAAGGCCAGCAGCTCCAGGGAGATTTTCGCCCCGTAATAGTGCACCGCATCGGTGAGCTGCCGCCACATCCGGTGGTTCTTCTGGGGGAAGATATTCTCATGGGCGTGAACGTCGTCGTTGGGGCGATAGATGTCCATGTTCTGCGCGGAAAATGTAATATTGGCGCTGCCGCCCTTGGCCTTGTTGGCGTAATAGGCAATAACCGCCTCGTTGGGGTACTCCTCCAATCCCGCCAGCAGATGGGTGCCCGCCGGTGCCGACCAGATCCGATTCTTGAAGGTCACGCCCCCGATGGTGATGGGGGAGAACAGATGGGGATATTTCAGCTTCATGTTCGCCGCCTCCGTTTTTTCTTTATCATAGCACAGCCGGCAGGCAGGAACAAGCCCCGCCTGCCGGTATAAGTTTACATGATCTTCATCACAGCAGCATTGCCTTGGAGAATGCGTCCCGCATACCCCGCTGGATGTTGCCGTCCCGGTTGGCGTCGCCGATGACATAGAACTTGGGCACAATGCCTGCAAAGGTCAGCGCCTCGTCCACGTTGGGATTCATGCCGCCGGAGATAATCACGCTGTCGCCGGACACGGTCTTCTCCTCGCCGCCCTGAATGTAGGTGACGGTGTTGCCCTCTACCTTCACGGTGGTGGCGTTCAGGATCCCCTTGATGCCCTCATACTTCTCCCAGGCAGGAGCCATATGGGTTCTGCCGTCGGGTTCGGTCTTGATCCATGCCATGGTGATGTAGTGGAGGTGGCTTGCATCCTTGGCCAGCTCGTCCTGACGGGTGAGCAGGGTCACGTCATGTCCGTTCTCCGCCAGATACATGGCCGTCTCAATGGCGGTTTCGCTGCCGCCGATGCAAACTACATGATGGCCCAGCTCTTTTTCATGGCCGTAAACATCCAGGCAGACCTTGTACTCGGGCTTTACGTTGCCGTTTTCATCCCGCAGGCCGTCGATCTTCGGCACGTTGGGGGTTGCACCGGTGGCTGCCAGCACAGCATCAAAGCCGCCTGCATTGAGCTTCTGGGGGGTGGCTTCGGTGTTCATCAGCACCTTGACGCCAACCTGGCCCATCCGGCGAATCAGATAGTTCTTGAAGTCTCTCAGAGGCCACTTGAAGCTGGAGTAATCGCTGTGGATCAGCTGGCCGCCCAGATAATCGGTCTTCTCAAACAGGGTCACGTCATGGCCCCGCTCCGCTGCCACAATGGCCGCCTTCATGCCCACCGGGCCGCCTCCGATGACCGCCACCTTCTTGGGCGTGGTCTCAGCGTCCACCATCTTGCCCACCTTATGGGCAATGCCCTGGATGGGGTTCACGGAACAGAAGGTCATATAGGGAGCCGACATGGTACCATGGCACTTGTTGCACCACAGGCAGGGCACCACATCCTCGCCCCGGCCCTCATAGAGCTTCTTGCCGTACTCGGGATCGCACATAAATGCCCGGGCCATGCCAATCATGTCGCACTTGCCCTCTTTGATATAGGCATTGATCTCCTCGGGATCCTGGAACCCGCCCACCGGCTCGGTGAGGATCTTACATCCCGCCGCCTTAATGGCCTGAGAATAGCGAATGGTCTCATGCTCGCCCTTCTTAAATGTAAAGCCCGTGGGATGGGACTTGGTCATATCGCATTCCCGCAGCTGGAGAATGTCCGCCACGTCCTCGATGCACTTGGCAAACTCAATGGTGTCCTCCAGGGTATAGCCCTTTGCGCCGCCCACATAACCGTTGGGCTGCTCGCCTGCCACGCACAGCTCCACAATAAAGCTCTTGCCGAAGCGCTTCTTCACGGCTTCCAGGGTTTCATGGAGGAAGCGCACCCGGTTCTCCATGGGGCCGCCATATTCATCGGTGCGGAGGTTGGGGTACAGCAGCATTTCCACGCGCATGGCAACGCCGTCATAACCGAAATCCTTAAACAGCTGGAGCTTCTGGAGGAACGTCTCGATGACCTCGGGCATCATCTCCTTGGGCAGCATCTTGACCGGCTTGCCCGCCATTCCCGGAGGGCCGAATGCCTTGCCGTCAAAGCTGTAGCCGTCGGGATACTTGATATCGGTGTTCACCAGCAGCTTGGAGCCGTAGAAATGAACATCGTCGGCCATCTGGGTGAAATAGTTATAGGTGCCGGGATCGGTGTAGTCAAAGTTCTGCATCCGCTTGGCGTCTTCCACCGGGGCAGAACGCTGACCCGGATTCGACCACTCTGCCAGGGTGATAATGGCCGCGCCGTTCCGGGCCAGACCGCCCATAAAGGTCATAAAGCTGTCGGCGGGATAGGTCTCGGGGCCCTGAAGGAAGTGGGGCGAGGCGTTGGGATACATCGTCCGGTTTTTGATGACTGCGTCTCCAATCTTAATGGGACTCAGCAGTGCGTCATAACGATAGCTCATAGCGGTTCTCCTTTCATTCTTAAAAGGCGGAGTGCCGCGGTACAGCACTCCGCCTTGTTTTTAAGCCACGGTGAGGACAATCTTGCCGGTGTAGGTGCCGGGAACGATTGCAGTTTCCTTTCCGTCTACGGTCATGCTGAGGGTCTTGCCCTCCACAGCCTGGATCTTTGCGCCCTCGGCAATGGTCAGCCCGCCCAGATAGCAGGTCTTGTTGACCGTCCACTGGGAAGCCGCATCGAAGATCGCCTTGGTGCCCTTGTCCTTCTCCACAGGCTCCAGGGTATCGTCCACCAGCCCGATGAGCCACCACTTGCTCTCCTCGGGCTCACCCTGGGTATGAACTGCCTTGCCGGTGGAAATTGCGCCGGTGAGGGTGCAGTTCTTAAAGTCCAGGATCATCTCGTGATCCTCGGCCTGAGCATTGATGAAGTCGCCGTTCAGGGTGCAGCCGGTGAGATGGACTTCCACCTCGTCATGTCCGGGGCCCATGTCCGGCATTGCAGGCATACCAGCAGGGCCACCAGGGCCGCCGGGACCGCCAGGGCCACCGGGACCTCCAGGGCCGCCGGGACCGCCGGGACCACCAGGACCACCGGGACCGCCAGGGCCACCGGGACCTCCAGGGCCGCCGGGACCACCAGGACCGCCGGCAGGCATCGGGCCCATGTTGGGATCATCGTTGGGGAATGCCTCCAGAATCACGCCGATCTTGCTGTTCAGCTGCGCGTCGGAGATGTTCATGGTAACGCCTCTGCCCTTCACCTGAAGCACAGCGCGATCCGTATGAAATACAGTGCCCTTATCCACAGTCAGCGTGCCCTGACCGTTGCCGCCGTGGCACATCACGCCAACCTTCTTGGAATTGACGGTGCAGCCGGTGAAGGTGGCATTGCCCTCCATGCACATGATCACGGGATAGTTGCCCATGTTCAGGGTGCAGCCGGTGAACTGATCCAGGCAGTTGCCGATGGAGTATGCGCCGTAGCCGGTGTTCTCGGACTCCAGCAGGCAGTCGTTCAGGTACAGCCGTGCCTTTTTGGTGGCGTCGGTGGACATGCAGCCCCAGTTCTCGCACTTGATGTGGCAGCGGTTATAGGTTGCGGTTGCGGAATCCACCAGGTTGGTGGCACGGACGCGGCCGGTAAGCCCCAGCATCCACGGCACCTTGGTCATGCCGGAAACGTTGTTGGGCTTGGTGCCGTCCTTGACGAACAGCTCGGAATCGTTGACCTCCAGAGTAGCCTCCTCGCGGCCAACCACGGTCACGCGAATGGAGCCAACGGAGTGGATCTTTGCACGGTTTACGGTGACATGAGAGGTGCCCGCAGCGGTGATGCCTGCGCCGTGGCCAACAAAATCGTTGCCGCCGTTGCCGTTGAGGGTCATGGTGGCGTCGTTGATGGTAACAACGCTGTTGCCGTCTACATATACGCCGCCGAAGTTATCGGCCTCGGAGTCCACGGTCAGGCCATCTACCGTGGTATCGGTCACATTGCCCGCCAGCACGGCAGCGGAAACGGACTTCTCGGGCACATACTTGCCGTCGGAAATCACAACGGCGTTTGCCATTTCAAAATGATCCACCTTGCCGTGGTTCTCATAGTCCACCTGTACGGCATCGGATACGGTCAGCACCACATCACCGGTGTAGGTGCCAGGCTCGATCTGACGGTTGACGCCGTCAACGGTCAAAGTCAGGCACTTGCCCGCAGGGGCAGCAAGGACAGCCTCGGGGGCGATGGTCAGAGTCGCAAACTTCTCCGTTGCTTCCGCCACATAGCTGCCGCTGATGGTTTTTTCGTTCATAGGATACTCTCCTTTTGGCGCTGGGCGCCTGGACTCGATATCGGGCATTGCCCCGTTCCGGTTCCTCCGCAATATCTATCAAAAAGTATAGAGACCGAAACATCCACTGTCAAGGGATGGAGACAAATGCAACGAAATGGGCAAATTGCGACGTGTCCTCCCCCGGTTCCCGGAAAAATAATTTTGCGGGATTCGGTATATTCTTCCATTTTACCGGTGATAATAGCCTCGGAGGTGCAGAATATGCAACATGACAACAACAAGAAACGCTTTGCAGGCAAGGGCTACTACATAGCCCTGATCGCCTGCCTTGCAGCAGTCGGAATTTCAGGCTATGTATTCGTTCAGACCGCAAGAGACTCGGCCCTGGAGGCCAGTGCGTCGGCAACCATCTCGCCCGCTCCCAGTGCCGCAGTCAGCAATCCCCCCACCACAGCCCAGAAGCCAAAACCCACTGCGGATTCCGCCGCAGCCTCGGACACGATGGAGGATTCCTATGAGTCCACCGTCGCCACGGAGGAAAGCGAAACCATGCAGTGGCCCCTGGAGGGTCAGGTGCTCTCCAGCTTCAGCCGGGACACCTTGACCTACAGCCAGACCATGGCAGATTGGCGCACCCACGAGGGGCTGGACATTGCCGCCGAGGCGGATAGTCCGGTGATGGCAGCCCAGTCCGGCACCGTCACCGCCGTTTACGAGGATGATTTTTTAGGCAGCGTGGTAGTGGTATCCCACGACGATGACTGCTCCACCCTCTATGCCAATCTGGCCAAGGCCCCTGAGGTCAGCGTCGGCGATACGGTTTCCGCCGGCGATGTGATCGGTCGTGTGGGCGGCACCGCACTGCTGGAGACCAAGGAGCCTGACCACCTGCATTTTGAGGTGTTCAGCGCCGGAACTCCCGTAGATCCCATGGACTATCTTCCTTCCGCATCCTGACCCATACAAGAAAGCACCGCAGAACGGGGACCAGCCGTCTGCGGTGCTTTCCATAAAAGAGAGAGAAAATGAAAGCCAGTTCGTTTGAACTGTGCTTTTATGATAGCGTAGTAATTTGAAGGTTCGTTGAAAAGAATGTGGCGGATCTGTTAATAATTGCACGATTCTTTCGGTGTTTTCCGATTGACCGCAAACATTTGATCAAAGCGATTGACACTTTCGTGATTTGATGCCATAATGTAAGAAACTCATCCAGAAAGCAGGTACATCATAATTATGCGAATCTGTATCAAGGTTGGAACCTCTACCCTGGCCCACCCCTCCGGGCATTTGAACATTCGGCAGGTAGAAAGCCTCTGCAAGGTCATCAGCGATCTCAAAAATGCCGGGAATCAGATCGTGCTGGTTTCCTCCGGCGCCATCGGCATGGGCGTTGGTAAGCTGGGGCTGAAGCATCGGCCCAGCGATATGCCCACCAAGCAGGCTGCCGCCGCCGTGGGACAGTGCGAGCTCATGTACATCTATGACAAGGCCTTCGGCGCCTATAACCATACCGTTGCCCAGATTTTGCTCACCGGCACAGACTTTGACCATCCCGAGCGTCTGGATAATTTCCGCAACACTCTGTTCCGTCTGCTGGAGCTGGACGCCCTGCCTATTATCAATGAAAACGACACCATCGTCACCGATGAGATCAGCATTGGCGACAACGACACGTTGGCCGCGCTGGTGGCGGTCAATGCCGGGGCCGATTTGCTGATTCTCTTGAGTGATATTGATGGGCTCTATACCGCCGATCCCCACAAGCATCCCGACGCCACGCTGATCCACGAGGTCAAGGAATTGACCCCGGAGATTCTGGCATTGGGCGAGGGCAAAGGCTCGGAGCTGGCCACCGGCGGTATGTCCACCAAGCTCTCCGCCGCAAAAATCGCCACCAGTCAGGGCTGCGATATGATCATCACCAACGGAAAGAACCCCCAGGCCCTCTATGACATTCTGGACGGCATTCCCACCGGCACCCGTTTTCTCAGGAAAGGAGCGAAATAATGACCACGAAAGAGCTGTTAATCGCCGCAAAAGCTGCGGTGTCTGCCCTGTCCCGGGCAACCTCTCAGCAGAAAAATGACGCGCTGCTTGCCATGGCACAGGCGCTGGAGGATCACAAGGACGAGATTCTCGCCGCCAATGCCCAGGATGTTTCCGCCGCAACCGGGCATATTTCCACGGTGATGCTGGATCGGCTTGCCCTCAGCGAAGGGCGAATTTCCGACATGGCCGAGGGCATCCGTCAGGTGGTAGCCCTGCCCGATCCCGTGGGTAAGGTACTCCGCCGGATAGAGCGGCCCAACGGCCTTGTCATTGAAAAAACCGCCGTTCCCATGGGCGTGGTGGCCATCATCTACGAAAGCCGTCCCAACGTCACCTCCGATGCCGCCGCACTGGCCCTGAAAAGCGGCAATGTCTGCGTGCTTCGGGGTGGAAAAGAAGCCTATCGTTCCGCCGCCGCCATTGTCCGAGCCATGAAAACCGGATTAACTGCCGCCGGACTGCCGGAAACCGCCGTGAATCTGGTGGAGGATACCACCCGCCAGAGCGCCACGGAGCTTATGGAAGCAGTGGGTTATGTAGACCTGCTGATTCCCCGGGGCGGTGCGGGACTGATTCGCGCCGTCACGGAAAACGCCAAGGTGCCCTGCATCCAGACCGGCACCGGCATCTGCCACGTGTATGTGGACCGGGCCGCCGACCTCAATATGGCTGTGAACATCATTGAAAACGCAAAAACCAGCCGTCCCTCCGTCTGCAACGCCGAGGAGGTCTGCCTGGTACACCGGGATATCGCCGCGGAATTTCTCCCCATGCTCCAGGAGCGGCTCCAGACCAAGCGAATCGCCGCCGGTCAAACGCCCGTTACCCTGCTGGCTGACCCCGAGGCCAACGCCATTCTAAAGGCCGTGCCCGCCGGGGAGAAGGATTTTGACACGGAATTTCTGGATTATACCCTGGCCGTCGGTCTGGTGGGCAGCGTAGAGGAAGCCATCGACCACATCGCCCAGCACTCCACCGGCCATTCCGAGGCCATTATCACCGGCGACGACCAGGCCGCCCGGCTGTTCTGTCAGTGCGTGGACAGCGCCGCAGTTTATGTCAACGCCTCCACCCGGTTCACCGACGGCGGAGAATTCGGTCTGGGCTGTGAAATGGGCATCTCCACCCAAAAGCTCCACGCCCGGGGCCCCATGGGTCTGGAGGAGCTTTGCACCTATAAATACATCATCCACGGCTCCGGTCAAATCCGCTGAGCCTTCGCCCAAACATAGAAACGCAGGAATCCGGACATCCAGATTCCTGCGTTTTGTTGTCTTATCCCTGGGGAGGCGGTCCGGGAGGCATCTCCATTTTCTCCTCGCCAAACTGCCAGTCATACCAGCGTTTGAGGATGAGATAGGCCATTCGTGTGCCCACAAACAGGAAGACCTCCTGCCGCTGCGCCATGGTCATGGGTTCTTCTTCACGATAGGCCCAGCGTAGATTCCGCGCCGTCAGACTGAGGATCGGCTCCATGCCCTGCCAAAAGTCCAGAATATCCTTGTATTCCGGGTTTCCGGCGAACATATAGTCATAGAATCCCGTCAGCACGTGCTTGGGAATCCCGTCCGTCAGCAGCGGGATCAGCAGCTTCCCCCGCTCCGGCTGTGACAGCGGATGATTTTCGTCAAAGCACTGCTCCAGCACCGGCTGAACCTTGCTGGAAAGGGCCTCAACGCTGGACGACATAAAGTCCTCATAGGGCTTGGGCGCACCTTCCTCCCACAGCCACCGGGTGAAATTGCCCAGCATCATATGGGGATACATGGTGAAGATTCCCTGGCAGTAGCCCTTTTTCTCGGCCACCGTGGGATACTTTTCGCCGGAAAGATAGCCGCGGATGTCGGGGCCAGTCATTAAAATGTGCCCCCACATATCCTGAGCAATGTAATCACGGACGCTTTTCATCAGGCACCTCCTAAAATGGGGTATTGAATTAATAGCCCCAGGTCTTGTCCAGAGATTCAAAGGGCTCGGGC
>ERZ1034844.1621-NODE-1621-length-10402-cov-5.887407_pt1 | contig 10402 bp, 10 predicted proteins | sample MGYA00520594_ERZ1034844 | MGnify/ENA primary metagenome ERZ1034844 (study PRJEB33766, sample SAMN09781733) | gut metagenome | biome: gut microbiome | host: Homo sapiens | place: Madagascar | study: EMG produced TPA metagenomics assembly of the PRJNA485056 data...
GCTCTAAAGGAATAGTCCTCATTTTTGTTAAGTGAATAATATCTAACTATATTGGCTAAGGTATCAGTTTGGTGATTCTTAGTAGGATGTACCGGCATTAGTGGTGGTTTATCTACTACCAAAATATAGTCATCCTCATAAATTACATTTAGTTCGCCTTTAGTTGGAGTAATTTCGTTACTGTCGTTAGGTAAATTAATTACTACTTTATCCCCTACATACACATTATCAATAGTTCTTAAAAGCTGATTATCCCTAGTAATTCCCATTTCTGTTCTAACCAGTCTAGTAATTAATCTTGCAGAAATATTGCAATAATACTTTAAGAACTCTTTGCAATTTTTGTTATCATATTCAATTGGCACTATAAAAGTTAAACTTTTTCTACTCATAACACTATCCTATATAACCTACTGCATAAAGCACTACTAAGGTAAAAATAATTTGTAACACAAAAATAATGGGAATACCAACCATAAAAAGTGGATGTCTTGTTTTGTGGTGAATAATTCTCATAATTAGGTACATTAATACTGAACCACCTAAAAATGAAAATAGCATTAAGGTGCTTTCTCTCACTCTCCACAAGCCTAAAACACTTGCTCTTTTATCATATATAATCAAAGCTATGGCTATAATATTCACTACTACTAAATATATAATCAAAAAATACAACATAATATCACCGAAAGGATTGTTAATATTGAAAACTAAAATTTATTTATCTTTACTTGCTTTATCACTTCTAATAGCAGTTATCACATTAAATTACTATGAAGTAGCTAATCCTGTAAAGGAAGTAATAAACACAAATACTGTACCTATAACCGAAAGTACCACTAAAAAGGTTATTAAGAAAAGTCAGGACAAATTCTTTATGAAAGGAATTTGGGTTACATATATGGACCTTGATATGAGTGACACAGACAGAAGTTACACTTCATTTAAAAAGAAGTTTGATTCTATTGTTGACACTTGCAAAGAAAAAGGCTTTAACACACTTATTGTACAAGTTAGGCCATTTTCCGATGCATTATATAATTCAAGTGTATATCCTTATTCACACATACTTACAGGTGAACAAGGTAAAAATCCAAATTATGATGGACTAAAATATATGTGCAAAAAGGTTCACAAGTCCGGAATGAGGATTGAGGCTTGGGTAAATCCATACAGAGTAAAAAGCAAAAAAGTTCCGGAAAAATTATCAAATGATAACCCATATGTTATGGATAATTCCATAGGTGTTGAAACTGATGATGGAATCTATCTTAACCCGGCAAGTAAAAAAGCTCAAGACCTAGTTGTAAAAGGTGTTGAAGAAATTGTAGCTAACTATGACATAGACGGAATACAGTTTGACGATTACTTCTACCCTACTGATGATGAAAGTTTTGATAGCAGAGAATACAGTCAATACAAAAAAGCACAAAATAACAACTGTCTTAGCCTTGATAAATGGAGAATGAACAATGTTAATACACTTATCAAAAATGTATATGAGAAGGTTCACAGTCTTAAAGATAATGTACAGTTTGGCATTTCACCACAAGGCAATGTTGACAACAACAAGGAAATTTATGCTGATGTAAAAACTTGGTGCAGTAAAGATGGATATATAGACTACATTTGTCCTCAAATTTACTTTAGCCTAGACAATCCTGCACTTACATATGAAGATGCCATTAATGATTGGCTAAAGATTAAGACAAATAAAAATATCAAAATATATTCAGGTCTTGCCGGATATAAAGCCGGTACTGATGACAGTGACAGTGGTACTTGGAGTGACTTTGACGATATACTAAAGCAAGAATATGAAATTGCAGTAAAAAAGAACTATAATGGTATAATGCTATACAGTTATAGTTCTTTATCTGAAAAATCTGCAACTAAAGAAATTGCAAACCTTACTATGAAATTAAATTAATTCACCTATACAATAATCATCAAAAGCATCTGTTAATTTAACATCTACAATCTTATCGTTTAGGTCTAAGTCAGAAAATACTCTTACCGGTGTATAGTTCATTGTGTAACCTTCCCAGTAACCTTCTTCTTTCTTTCGTTCAAACAGAACTGAATATGTATTGTTAAGCTGATTTCTAAGGAACTCTTTTCTATCTTTTAGAGTAACCTCAATCATTTTCTTACTGCGTTCACTTTTAATTTGTGGGTCAACCTGATTAGGGAGCTTATCGCCTACTGTACCCTTTCTACGAGAATAAGAGAAAGTATGTACCTTAGCAAACTTAATAGAATGAACAAAGTCAAGGGACTTTTGGAACTCTTCTTCTGTTTCACCTGCAAAGCCTACCATTACATCAGTAGTAATTGCACAATCTTTAAATGCTTTACGCAAGTTATTTACAATAGTTCTATATTCTTCTGTATCGTAATGACGGTTCATTCTCTTTAGGGTTTCGTCACAACCTGATTGTAAAGATAAATGGAACTGTGGGCATAGTTTATCACACTTTGCAAGTCTTTCGATAAACTCAGGGTCAAGTCTTTCAGGTTCTAGGGAACTTAGTCTTACTCTATCAATGTCATCTACTGATGCTACAGTTTCTACTGCATCACATAAATTCAAATTAGTATCCTGACCAAAACAAGAAAGGTTGATACCAACTAGTACAATTTCTCTAAAGCCCTTTGATGCTAGGTCTGTTGCTTCTTCCTTAAGTTCATTAATATCCTTTGAACGAACTCTGCCTCTTGCATAAGGAATAATACAATATGCACAGAAACGGTTACAACCGTCCTCAATTTTAATTTGTGCTCTTGTTCTTTCTTCAAAGTTAGTAATTTTGATTGGTTCAAAAATTTCTCCACCTGTATGTTCTTCAACATTTACATAGTGGTCTGAATTTGCCACATAGTCTTTAATTAACTTTGAAATAATCTTTCTGTTTGTATTACCAACAACAATATCACAAATTTCATACACTTCATCTTCAGGAAATGCTTGTGACATACAACCTGTTACTACAATAATTGCATTCTCGTTATTTCTTCTGATTCTTCTGATTAGCTTTCTGTTTTTGCTATCACTTACAGAAGTTACAGTACAAGTATTTACAATAAAAATATCTGCATGGTCTTTGTCAGGGCTATGAGTAAAACCATCCTTTAGCATAACCTCTGTCATAACCTGAGATTCATACTGATTAACCTTACAACCTAGTGTAATTATATTAAATGTCATAAAATACTTCTCCTTTTAGTCATAACTTAAAGTATAATAATTTTCAAGAGAAATGTCAACTAAAGGATTGATAAATAATAATCAAAAATGCACACCATAAAATGATGTGCATTTAAGTTTAAATATTTAAATTTATTTTGTGCGACCAATGTCGGTTCTATAATGTGCACCCTCAAAAGAGATTTTCTTTACTGCATTATAAGCATTATTAAGTGCATCATCAAGAGTTTTACCACTGGCAGTAACACCTAGAACTCTACCACCGTTTGTGTAGAATTTGCCGTTTTCATACTTTGTACCGGCGTGATATACTGTTGCACCTTCAACTTGACCTTTATCATCAAGACCAAACATTTCAATACCCTTTTTGTATGATTCAGGATAACCACCACTTGCCATAACAACACAAGCAGTTGGTTCATCTGACCATTCAATATTGATTTCGTCTAGTCTTTCGTCAATAATTGCATCACAAATATCAACTAAATCTGTCTTTAGTCTTGGAAGTACAACCTGTGCTTCAGGGTCACCAAAACGAGCATTATACTCAATTACCTTTGGTCCTTTTGGTGTCATCATTAAGCCAAAGTATAGACAACCCTTAAATGGTCTGCCCTCTGCTTTCATAGCATTTACTGTTGGAATAAAGATTTCTTCCATACACTGCTTTGCAAGTTCATCAGTATAGTAAGGGTTTGGACTGATTGTACCCATACCACCTGTGTTTAAACCTTCGTCATTGTCATATGCTCTCTTATGATCCTTTGAACTAACCATAGGTTTAACTGTCTTACCGTCTGTAAAGGATAGAACAGAAACTTCAGGGCCTGTTAGGAACTCTTCAATAACAATGTTGTTACCGGAAGAACCAAACTTCTTGTCCTCCATAATTGTCTTAATTGCTTCTACTGCATCTTCAACAGTTTGACAAATAAGAACACCCTTACCAAGTGCCAAGCCATCAGCCTTTACAACACATGGTGCCATATTATTTTCTTTAACCCAAGCAATTGCCTTTTCTGAGTCATCAAAAACTTCATACTGAGCAGTTGGGATATTGTACTTTTTCATTAGGTTCTTTGAGAAAACCTTTGATGCTTCAATAATAGCAGCCTTTGCATTTGGACCAAATGCACGAATACCGGCTTCTTCACAAGCATCTACCATACCGTCAGCAAGTGGGTCATCAGGAGCAACAAAAACCATATCAATGTTATTGTCTTTTGCAAAAGCTACCATTTTTTCTTTATCCATAACAGGAATATTAACAACTTCTGCATCTCTTGAAATACCACCGTTACCGGGAGCACAATAAAGCTTTTCTACCTTATCACTTTCAAGTAACTTTTTGATTAGGGCATGTTCTCTACCACCGGAACCAACCATTAATATTTTCATTTAAGTCACCTCATTAATGATGGAATAGTCTAATACCTGTAAAGCACATTGTCATATTGTACTTATTACAAGTATCAATTACATTATCATCACGAATTGAGCCACCAGGCTGTGCAACATACTGAACGCCACTTCTCTTGGCTCTTTCGATATTATCACCAAATGGGAAGAATGCATCACTACCTAGAGAAACACCTGAGAATGTGCTTAACCATTCTTTCTTTTCTTCTCTTGAAAGTGGTTCAGGCTTTTCAGTAAAGAACTGTTCCCATGTGCCGTCAGCTAGTACATCTTCGTAATCATCAGAAATATAAACATCAATTGTGTTATCTCTGTCAGGTCTTCTGATATCTTCCTTGAAAGGTAGGTTTAGACACTTTGGATGCTGACGAAGGTACCAAATATCTGCCTTATTACCGGCTAGACGAGTACAGTGAATTCTTGACTGCTGACCTGCACCAACACCGATAGCCTGACCGTCTTTTGCATAGCAAACTGAATTTGACTGTGTATATTTTAGAGTGATTAAAGCAATAAGTAAATCTCTCTTTGCTTCTTCAGGAAGTTCCTTATTATCTGTGATAATATTCTTTGTTAAGAATTCTTCATCAATCTTTAGTTCGTTTCTGCCCTGCTGGAAAGTAACACCAAATACATCCTTATATTCCTGTGGAGCAGGTGTATAGTTAGGGTCAATCTTAACAATGTTATAGTTACCACGCTTTTTAGTCTTTAGAATTTCAAGTGCTTCGTCAGTATAACCAGGAGCAATGATACCGTCAGATACTTCTCTCTTTAGCAGTAAAGCAGTTTCCTTATCACATACATCAGAAAGTGCTGCCCAGTCACCGTAAGAACTCATTCTGTCAGCACCTCTGGCCTTTGCATAGGCTGATGCTAATGGTGAAAGTTCTAGGTCATCTACAAAGTAGATTTTCTTTAGTGTATCTGAAAGTTCTGTTGCAACAGCAGCACCTGCAGGAGAAACATGCTTAAATGATGCAGCAGCAGGTAGGCCTGTAGCAGCCTTTAGTTCCTTAACTAACTGCCAACTGTTGAAAGCATCCAAAAAGTTAATATAACCCGGTTTACCGTTTAGAACTTCGATTGGAAGGTCACTATCGTCTTTCATAAAAATTCTTGATGGTTTCTGGTTAGGGTTACAACCATACTTTAGTTCAAGTTCGTGCATAGTAATTCTCCTTATTTATTTTTATTAATAATTCTTGATGTTGCTTTACCTGTTGCAATATCAATATATCTTACGAATAGAGATACTTTGTTATCTTCGTTAAGTGCATTCCATACCTTATTAGTAAATGTATCAATATCATCATTATTAACATCTACAAGAGTTGGTTCGCCTTCATAGCTTGGTAGTGGATTGCCGTCATTCATATATGTATGAATAAATCTACCTTTACCGGCTAGTGGATTTTCATAAGAATAAGTAAATCTTAGTGAAGAATTTGGATCACCGTCATCACTCTTTAGAATTGACATATTCATATCCATTTTGCCATCGTTAATTTCGATAATGCCTGAAATTCTTGGTGTATAATTAGGACCATCAGGCTCAAACTCTCTAGTGCGAAGTGACTGTTCAAAAGTTTGACCGTCTTTCATTAGGTCGTAAACAGTGTCTGTCTGGTCACCATTTGTAACGATAGTCTTGTTACCTAGCACTCTAACTGGTGCATAGATAATTAGTGAAGGGTCTGTTAGTTTGCTTTCATCAAAAGCCTGTGTACGGATGCCTTCACCTTCTTCAACAAAAACTCTGTTACGGCTGTTTTCACTTCTACCCATAATAAAGTATGTGATTACAGCATTTTTACCGTCAGCAGTTCTGCCTAGCATAATGCCTCTGCCGGGATATGCGTTACTCTGAAGATCTTTCTCAAATGATATTGCTTTCACTATAAAGTACCTCTCATTCTGAAATTATTGTTTTGTTATCTTCTACTTTTATTTTGTCACTGCAAAATAATTCTACTGAAAGTGGAAGTATCTTCCACTCTACATTTTCCATAATTCTTCTTTGTAAAATTTCCGGTGTATCATCATTTTTAACTTCAACAGACTTTTGCATAATGATAGGGCCACCATCACACTCTTCTGTTACAAAATGAGTTGTTGCACCTGAAATTTTAACACCCTTTTTTAGAGCTTCTTCGTGAACCTTTAGTCCGTAAAAACCTTCACCACAGAAACTTGGAATTAGGGCAGGATGAATATTGATAATTCTGTTTTCAAAGGCTGAAATCACCTTATGTCCTAGGATAATCATAAAACCGGCTAGGACAACAAGGTCAGCACCTTTGCTCTTTAACAATTCTGTTAAAGCTGAATCATATTCATCAAATGTATCAAAATCTTTTCTTCTGATAACATCAGTATCTATATTATTATTTTTTGCTCTTTCCAGTGCATAGGCATTAGGATTAGAAGAAATTACTGTTGTAATCTTGCCACTTTTGATGATACCTGATTTTTCAGCATCAATAAGTGCCTGTAAATTAGTGCCACCACCGGAAACTAAAACAACTATATTCTTCATTATTCAAAAATAACTCCGTCATTACCTTCAACTAGTTCACCAAGAACTACTGCATCTTCACCGTAAGCCTTTAGAGTTTCAACTGCCTTATCAGCATTTTCCTTAGCAACTGCAACAATCATACCAATACCCATATTAAATGTATTGAACATATCATGTTCAGGAATGTTGCCAACTCTCTGAATTACCTTGAAGATTGGAAGTACAGGAACTGCATCTTTCTTAATCTTAGCAGTTAGACCGTCACTTAACATTCTAGGAATATTCTCATAGAAACCACCACCGGTAATGTGAGAAATAGCCTTTACATCAACTTTGCTGATTAGGTCTAGGATAGGCTTAACATAAATCTTTGTTGGAGTTAGAAGTGTTTCACCTAGAGGCTTATCTAGTTCAGGGTATTCATTATGGATTGTGTTTTCATCAATACCAAATACTTTTCTTACAAGTGAGAAACCATTTGAATGAACACCACTTGATGGTAAACCGATAAGTACATCACCGGCTGTTAGTTTACTACCGTCAATGATTTTCTTCTTATCAACAATACCTACTGAGAAACCTGCAACATCATATTCATCAACAGGATAGAAACCAGGCATTTCAGCAGTTTCACCACCAACTAGTGCTGAATAAGACATTTCACAACCATCAGCAATACCTGATACAATTTGTGCTACCTTTTCAGGAACATTCTTTCCAACTGCGATGTAATCTAGGAAAAACATTGGCTTTGCGCCACAACATACAACATCATTAACGCACATTGCAACTGCATCAATACCGATTGTATCGTGCTTATCAAGTAAGAAAGCAAGTTTTAGCTTTGTACCAACACCATCAGTACCACTTACTAGGATTGGTTCTTCCATACCTTTCATATCAGGAGCAAATAGACCACCAAAACCACCGATGCCTGAAACAACACCTGATGTTTTTGTTCTCTTAACATGCTCTTTCATTAATTCAACTGCTTTGTAACCTGCTGTTACATCAACACCTGCATTCTTATAACTTTCTGAAAAACTATTTTTCATAATACACCTCTTATTTGGAAAGTTTTATTTTCTTGCTGAATTTATCAACATAGTTTTCTTTTGGTACCGGACCTGTGTAATTACCTGTGAAACAAGCATCACAAACAGAAACACCGTTTTCGTTAGAGATTTTTCTTAGGCTTTCAATGCTTAAGAAACCTAATGAATCTGAACCTACAAAATTCTGTAGTTCCTCAACTGTCATTAGGTTGGCAATCATATTCTTCTCAGTATGTAAATCTGAACCATAATAACAAGAATATTTTAGTGGTGGTGAAGAAATTCTCATATGAACTTCAACAGCACCTGCCTCCCTAAGCAATTTAACAATGTGACTTGCTGTACTACCATGAACAATTGAGTCGTCAATAATAACAACCTTCTTGCCTCTTACCTTATGCTTTAATACATTTAGTCGCATCATTAGTAGTCGTTCTTTCTTAGTATTTTTCATTGAAGAAAGGCTACGACCTATATATTTATTTTTAACAAAAACTGCACTGTAAGGAATACCGGATTCTTCGGCATAACCTTGGGCAGCTTCATTACCTGAGTCAGGAACACCACAAACAAGGTCAGCCTCTACAGGGAAGTCCCTTGCAAGTTCCTTACCGAATTCTTTTCTTACTGCGTGAACAGGACCACAATCAAGGATACTGTCAGGTCTGGCAATATAAACATATTCAAATACGCATAAAGCAGATTTCTTTGGCTTTTCAATCATATATGAATGGAATCCGTCTTCGTCAATAACAACCATTTCACCCGGTTTTACATGACGAATAAACTGTGCACCGATTGAGTCAAATGCACAACTTTCAGATGCTACAACATAGCTTTGACCCAATTTACCTACACATAGTGGACGGAAACCATAAGGGTCTCTTACTGCAATTAACTTACTTGGTGAAGTAAGAACAAATGAATAAGCACCTTCAATTTTATTACAAGCATTTTTAACTGCATCTTCAATAGTTTCACTATTTACTCTTTCTGTTGCAATAACATAAGCAATAAGTTCTGCATTTGAGAAAGACTGGAAAATAGCTCCACCCTCTTCAAGGTTCTTTCTAATCTCAGCAAAATTAGTAATTGAACCATTATGACAAATTGCAAGTGAACCTTGAATATATCTAATAACAAGCGGCTGAGAACCGGCTCTGTCAAGTGCTTGATATGGAGTATATCTAACATGAGCAATAGCAATCTTACCGTCAGTACCCAGTTCTTCCATAGCTTGATTAGTCAGCACTTCTGAAACCATACCAACATCTTTGATTGACTTAAAATTGCCATCATTGTTTACTGCAATACCGGCACTTTCTTGACCACGATGTTGAAGTGCATAGAGGGCATCTCTTGAGATTGAAGCAACATCTACTTCATCATCCATCTTATAGATACCGAACACACCACATTCTTCGTGAACTTTTTCATTATAAAAATCTAGGGAATTATTTTTCAAATTTCATCAACCTTACTCTGAATATCTTTATCCTTAGAAACAACTGTTTCAGCCATTTTCTTTCGGTTATCAACTAACTTCTGTGCTAAAGTTTCATCTGATAGTGCTAACATTTGGATTGCAAGAATTGCAGCATTTGCAGCACCATTAACAGCAACAGTAGCAACAGGAATACCTGTTGGCATCATAACTGTAGCAAGTAAAGCGTCCATACCGTCAAAACAAGGACCTTTACAAGGAATACCGATAACAGGAAGTGTTGTATTAGCAGCAAGAACACCACCTAAATGAGCAGCCATACCGGCAGCAGCAATAATAACACCAAAGCCATTCTTAATTGCATTCTTAGCAAATTCAGATGCTTCGTCAGGTGTTCTGTGAGCTGACATAACATGAACTTCAAAAGGAACTTCGTAATCTTTCAACTGTTTAATAGCTTTTGAAACAATTGGAAAATCGCTATCAGAACCCATAATAATTGCAACTTTTTTCATAATGATCACCTTTCGTTACAAAAATTAACTAGTAAAAACAAGTGTATTTTTATTAGCTACATAATTTTACTTTTTAATTATACCTAAAAATCAAATTAAATTCAATAGATATAGACTATTTTTTGACAGTATGATACTACATTTCTGCAATTTTTAATATAAATCATATACTAATCAAGTAGAATAATGTATCTTAATGTATAATTATGTATGAACAAACTATAAATATAAAAAATGAGC
>ERZ1034844.1622-NODE-1622-length-10398-cov-9.027748_pt1 | contig 10398 bp, 21 predicted proteins | sample MGYA00520594_ERZ1034844 | MGnify/ENA primary metagenome ERZ1034844 (study PRJEB33766, sample SAMN09781733) | gut metagenome | biome: gut microbiome | host: Homo sapiens | place: Madagascar | study: EMG produced TPA metagenomics assembly of the PRJNA485056 data...
TGATATGCTCAATAGCTTTTTCTTTACTCATTGTTTATTTTTTTAATAATTTTACAAGATTCTCAAAGTTATAATAAGTATATTTAATACCATTGCTCATCATTATAATAGCTGCTTCGTTTAAATGTTCAATAGAAGCGATTTGCTCAGTATTAATATATACAATGCCTTTTTGTTTGTCAAGAATTTGTAATAACATATTACCTTCTTTTTACCCTCTCCCTGCTGTCACCAAGGAGAGGGTGGTTAGTTACTCTGTTACTTTCTTAATACTCTCCGAGAATGTTTTGAGCCATTGAGTACCCTTTTCGGCAGCAACTACAGATTGATTATACTGCTCCAAATTATAATTCATAGACTCTATTAAATCAGTGCGATTAGTTTGTTTTTGAATCCACTCATCTTTAGGGATGATATTCTCCACATAAACATGGTTGCAATCAAAATCTAAACTATCAATTAATTGACTTTCCATAAAGTCCTTAACACCCTCGTATTCTTTGGATGGTGGAGTCCATCTTCTAACTTTGGATAGCATTGCATTGTATCTGTTTTTGAGAGCTTCATTCTCTTTCAATCTATCCTCATTTCCCTTGATTACATCATTGACATAAGAAAGATACTCTGCTTCAAGTTCTTTCTTTGTTTTAGGGGATGCAAGGTGCTTCTCGTACTCAGCTTTTGCCTCTTCGTATTTCTTTTTATAGTAATCACTAGGACATATCTTGTCAGGAATTTCGTATCTACTAAGGTTAGGATATTTTCCTTCAAATCTTAGGTAGATACCGAAGTTACGCAAGCAACTATTTGCAAATTGCTCAAATGTTATATCTTCACCATCATATATTGGTGCTGTAAATCCTGTTGGCATATTTCTATCTATTTATATCCTTGCGGATGGTTAGTTAATTTTCTTGATACTATCAATTTCTCCATAGTAAAGTACGAACTCTCTATTAGAGCGAGTACCATCTTTCTTTGCAGGATTGACTCTTACCTCAATATTGCCAGTGAAATGGTGATTATGTTTCTCAGGAACAATACTTGCGATCCAGCATACATCACATCTGCGACAACTTACTTTGTCGCCTACCTTGTATGGAAGGGTTTCAATGTATTGTGTTACATAGGAACAAATCTGATTTTCTATATGCTCGATAATACTTTGTTGTTCCCATACTTTTTCATCTAAATCTTCTTTTGTCATAATCTATCTATTTAAGCCCGAAGGCGGTTAAACAATCATATTACTATCCAATCCAAGTCCAAAGAGAAGATGTTGTAAATCAGAGACATTATTGATGTTACTACGCAACAGATGTCTTCCTATGTAAGCTTCCCAAATATAACCAGTTTGGCTTGATAATCCTACTCCTGCACCTTCTTCATTTGGAGACCAGTAGAATCCATAATTAAGTTCCCATCCATTCTTTAAAAGAATATCTTTTGTCAAAGGAATACCCTCGATGTTTTTGCAAGACATTGACCTTATCTCTTCTTCTTTATTCACAGTTGATAAAGATACAACAGGTTTATGTCCGCCAAATTCAGAAAAATCTATTGCATTAACACCTATTACCTTACAGATAGTTCCTTTTAGAATAATGTAGTCGTCTTTTACAACTCGTACCAAGTCTCCTATTTTTAATTCTTCGGGATTCATACGTTTACTTTTTGTCAATATTAAACCAAAGCTCACCGTTCTCTTTCTTTTCAAGAAGGCTCATTATCTTTGAGAATAACTCGATGTTAAATGGGCAGTATGTTGTTACTTCATACTCACCTTTTACAACCTTTCTCATTCTATAAGACTGGCTTTTGAACCCCTTCTTTTGCTTTCTGTTCTTCGGCTTCACTCTTATTGTTGACTTGACGTACATCACTTCGTCTTTATTAGATAAGCCTACGATAAGAATAGTATTTCCACACGTAGCCTTTACCTCTTTAGTTCGTCTGTCCATACGCTTTACTCCTTAACTTCTTTAAAGATTACATTCTTGCCGTCTAAGCGGGTATAGCAGTAGTCTGGGCAAGCATACCCCTCCTTTGCGAAGAAGCATCCTTTACAAGAAAAACTTGTTGCTTCAACCACCTCCAAAATTATTCTTTCTCCAACTTTAAGTTCTTCCATATTTATTTCCCTTTCTTTTTAGGAACATACTTTTCTGAATTGTCGTTAAACTCATAGCAGTCTGGGCAGTAGTGCTTATCACCTATTTCCACCCATTCGCTTTCCATTGCTTGCTCTTTTGCAGTTCCTTCGTCCAACCAAGCCCCAATGCCATTAAATTCATCAATAAAGGGCTTCCCGCATCTGTCACATACGACAGAGTACATTTTAATTGGTTTAATCATTGCTCACCTCCTCTCTTTGGTAGTAAATCGTCAATATAAAGCCAACTAACAACTTTATAGTTCTTACAGATATTATGCCAAATCTGAGAAGGAGTGCTATTGTACTTATCTGCTTCTTCATTCAAAGATATGGTCTTTGCAAGTCCATTTTCCCGAATATAAGTTATTTGCTTACCATGTTCTGGTTCCTCCTCAGTAGGATGCTTTAAACTTTTTAAAAGTTCTTCAGTAGCCCACTTAACTCCTTGCTTGAATCCAAATATTCTATAGTTACTATCATAAATTGAACCATAGTCACAAATTTTATTTGCAGCTACTTCTATTTTCTTTTTGTCTATCATAAGTTAAATATTTAATATATCTTATCATTCGTCATCCCACATATCTTTTGGCTCATAGTCCCACCAACCCTTGTCTTCATCATCTTTCCAAAGTTGTTCATAAGCGGTGCGTTGTTCATCTTGCCAAAGACGAGCATCTTCCCAATCTTGAAAGTCTTTAATGCGTTCTTCTTCTTTTTCTGTATATGTTATCACCTCACGTTCAACTACAGTTTTATAATGAAAGAAAACGGTCTCTACATAACTATTAGACTCATTAAGTCTAATACATCGCATAGTATTTGGCTTTGGAGGTTCTTTTTTGCTAGATTGTAATTTAAATTTCTGACCTTTATAAAAGAAAATCCTATCATTATTGACCTCCCATAGTTCAAATTTCTTTAAAACCTTTTTCATACCTCACCTCCTTTCCACTCATCTGTAGTACCAAGAAGGTGTGCTGTTTGATCGTTGTAAGGGATGCACTGTTTATAAGAACGTCCGACACAAATAAAAGGATAGAATGAGTGATCTTCATAATGGGAAAATAGGTTTGCTTCCCACACTTCATTGTCACCCTCTCTGCATATTACTCTGTCGAAGGGCATAAATTCACATTTCTTTGGCAAATCAACAATCTGTTTATTCTCTGCATCCCAAGCTTTGTCTTCCTTTGCTAAAGCGTCAAAGAGCTGCTGTTTCTCTTCATTTGTAGCAGGGCGATAAATCCCCCCATCCACCCAATCATCATTAGAATAATCTAAATAGGGAGTATATACATTTGCATGATAATACACATAATTAGAAATATAAACTTCATTATGGTCTTCATATAAACTTTTAAATATTCCGATTTTAATAGCCCCGTAAGTTTTACAAAAATATATATCTCCATCTTTTAATGGGATTGTTTCTAAAGTTTCCACGTTTAATCCTGCTTTTAATATACAAGCTTCAACAGTAAGTATATGTTTCTTAATGTTTTCTTTATTTTCCTCTAAAGAGTAATTCTTAGTAAAAAGAGTTTCTTCTTTTTCAGAAAAGCATCTATAAGCAGGAACACCTTCACCCCAAACGTACTTACCAACAAATTTAGTATAAGTATCATTGGTAAATCTATCAAAAAATATAGTTTCCTTGCCATCATTGCTTACCAGTACATCCCCTTTCTTCCATGCGAACTTAGACCAGTCACGCATCTCCTTAGAAGGAAGGAGAATCTGTAAACCATCAGGATATCCTCTTACAGTACCAAATTCGGAATAACTGAGATGGCAAGCTATATTATTTTTATCCTTATTCGTACACCAAACTACTGTTTCTGTATCTGTAGTACTGATTGTATCTGACTCTACATCTATATTATATAACAAGTCATATAACTTAGTCCCTTGCGGTTTATCTTTAAGGATTTCCGCTATATTAATCTTTGTTTCCATAATCGTATTGTTTAGTTTTTGAAATTTGCGTCCAAGATTTCTCGGAAATTAGGGTTGTTTATGACTTTTTGAGTATCCTCTTGTTGTTTAAAAACGATTGTGCCAACATTATTTGAATTATCTTCTATAACGAAATAAGCGTTATGAATAAAGTTATAACTTATATAGAACTTACCTTCTTTATTATTGCTCCAATCAGGTTTCCAATCGCCATTGTAATATCTTGCTATATTCATAAGCGCATCTATAGCATTAATTTTAAGTCTATTACGAGGAGTAGTAAAAATAGAAGTAGGATATTTGCCTACTGAATCTTGTATATCTTTATAGGTCAATTCTTTCTTCTTGAACTTGATAACGCCAGCATCAAAGTTGCTATTCTGTAAGTCTATTTCCATCCCATCAGGGATATTGATAGTGAGTTTGTTGTCTTTGCTTTCCATATCTTTGATTTCTTAGAATTTAACTTTAAGGTTGAATAAATGATTCCATATATAGTATAGCCCTTTCAATTTCATGTTCTATTATGTTGTTAATTTCACGTATCTCTTCGTTGTGTTTTACAATCTTATTTTCGAGAGATAGAGAAACATTCGTAAGCCTTTTCTTAGCAACATTCAGTATACCAAAAGGAAACGACCAACGTCTATTAAAATTGTCCTGTACGTCTTTACACCTTTGAAATTCTTTTTCGTATCTACGCATTTTGCCATTTAGCTTGTCTTTTTCCTCCTGGCTAATTTTGCTCTTAACCTCTTCACGCACATCATCAAAGTTGACAAATTCCTCGGAAATATCTCCTTCGTCTAAAGCACCTCTCATAGAACTAAATACGTTAGGACGTTTAACTGTTCTAATAATAACCTTTGAGGAACTTTTTAGCTCAATGTTCTCTTTCATTATTTTCTTAAACTCGTCATCATGTTTACGAAGCAAGTCATATTCTTTTAAATCAATAGTTACTGTTGCCATAATTACTTCTCCTTTTAAGTTTTTCTACCTCGTCAATAAATTTACCAACACTATATCAGCAGTCGACAATAATCATTCCTGACTTTGAACTTTCGTTGAATCTTAATTTCTCATTATATGTAACTTAACAACTTTGTTCGCCATGTGCGGTTGCTTGTTATTGAATTTCTCGATAAACTTTCGTTCCATCTGCTCAGGAAAGATGGGCTTGGTCGGCTTTGGGATGGTGATGGTTGCTTGGATCTTACTACCATCACTCAAAGTCATCAAGCATCTTCTTGTGATTTTGTTCTATTTCAAACATATTATATCCTCCTAATATTTCTTTCATATTTACTTTAATTTAATTTTTCTGATAGTGAAGGCTCTATCGTTGAGTGTTCTACACCAGTCTATCTTGCCTTCTGCGTATAACTCATTCAGGGCTTGTTGTGGCTGATGTACTCCCCGATTGATGATTTCGGTGGCAAGAACATGATTTGGGACGATGTGTGCCGCCTTACGCTCGGACAGAATATCAGCGATGATGGCTAAGACTTGTTCTTTCTCGGTCTTCATCTGTTGGGGAAGGTAAGAATGACACGTGAGTTACTTGTTAGAAGAGTGATAGCTGACCGCTCTTGTCGTGATAGTGATTCCCTGATGGGAATATCAGTTCCTCGAACATAGCAGTCAGGCAGTTGGTGACTATTGAGTTTCCTGCAAGGGCATAGAGTTTGCTCTTACAGATAATGGGTGATCCGTCTTTCTCCTTGCTCATGAGTTTGTCTATGTCAGCTTCATGTACTCCCATCAGTCGGAAACAATCTCTTGGAGTGTACTTCCTGATTGAGATGGAGTATTTCTTGCCGTTTGGGGCAGTGTGAATTATTTCTTTGTTCATTGTGGTTACGAATGTCATGTTGGACGTATCAATGGTTGTCTTGAGGGTGGGGGAGATTCCTTGCAAAACAGATTGGTTATAGAGGTCTAAGACTTGCCCCCCCATATCAGGCTTGACCTTCCCTGACAGGAGCAGGGATTTCATTCTCTTTCCTCCAGTAATCATATCTCTTTAATTATTAATACTAAGTTGTCTGTGAAGAAACTTGTGATGGTATTACTGAGTCCATCGGTACGTGGTGTTCTATGCTTCATCTTTGCTTGGAAGCTGCACTTATGAGTGTCGTATGCTTTGCGTAGCATCCTTCCTTCGGCTGTGCGTTCCTTGTAGAGGATGGCTTTTCTCATATCTCTTTAATGATTAAGAATAGTGGTATGCAGCCACCTCCGTGTCCCATAGCAGAATTGAGAGTAGGAGAGATTCCTTTAGTGGAATAAACCCTGGTATGCTGTTCGATTCTGCCTTTAATATGGAGGTTTGCCAACTTTATAATTTTGTCGCACATTATATAGTTTCTTGATGATTAAAACTCCACCTTTCGGATAATGAGCCGTGTCAATGAAGTTCATTACACTTGCCTTACCGATACTGGCGGTGACTGCAACTGAGCATCCGTCAGCCGTTTTTGGTATTGAAATCTTCGGGGTAGAGTTTTTGGATTGCTTCATTGATGTCTGCTTTGGAGAGATACTTTTCGAGAAGGGGTTGAGACATAAAATATTCTTGAGATACGTTGTCTTCAAGAATGTCCTCAACCTTTGTGGTGAGTGGTATAGGTGAAGGAAAGTGATACTCAGGGTTTGGGTCTTCATCTGTTCTTAGTATGGAAAAGACGAATATTCGTTCTCTGTTCTGAGGAATACCGTAGTCCTTTGCGTTCAAAACCTTATAGAATGACGTATAACCAAAACTCTCTAAATCTTTGAGATATTTGAGAAAGAAGGGCAACATTTTCTTGGTGAGCAGTCCTTTGACATTCTCCAACATCACATACTTTGGATGCTTTGCTTCTATCATACGTCTTTCCTGAAAGATAAGTGACGATCGTGTTCCGCTGCCTTCCTCTGCGCCTTTCCTCAGTCCTGCCATCGAGAAATCCTGGCAGGGTGAAGACCAACTGATGAAATCGAAATCAGGAACCTCGCTCCAGTCTATCCTCGTCACATCACCGAAGTTAGGAGCTTCCCATCCGTGAAGCAGCCGATAAGCCTGAATAGCAGATGGCTCTATCTCGGATATGCCCACCACCTTGAAGTCGAAATCAGGGTGTTTTTCTTTCAGATACTTAAACGAAAGAGATTGACTGCCATATCCTGCGAAAGCCTCGAAGACTCTTAGTGGGTGCTGTTTGTTGTAGTTGCTTGTTGTTATCATTCTTATAACAGATTTGTCGGGATGCCAAGTCGTGCAAAGGTCCCGTTGTCACGATATATCTCCAACTGCGTTTTGCATAAGCTATCGGGATTCTTTTGTAGAAGCTCCAACATACCGATAATGCGTTGACGAAGAACGCTGTCCTTTGTTTTGCCAGTATATAACTCCTGTTTGGCCTTTGTTTTTTCGATAAGTTGGCTTATCTCAGAAGGATGAACGTTGGTAGTTGTTGGCGGTTCTGTTGCTCCTATAAGTTCGTCCTCCCATCCTCGCTGATTGAGGAAAGTTTGGAAGTTCTTGCGATACTTCTTGTCGGGTTGGGAGAGTACATAGAGAGGAATATACTCTATAGCAGCCTTACGGTCTTTCCTGCTCATAGAGTTCCACTTCTTTTCCAACTTAGACTTGCAGCCGACCTTCTTTTCGTAGAGATTCCATGCCCACTCAAAGGTGTATTCGTCTTTGACCTCCCTGGGTGGAGGAGTTACTTTGTAGCCGTTTTCTGTAAGAAATTGTATGGCCTGTCTGATTGCTTCTGTCATAGTTTACCATTTAGATAATTGTCGATTGCTTTCATGAATTCGTCTATAGAACGGATGATGATGTACTTCCCTCCGTGCCGCTCCACTTCACGTTGAAACACCTTCTGTTCTGGTTCCTGTCTGCCTTTCGGTGTCTTGTTTTCGATACAGAGGAATCCATACTGAGAGGTGCGTTTCAGGAGCAGCATATCAGATACTCCTGCCTTCATACCTTCTTCTTTCAGCCATGCTGCTTGTCGTGAGGTTCGCTTGCCACCATTCGGAACGGCAAAGAAGACGCCCTCAAGGTCAGGATATACCCCACGGATATACCTGACCTCTGCGGCCTGCAAGTTATGCTCGTCATAAGATGCACGCTTGCGTATCTTCTTGTCTTCCTGTTCTAACTTTGCCTTGATTTCTGCGTAACTTGTCATTACCAGTCAGTTGAGAAAAGGTCGTTGAGAGATTCTTTACCCATGATACGGATGGCCTCCTTTGTAAGGTATTCACTCTTGAAGTAAACGCACGCTTTACTTATTGATGTTGTGAACATTGATGTAAAAGTATCATTATCTTTAATGATATTCCAGTTTTTATGGATTCCATCGAAATTTGGTTTCCAATCACCATTGAGATACTTGGCGATGTTCTGCAACTTGTTAAAAGCAGCCAAGCGTTTCGCCTGAGCGAAACTGGTGCAGTTGTCTATATCATTATAGTTATACTCGTTCGTAACACAAGAGTTGATATCTTTGTTAGCAGCCCAGTATGCGGTCTTTTTTAAGAACAGTTCCTTGCAAATATCATCATAAGTGATAGGGTTGCCTTCCTTATCATCATTAGTAGGCTTCTCGTCTCCTTCAATCTTCTTACGAACCATCAACTTACCATCCTCAGCGAAGAAGAACTGGAGGTTATCAGGGACAGGGTACTCTACTGCCGAACCATCAGCAGGAATACGCAACTTAGATAAGGTTGCATTGCCGTTGTTGATGTCCTTGTTGGTAATTCCTTCTGCGTGAATATCATGAATCTTTTTTGCTTCTGCCATTTTCTCAGCAATCATTTCCGTACCCTTGCCAAGCAGTGCTCCGAAAAGCATTGATGCAAATGGTGATAACTCCGTTTTGTTATTGCGCTGACGATTATGTCTGTTGCTGCGCTTGTTGTTTCTGTGTGTCATATCAACTATAATTTTGTAAAATGTTATTAAACTCGTCTTCTGTGACACCATTAGCTACCATGACGGTAAGGATGGTGTCTAAGACCTTGGAATAAACTTCATTAAAGGCTGGCTCATCCATCTTGGCGAATGATATAGACTTGGCCTTCTCCAAGAACCTCTGTCCGTTCAGGTCGTAGAGCGGTTCGCTGAATCCTGACGTTATCAGAAGTTGTTCACGAAATGTATCTACTGAGCGTAGGTTGGTGCGCTGCTGCTCGGTAAGACAATCCCATGCCGCACGGATAAGAGCGAAGAACTTGCGATGGAACTTCACGTTGCGAGGTCGGACAATATTCGCCTTGACGATTGTTCCAACCTTTATCTTTTTCATTTCCTCGTAATCGTCATCCGAATACGGACGAAGACCAGTAGATGTTCGTACAAGATGGATTTCCATGCCTTATTTATTAACGTTGAGGGAATGGGATATTCTCTTGCTGTGCCCCTCCATACGAAGGTTGTTGATATGGGGCGTTTCCACCTTGTGGCTGTTGTGGTGCGCCTATCTGACTCTGAGCAACCTGACCGCTTGGCCGCTCCACCTTCCAGCAGTCCAGTTGATTGAACCATCTGCCATTGGTACGTGACTGGTTCGCCTTCAAACCGATATGGGCAGTGATAATCTCTCCTGCCTGGATATTGAACTGCTGTAACTTGTCCGACCCGAATACTTGAAAGACGGATCGTGAAGGATATTGCTGGTTCAATTCCTCTATTACGTACTCGCATGAACTCCATTGCTGTCCATTTTGCGAAGTGCCCATTTGCACTTGTCCTACGGCAATAATCTTGCCTGTAAAAGTTACATTCATATTGTTGCTTAATTAAGTTTGATTCTGATTGACGGTTTGGTTTCTACCTCCTTGAGATAATGCTCGTAGTGGTCTGGCTCTGTATCCTTGAAAAGTTTTGTATCGAAAGTTTTCTTGGTGGTAGCTTCCACGTAAGAGTATGTACCGATATTGGTCTTGATAGACTTCTGCTTATTCCTTTCCATCAGGCACATCAACTGCTCCTTGATAGAATCCTGACGAAGTTTCAGTGCATCTATTCGTGCTGTGAGAAGTCTGTACTCCTGCTCCAAGGCCGAGAACTGCTCAGGTACTTCCACCTTGAAATGATAGTCTGCATCATCTGTGAGATAAGCATAGATCAAGTTCGTTATTGTCTCATCTGATACTCTTGGCAGCGGCTGGAATTTGCTCTGTCCATCCTTGAACCACATGCAGACAATCTCCTTCACCTTTAGATTGGGATTCATCTGCTCGAACCATTTAGCATAGATGGATAACTGGAGAGAAACGTT
>ERZ1034844.1623-NODE-1623-length-10398-cov-4.447549_pt1 | contig 10398 bp, 10 predicted proteins | sample MGYA00520594_ERZ1034844 | MGnify/ENA primary metagenome ERZ1034844 (study PRJEB33766, sample SAMN09781733) | gut metagenome | biome: gut microbiome | host: Homo sapiens | place: Madagascar | study: EMG produced TPA metagenomics assembly of the PRJNA485056 data...
ACTAAAATACCATCTAGTTTTGCGTGTTCGACTTGCAGTTTTACAGTCACGTAATTTGTTTAGGTACTAAAATACCAAAGAAGGAGTGGTTATATGGTAAAAGTTTTACAGTCACGTAATTTGTTTAGGTACTAAAATATCAAATTCTATTATCCCAAGACGTCTCTTTTTCAAATAAATTCAATATCTTAGTTTCTACGCTTGTCATTTTACCACTAATTATGCTTTTAAAAAAGCCATTTCCGGTAATTTTTCCTCTGGCAGTTTGTCATACAATAACAGCGATTGGTTAATCAGCTTACATACAACATTTTCTTCTATACTGTACAAATAATCTTTCTGTCCTATTTTGGAAATAATTCTGGATAGAATCCTTTGCATATGTTCTTCTGAAATATCCTTTGCATATGGATAATTATCTCTTACAAATTCACATATCGTTGCAAATTCTGTCATTTGAAAATCAACCTCTCCAAACACCGAGATTCCCGAGCATAACTCCGCGCTACAACATACATATCCATCAAGACTTGATGAAAACACAAAACAGACATCATATTTTCTTGCAATTCCTTCAGCTCTATTTATCATGTCAATATATTCTTCCGGATTGATCAGATGATCAACATTTTCAAATATCACCAGCGTTTTCTTCGGCGCATACCCCAACACTTCATCTATCAAATTCAGCAGCACAATTATAAGTTCATAATTACTCTTATCAAGTAAATCCGTATCATCCGTGCCAGACACATCTGATTTTTGAATCATATCCCACACTTCCGACATTGAATATGTCAATTCTATATCTCCCAGCCTGCTTATATCCTTATTGATTATCTGAAACATCTCTTCTACTTCTTCCGTTATAGTGCGAAGATGTAATTGCCAGTCAAATTTCTGCATGATATTTTTGACATACTCCATCATCAGACTTTGCTTTGACCACTTTATCAACTGAATCATGTCGGCTATCTGTCTAATCGAAATGATACTAAAATATTTTCTTCCAACACTTTCATTGTCGATTAAAACATTATCCCGCCATTTATTCTTTGTCTCTGAATATTTATATGTACCAAAATATCGTCTCAATGATTCAAGTATATAGTTCTTCTTTCGAACATTCTGTCCACATAACTGTGTTATCGGCTCAAGTTCAAAAGAATAACTCTTTTCAAACTCTGTTATTTCTACGTTCATATGATAATAAGCCTTTCTGTTCCTATTGCGGTTTCTGCGGTCTGCCGACTTCCTACCAGTAATTTCATATCCACATACTGTTTCTCGGTAACACATAGCAAACGCACATTTCCCTCCTGTGGAATACCTTTCTTGATCCTGTTTTCAAGCCTGTTCGCATATTCTCTGCTTGGGCATATTCTCACATATATCGAATACTGGATCATCACAAACCCTTCCTGTATAAGATTTTTTCTAAATATCCTGTATGCCCTTCTTTGTTCTTCCGTCTCTACCGGTAAATCAAACATACATAGCATTCTCATGATTTTATATTTTTCCATACTCCTCTCCCACTAATTCCGATACATCTGGAAATACAATATCCTCTGCCCTTTCCATTATCAAAGATGCATACTGTTCCACATAGTTTTCAATCATATTACATATGTACATCTTTTTATTTCTGTACATGATCTTCATATTTAATACATTTACCAGTTTTCTTCTATGCTCTGGTGTGAAATATTTATCGTATTTCATGCTGTCATAAGCAACAACATCAACAAGCGGTCTCAACGGTTCCATTAAATCATCTACAAGATTAAATCTATTGTATTCACTTTTATGATGTATTCCTATTTGCGTATTGAGTCCATATCCGACGCATGCTCTTGCAATGTATCCTCTAATTACCGCATATCCATAATCTAATCCACTGTTTAATAGGATATCCTCATTACCTCTGGAAAATGATGTTCCCATTAGAAGATTAAAATATACTTTTGCCGCATGCGCTTCTCTGTTCGTTTTATCCCCAATTACAATATCATTTGAAAATTCTGCTATTTTATCCGCACCATTCTGATCATCTGTCATCATATAGTACGCCTTTGCCTGATTCTTAATTTTGGCTCTTACTATTTTCTGCCACAGACTTCCATAATATTCCACATCTTTTTCGATCTGAAAACCAATTACTTTTGAAGCTCTGCTATGATTATCATATGAACTGTAAAACCCTGTTGGCAGATGCTGCTGATTGCAAAGCATCAGTCCAATTCCCTGTTCTGCTAATTGGCACATCAACCTCGTAGATAAATTGGATGAAAGATTATCCATTACAATCATAGATATATCATCAAGTGGAACCCATATATCCTCTCCACACTTCGTGATAATAAGATTATTCAACTTTACTTTTATTCCAACTTCATTTTCTATAAGTATCACTCTAAAAGCCATTCTTTTCCCCCAAATATAAAAAAAGGAGCACCCGTCGGTGCTCCTGATTTCGGCATAAAGCCTTGTTTTAGTAGATCTAAACAAATTACGTGACTGTAAAAAATTTGTTTTCTACAATCCTATTGTAAAATCAAAAGCCCCTCATGTCAATAACTACTAACAATATTTTGTAAATTCTTCCTCCTCGCACGGATACCAGTTTCCAAGTATATCCATCCTGTACTTTCTTATCCTCCGGGTTTTTGAAAGACCAACGAGATTTTGTTTTTCAAATTTTGCTCTGTCTATCGGTTTAGTTTCAATATAGTTTCTACTTTTAGGCATTGTTCTCGAAACTAATCGCTCTATAAAAATCTCTCCATTTTTCTCATATTCTATAATATCATTTTTATAGAAAGACAGTTTAAAAGCATATCCAAGGTCTTCCAAATCTTCTCTTGATTGCCCCGGTTGGATCATCTTTTCATTTATCAGTGTTCTTGCATATGCCTCCTCATCGATTACATTTCTCCCATTTTCCACTTTAATATCAGACTGTTTTACCCCTACCAGATAATAGGACTGCTCGGCTTCTTTGTAGTATACATCCATCCTGTATGGGACAAGACTTTCAAGGATAACTTTTCGGCTTCCTTTTTCAAATCCATATTTGTGTGATATATCAATGCAGGCTCCTACCTCTCCATCCTTGTATTTTAATTTATCAATCCTTGGTCCATTATGTTTCCTGGCATACTTTCTTACCATATCGCCTGTTTCTTTTTCATACTGCACAAATGGATTCTGCGCATCTCTGTAATCCTCACATATCTGCACAAGATGATCAAATGTCTTCCTGTCGTTTAAATACACTAACAGTTTTTCTCTGTCACTTTCCTTCTTGCTAAGGGCAAGCTTTTTAAATACCGAAACACCTTCTTTCGTCCTAATGTCCAACTTGTTTATCTTGTACTGCTTTCCATCATATTCCCGTGTCCCACGAATTGTCTGATTACAAAGTCCCCGGTTCGATTTGCGCAGCACATAATACCAGAATTTTACATTCTTTTCCGCTCTTACAATCTCACTTCTGATATTCGCCCATTTCCGTCCATAAAGATAATCTGCATACACATCATCCGACATATTCTCATCCCACATATCCTGCTTTAAAATTTCACCTGTCTCAAAATCAATAAACTCCCCTTGCAGTTTACGATATGCTTCATAACCTAATTCTGAAAATCCTATAAGCATTGCATCTACTGCATGATGAGAATAACTTTCATCTCGATTCTTGTCCAGCTTCATATTGCAACGCATCTGATGCGTATAACTTCCCTTAATAACTTTTATTTTTGTGTCAGCTTTCTTCGCTTTAAAAAAATTCTGCACAGTATTTAAAACTACGCGGGATGCATAGCTTGTATCATTTATATTTCTGTTGATAAAGCCTTTCAACACCTCTATTTTTGTTATATCTTCGCTATACAACAGGTTTTGAACTTTTTTCCTGGATACGGAATACTCCTTTTTTCTGGATAAGTTTATAACCGTCACCTTAAACTGCTCATACGTCCATGTACCATTCGAATGCGTCAGATAAAAATATGGTGTCTGATTTCCTTTCTTCTGATTCTCCGTACGATAAACCAATACCTTATTACTTCTCGCATCATCAAAAGAAACAGATCTTGGAATGATATGATCGATCTCAAACAAATCCGGATTATTCAGTATATCATTTGGATCAATCGTCTTTCCAGAATACAGGCACATTCCATCCTGCTCATTCCAAAGCTTAAGTTTAAGTGTAAGCTGTTTCTGCGATGAGAAATCAGCCGGCGATAATTCGATACCATATGTAACGGCAAGCTTTTTCTCGATAAACTCCATTTCTTTTTCGTTCATTTTCTGGCTGTCCGTAATGCGTTTCTTTTGCTCATCGGAATTTCTGTCTCTTGGCATCTCGATCACAACCGCATCCAGTACTTTATATTTCTTTAATACGGCATTAAGAATCTTAAATGATATTCTTACAGACCTGCGAACCACCGGATTAAATATTTCCTCGCTAACCGCGTCTACCGGTATATAATTAAGTCCGGCAAACTCTTCCGCAGTTCCTTTGGTAACCCCCATTTCTGTCAAAAGAGTCATCTGTTCCTTTGGTTGGATATACATTTCCGGAATTAATTCATTCATGATCTTTAAAGAGAAAGACTGCCATTTCCCAAATAGGGAACCATTGGCTTTTCTTAACGAAATCAGGCATTCCTGGACATTCTCTGTCAAATCAATCCCAGAGTCCCCAAAAGCCTCCATCATTGCTTCTTTATCTGTATTAATTGTCATGATATATCCGATTTCATCCAGTTCTTCCCGCAAGAAATCATTGATATCTATGTCAATTTCAGCCAAAGCTTTTCGCATCTTATTATAAACTTCAAATTTATGGAACAGTTCTTTCCCAGACTTATCTATTCTTGCTCCACTAAAATCTTCTATAGTTTCACCCATACAGCCAGCTATTATTTTGCGCATATTTACTGTATTGCTCGTCTTTACCTGTTCTATAATCGCATGCTTCTCATTTTCTTCTAACTTACGTCCATTGATTGTCAGGTTGTTCAGATCATTTAACAGATTAAATTCCTGTGCAGTATAAGAAGCGGCTGCAGCACGAAGTTCATCCGGGTATACACTACACTTTCCGATTAATTTTTCAAAAATATTATCTTCGGTTATGTGATTTCCGTTTTCATCCAGCTTTGTTGTAAATCTGCCATAATCCGTTCTAGACTTTTCATTTCCAGGTCCCTCGTAATATTTTCTCTTTCTGTTAAAAATCCGAATGTATTCATCACAAAACTCATCCGTTACTTTATCATGATAACCCTTTTGTGTCTCAAGAACTTTTTGTATTTCTTTTCTATATGCGCCAATCGTAAAGACATTACTCAGGTCGATTATTTCACCATTATCATCTGTAACCTGCGTCTGTCCTCTGTATTTCCCTACTGTTTGCAATCTGTCTTTTTGAATTTCACACGGATAATTCTTTTCAAGTGCCTTTGCATTTACCTTAAGCCCGTTCGCATACGCACTTGTCCCTGAAACAGAATCATCCTGTGCATCTTCTAAATATGAAATTCCACGATGCTTTAAATAACTGTATAAAATCAGATAAAGTTCATCCAAAGAAATCTCTTCCCTAAGAGCTTTTACTTTCAAATCCACAATTTCATTGGATTTAATCTGTGGGATAGAGAAATTATATTTCTCCCATAATTTATTAAAATCATTCAGTCTTGTCCGTTGGCGTCTTTTTATTCTTCTTGACTGACGCATTTCTCGTCTAACCTGATTTTCCGCAGCTGATGCTTCCGGGAAAATATTGGAACCAGCCTCTAATACGCTTTCCGACTCTTTGTCCAATACTGCCCATCCTACGGATGCTATCCCAATATCTAATGCTAATATGTACTTCATTGAACCCCTCCATTATTTGTTTATACTCTGTACCTTATTTACTATAATTTATAATTCTCCTAACTTCAATTATAATCATCTTTCACCTAAAAGCATAGATATTTTCTATCATATTTTCACCTCATTGTTCTTTCCTCACAAAACACTGCTATATTAAAAACACCACATACGAAACCTGTTTTGTTTCGCATATGGTGTCTTATTTTTCCTGCTATTCTTATTGTTGCTTCTACTTCCCCGCAAGCCCCTTTAAGGACTCAAACAGCTGCATATCCGATGCGGTCAGTTTCAGATTGGATGTGATCGTCTCTCCGGACGCATTCGTGATGCTCACTTCCAGAACCGATCCCTCTCCGATCCCGTGCTTACCCGCAGCCTGCAAAAACTTTGAAAACTTCGGATGGTTTGCCGAAAAAGTATCCCAGGCATTTTTGATCTGGAATAATTTTGTAGGGTTTATCATATGTTCTCGTACTCCATTTCTTCCGTTTGTCTAATATTCTCCGTGAATATCGCCCAGATGGATCGTGATCATACCATCATCCGCGAGGACACGAAGTGCTTCCTTCTGTTCCCCGGTCAGCGCCTCACTGTAAACCTGGTTTTCATAGTCAACAACGACCGTTTTCGTCCGGACGATCAGGTACTGCATCGGCATGACGTCTGACGGCAGTTCTTCCCCCGGGTATTCCGTATGAAACAGTTCTTCCAGCGCTTTTGTATGCCCATCCGCGCATTCGATCACATCCCCCGCTGCAGTGATGATGCAGGGACAATATTCCGAAAACTGCGTCTTATATGTCTCAATAAATTCCTGTGCTTTCATAAAAGCTCCCCTTCCTTTTCTTTTTCATCGATATGACATTTTCCGTCCCGCTCGAGGATGTCTAACATCTGCGTGATCCGCTGCATATATGTATGGAAACGCCGTACCTTCTCCTGTCCGTTTCTCGCGATCCGCTCCCGCTCTTTTTCATGCGCAAGGTAGTAGCCCGCTTTCTCGATCAGTTCCCGTTCGCTGGTAAACCAGACCAGATCTTTGCCGTTTTCAAAATACTGCGGCAGTTCCGGCTGAAAGTTTGTAAGCAGAAAACCTCCTGCCCCGAGCACGTCAAACACGCGTAACGGAAGCCCCGTTTTTATATTTGGAATTGTAAAATTCAGATTGATCCTGCTTCCTGCAAAAACCTCTGGCATTTCCTGCCAGTAATCCACCGGTCCTTTCGTACTGACACGGAGCAGTCCGCTGTTTTTTTCTTTGTTATACACCGATACCGCATACTTTTTGGAAAGCGCGATCAAAGCCTGTGTCCGTGCCACGGAAGCGATTTTAAATCCAAGCACGGTTGTGGAAAAGATCAGTGCAAGATCCGAAAACGAATCCTCCGATTTTTCCAGATGATAATTCTCCTCGATCTGTTCCAAAATATCCGGTGTCAGCATATCGTCGATGATCTGATGATCCGGCACCACAAGGCGCGCCTGTATGACGCCGTCCAGATATCCCCTCAGCCGCTCCGGAAACGTATCTTTCATGTCATCATAGGCATTTCGGTCCGCGTACAGGCTTCCCACAAATGAAATATCATCCTGATAGCCAGCTTCCCTGCCCGCAAGCAGTTCATCCAGCCGGTCCGTATTCACCGCAAGCGGCAGATGATAAATATGACGCACTCCTCTTACCTTAAATTCCAGATAATTGCTCCTGTCAAAGGTAAAGATCCAGTTGCAGTCATGAAATACCGAACGGTCATACATTCCGATCAGCGGATTGTCGCAGGTCCAGCAGACATAGCGAAGCTTCATCCGCTCACAGAGATTCGAGATCGCCGGAAAATAATTCATCGTAAAGAAAAACTCATATACGTTCTGCATAATCTTCTCTGTCAGGATCCGCTCAAATTCCAGATCCCTGTCATACGTCTTTTCTTTGCGCTCCACACTGTCCACCTCATAACCCAGACGGCGGAATGTCTGCTCGATATCCAGATCATTATAGGAATTCCAGCGATAGATCAGAATCTTTTTCATATCAGTTTGTCTCTGTTTTCTCCTCGTCGATCAGATCCAGGATGCGCTGGATCTCAGCCCCTTCCACCGGTGCTGCTCCGCAGTCGATGCGCTTTCCGCTCTCATCCACACGTCCCATCGCGCGTTCTTCTTTCTTTGGTGTCTGTTCGATCGTAAAATAATATGCCTTTTTCGCCTGTTCATTCCATGCGAGGTACACTCTGTGGCACAGACCCGGAACCATTCCTTTTTCCGGAAGATCCACGCGGATCAGAAGCAGATCCTCGCGCACATTGAGCGCCATAAAATCAAAGTCAGACGTTTCGTACGGCGCACCCGGTTCTTTCGGGAACGCGCTGCGGTAAAGCTCGCAGACGAACGCTTCTTTTCCTTCGCACAGATCTCTGGTGAATTTGTCTCCATCGGTAAAAAGCATATGCGGGATCGTCTTAAGCTCCATATTTCTGCGTACCAGTGCATGATACTGGGCAGCATTCAGCTTTACAACCTTCTTGTTTTCAAGCATCTTGTCGTCCTGCGCCTTTAATTTTTCGAGCAGTGCCTTCTTCACCAGTACATTTTCATGGAACGGATTCAACGCCAGCCCTTCGAGCTTGGATCCCTCCTTTAATACGGTCATATAACTTCCACGGAAAGTGACTTCCAGAATCGTATGGAATTTCTGGTCTTTTGGAATTTCTTCTTTTCTTGTATACAGTGGAAGATACTGTTCTTCCTTATTGTTCTTTAAAATGCTCGGAAGCGGTGTGATTCCCTGCGGGATCGCGATCCTCTCTCCCTGCTTTGCTTCTTTTAAGAAGGTAAGATCCGTTCCTTCCGGAAAAACTGCCGGGACAAACAGATGCGCATAGCGCAGACCGTTTAAAACCGCGGACAGATTGTCCTTGTTCTGCTCTTTCGCATATGCTTCCAGTACTTCCTCGAGTTTTGTATTGTCCGGCATCTTCGCCGCATTGGTATGATCCATGTTATGTTCTCCTTTATCGTGTTTATTCATCGAATTCGACTGTTACAAAGAATCCCTTCGGGGTCTCTTCGACATTGACCACTTTTCCTTCTTTGGACTTCAGCCGTTCCGAAAATTTATAATTTGCAGACATTGCAAAGGAATTTCCCAGGTTGTAATAATAGGAATTCGGGAGTTTGCCCTCCGTCACCGGAAGTACATCTCCGATCTTTAATAACCCGGTACGTTCCATCTTAAATTCCATTCTGCGCATACAAAATCACTTTCCTTAGTTTTAAAGTTCTTTTCCCTCGGTATCGATCGCGTTTAAATCCTGCTCCATCTGTTTTGCTGCTTTCACCGCTCTCGATACGATCCAGATATCGGATATTCCGTCATAAATAAGTGCGATCCCGATCAGTTTGAACGCGATCTGTGCCGCCTCAAACGCCTTTACGATCAAAAGAATGCCGATCGCGAGATTTACGATCGCAAGGATCAGACAGGAGATCCATGCCGAACCCTCCGCCTGTTTTGCCTGGATGGAAAGACGCAGATCCTCCACTCCGTGCAAAAAAAGAATTGCTCCGATGATTGCCGGGATCAGGTTGATGATGATCCGTGGATTGATAAAGATCCACACGCCGAGTAGCAGAACAACGACTCCTCCGATCAGTCTCAAATTATTTCCCACACGATCCGTAAAATAAATGATCATATGTGCGACGCCCATGACAATAAGTACGACCGCAAGCAGCTTGCAAAGCAGATCGGTCGTCTGTTCCGTATAAACCAGCAGAACCACCCCGAATATGATGCATAACACTGCTGACAATATGGTATCCGCCTTAATTTTCTTTAAGATTTCCTTCATAGAAATACTCCTTTCTCTGCTAGAGTCCTAAATAAAATTATAGCACTTTCTTCCTGTAAAAGCTATTGAATTATGTCCGCGTACGCGCCATCGATGACTTTCATCAGATCTTCCGGCGAAAGCGCGATGCTTGTCCCGATCCTTCCTCCGCTGATGTAGATCTTATCATACTGCGCCGCTGACTGATGCACAATGGTATGAAATGCTTTTTTCATTCCAAGCGGGCTGCAGCCCCCGCGGACATATCCCGTGATCTTTGTGATATCTTTCACATGGATCATTTCCACCGACTTCTCGCCGACTGCCTTTGCCGCCGCCTTTAGATCCACCTCGTCCGCGATCGGAACCACATAAACATAAAACTGTCCGCTCTTTCCCTGCATCACCAGTGTCTTAAAACTCTGCTCCACCGGCGCTCCGGTCGCCTCCGCCGTGTGAAGTCCGTCAATAAATTCATCACATTCATAATTTAATACTTCATAAGGTATTTTATTGCGCTCCAAAAGGCGCATTGCATTTGTTTTCGCTTCTTTTCCCATCATTTGTCCTCTTTTTCTTACATAAAATTCGGCATTTTCTCTTTGATCTGCATGCCGGTTGGTGTCACCGCCAGTCCACCCTCCCCGGTCTCTTTCAAACAGGAAGGCAT
>ERZ1034844.1625-NODE-1625-length-10390-cov-10.280116_pt1 | contig 10390 bp, 5 predicted proteins | sample MGYA00520594_ERZ1034844 | MGnify/ENA primary metagenome ERZ1034844 (study PRJEB33766, sample SAMN09781733) | gut metagenome | biome: gut microbiome | host: Homo sapiens | place: Madagascar | study: EMG produced TPA metagenomics assembly of the PRJNA485056 data...
AATGTTGTTGGATTTGATGCAGATAATTATGGAGAGGATAATAAGAAGAAAGAAAGCGACATTAATGATTTGTTTGATGCATGTAATAGGGGGCTTTTGATAATAGATAATTTGGAAACTATTACAGATGAAAGAATTATAAATTTTATTTTAGATTCACATCCCAATGTCAATTTTATAATTACGAGCCGTCGGGGTCTGGGGCAAGTAGAACGGCGATATGATTTGAAAGAATTGAAAGAAAAAGATGCGATACATCTATTTAGAATTATATGTAAGGAAAAGGGGTTGCAAGAATTACAGACTGCAGACGAATCATTGATTCGTAGCTATGTTAAGAAAGTATATTGTTATCCGTTAGCTATCAAATGGGTTTTGGGACAAGCAGCACTAGGAAAAGATATTATGTGTGTGATTGATGGTATAAATGAGCAGTCGAGCGATATATCAAAATTTTGTTTTGAACAAGTTTTTTCGGAATTATCACTCGAGGCAAAAAGTATATTGTATGCATTATGCTTAGATAATGAGGCAGTGCCTAAGGGAGTTTTAAAATATATATCTAATTTGGATGATATATCTTTTGAGGATTGTATTCATGACTTGCTTATTGTATCTTTGATACTACCTGAACAGAAAGTAAACAAACAAAATGGTGAAATCAATAGTTACTATTCTTTATTACCATTAACAAGAGGTTATGTTAAGGTTGAATTAGATAAAAATAGAGATGTTAAATCCAAATTACAAGAAAGAACGGTTACTGTAGAAACAACTTTAGAAGAGGCTGAGCGAGCTAAGGTTCAATACAGATTTAGTTTGTCTAATTTTGGAGCAACGACAGAAGAAGAAAAAATTGCTTCGATGTTAGCACAAACTGCGTATCAAAAATATCAAGCAGGAAATTATCTGGATGCAGTGGAAACTTTTAAAAAGGCAGTCAATATTGCACCACGCTTTGCATCGATATATAGAAATTGGGCAATCATTGAATCAATGGAGTCTCATTGGGCAGAGGCTGATGCACTAATGGAAAAGGCATCAAAATTAAACAAGGATGACACACAAATCTGGCTAGTTTGGGGAAATATTAAGCGTAAGAGTGACAAAATAAAAGAAGCATATAATTACTATGAAAAAGCTTACAAACTGTCACCAAAGGATAATGTTGTTTTGAATTCATATGCTCAAGCGATTAGTAGGTTGGGCGATTTTCAACGTGCAGATAAATTATATAAAGAAGCACTTGAATTGGTTGAAGGAATACCACACAATAAACATTTGATTATTAATTATACTTCTATTGCTGAAAATTTGAAAAAATGGGCAGAAGCATTGATTGAAGACAGAGATTACGTTCAAGCAGCTAAAAAAATACATGATGCATTAGATGCAATTCAAAAGGTTTTGAGGATAGATAGAAATGATTATAAAGCTAAAGAGCTACATATGGATATTTTGTATACATATGCAACGGTGTACGATAAGCAGAAGGATTATGAAAAAGCTTTGAATATTCTTAAAAAATTAGTTGAACTTCCTTTTAATAGATATCGCGAAATAGAATATCACAATAGAGCTGTCTTGCTGATAATAAATGTATATTTTACTATTGATAAATATGATGAAGCAAGAACGGTGTTAGAAAAAGAAGAACGCAATCTACGGAGAATTAGTAAGGGAGCTATAGCAGACAGATATAAACGAATATGTGAAAAACTTGCTAAAGAGGAAAATCGTAAAAAAGGAAGAATAATTAGATATAGCGCAGAGAAAAAATTTATTATTATAGAAAGTGAAAGTAGTCCGGGACTTACCTATTTAACTTTTTTAAGTGCTTTTAAAGAGTATATTCAATTATCAGATGATATACTTGGAAGGGAAGTAACTTTTGTAGGCGTAGAGGATAATGGTAAGAGATATGCTCAGCATGTGTGTTTTGTCATGGAAGAAATTAAAGCATGACACACATCCTCCTTTACAGAAGATGTATTCTGTAAAGGAGGATGGTAGCTCTGAAATCGTTTTTTACAAGGACAAATTATCCCTTTAGGTATTTTTATTATACAAGAGACGGCTACTTTATGTTGGGACTAGAGTGGATGAATGAAATATGAATTTGCAGAACAGAAGGTGTCTAACAAAGATTGGAAAATGTAGAACGGATAGAATGCTTATTGTTTTAATCCCTTGGTAGGAAATACTTCATTTGAAAAAGTAATATACCATTGAGATTTGGAAGGCAGATATGGTATACTGTGAGCTGAAGTTTTTTGATCCACCAATTGGTGGTGCTAATAATTATAAACTTCAAATATAAGTGTGATGGTATGAAAATTACCAAGGAGGACTTTGATGGAAAAAACAATTTGTGAATTGTTCGCAGGTGTCGGAGGATTTAGGTCAGGCTTCGATAGACTGGGAACAGGCTGGAAGACAACATGGTTTTCACAATGGGAACCGGGGAAAACAAAACAATGGGCACATGATTGTTATGTGTACCATTATGGTGACTGTGCAGATTTGAAAGGCGAATATCATACGGGTGAGGATATTAGTATAATGGATAAGAATAATATCCCAGACCATAGTTTGCTGGTCGGGGGATTCCCTTGCCAAGATTATTCTGTTGCTCATTCGCTTTCTTCTTCAAAAGGTATTGAGGGGAAAAAAGGCGTATTGTGGTGGCAAATCAGAGATATTCTTATTACCAAACGCCCTGCATTTGTTATGCTGGAAAATGTAGACAGACTTTTAAAATCACCAGCAAATCAAAGAGGACGTGACTTTGGTATTATTCTTACCTCTTTTGCACAGCTGGGATATAGAGTAGAATGGCGTGTCATTAACGCTGCCGAATATGGCGCTGCGCAAAGAAGAAGACGTACTTTCATTTTTGCATATAGCAAAGATACAAAATATGCTAAACTGATGGATAGATATAATCCGATTGATATTATTACAAAAAGAGGATTTATGATCAAAGTATTTCCAATAGCTAGTCATGGTGATTTTGAAAATAGTAGTGTTTTGTGGACGGATGTGACGAAAGTTGATAGACAGGTGTTATTGTCTGAGGGAACAGAAAAATCGAACAATGATCTTTTGGAGATGAGTAGTGACTATAGATTCGATTTTTTAACAGCAGGATATATGAAGGATGGAGCAATTGTTACGACGGATATAACGCCTATGGGGATGAAACCACGGTTATTAGGAGAAATTGTACAGCGAAATGCAGATGAAACTTATTACATTCGACAAGAAGATATGGCATCTTGGTCTTATATGAAGGGGGCAAAAAAGATACCACGTGTATCGAAAGATGGACATAAATATATTTTCTCAGAAGGACCAATAGCATTTCCAGACTCATTGGATAAACCGGCAAGAACGATGCTCACTTCAGAAGGAACCAAAAATAGATCGACACATGTTATTGCTGATCCAGCTACAGGACGACTTCGAATACTTACACCTGTTGAAGCAGAAAGACTTCAGGGATTTGATGACGATTGGACTAAAATATCATTGATTGAGGGGAAAGAAATCGAGATGCCTGATCGAATGCGGAGGTTTTGCATGGGTAATGCATTAGTTGTTCCGATGATTACTAGAATGGGAAAAGTACTAGATGAAATAATAGAAGCAGAATAAAGATAGGGGGAATATCAATGGAAGGTTCTGAATATAAAACAAAAGAATCTGTATTGCATCGTGCACAAGAGGCCATTGGTATTCCCATGTCTAAAATAGATAAAACGGGAAGAATTTCTACGGGCAAAGGGGCTATTGGTACTGTTATTGAGGAAAGCTGGTTTGGCTATTCTCCAAATAGTGAATCGGAACCAGATTTTCCAGAGGCAGGTGTTGAATTAAAAGCGACCCCATATATTCGAACTAAAAATGGAATCAGGGCAAAAGAACGTTTGGTGTGTAATATTATTAATTACATGACAGAATATACAAAAACATTTAAGACGAGTGCTTTTTGGCATAAATGTAAAACGATGCTTATTATGTCTTATGAACATAGAAAAGATGTATCGAAGGCAGATTATAAAATTGATAAGGCCATTCTCTTTAGTTTCCCAATGGAAGACTTAGTAATTATAGAGCAAGATTGGGAAAAAATCATGTCAAAAGTTCGAGCCGGTCAGGCTCATTTAATAACGGAAGGGGATACACTATATTTGGCAGCTTGTACGAAAGGTGCAGATGCATCTTCTGTGAGACAGCAACCATTTAGTTCTATTCTGGCGAAGCAAAGAGCTTATTCACTAAAAACCTCATATATGACAAGAATCCTTAACACCTATATATTTGGAACAAAAAAGGATGAACATATTATCAAGGATTGGCATGAACTTGAAACAAAAAGTTTTGAGGAATGTATTACAGAAAGATTGTCTATGTATTACGGAATGACACAAACGACGTTAAAAAAGAAGTTTGCTGTTGATTCTACGGCAAAAAATCTTAATGAGGTATTGCTTTCTCAGATGCTTGGTGTTAAGGGGAAAATTGCGTATACAGAGGAATTTCAGAACGCAGGTATTGTTCCTAAAACGATAAGAGTTCAGCGCAACGGACATATCAAGGAAAATATGTCATTTCCTACCTTTAAATTTACAGAAATAATTAAAGAAACATGGGAGAATTCTGAACTTAGAAATTATCTTGAACCTACAAAATTTTTATTTGTAATATTCCGTGAAAATAAGCAAGGGCAATATGAATTTGAAAAAGCAATGTTTTGGAATATCCCAGCAGAGGACTTGAAAGAAGTTCAGCGTGTTTGGGAACGAACAGTCAAAATAATCAAAGAGGGTGTTCGGCTTAGCTTTGATGGTAGAGTTATGCATAATAATCTTCCAAAGCAGTCAGAGAGTTCTGTAGCCCACGTAAGACCACACGCAAAAGATGCAGAGGACACATATCCATTGCCAGACGGACGTTTAATGCCAAAGCAGTGTTTCTGGCTTAACAGAACATACATTGAAAATGTAATAAAAAATCAACAGGAAAGGAAAGCGGATTTATACGATTTTGCTCCATCTGTATCAAAGGTTGCAGCCTCTTCTACACCTTATATGGATAATGCTATAATCGTACCTTGTGGTGCAAACGTTAAACATAGAACTTATGGAACAGGTCAAGTCATTTCCGTCATGTTATCTTTTCCGCAGAAGAAGTGCTGCGAATATCCATATTTGGTCGGAAAAAGAGATGAATTTATAATTATGCCTGATGGAAGAACAGTTTCGCACGAACGTTTTGGTGAAGGCGAAATTGAGGGGTACAAAGTAGCATTTAAGAATCAAATAATTTATTTTCCGATAGAAGATTTTCAAATAGGAAATGTTGAATTAATTGCAAAAACAGGAGTTGACTGATATGAAACATCCAAAAGGCTATGATACAGATGAAGCAACTTCAAAACGGATGGCAAATGTTAAATTGAAAAGAGGGGATGCAGAAGTACTTCTCGCTAAAAAGTTATGGCATAATGGTTTCCGATATCGATTGAATTATAAGAAGTTACCTGGTTCACCAGATATAGCGATTCTTAAGTATCGTTTGGCCGTTTTTGTTGATGGTGAATTTTGGCATGGATATGACTGGGATGCTAAAAAAACAAAATTGAAAAGAAATAGGGAATACTGGTTACAAAAAATAGAGGAAAACATGAACAGAGATGTTTGTGTGGATAAATCTTTGATTTATCTTGGTTGGACACCTGTTCATTTTTGGACTAAGGAAGTTTTGAAAGAAACGGATGAATGTATCGAAACTATTAAAGAACTTGCGTTTGAAATTCAGGTGCAAGATACATATATAGAGAATTAGAATAGACATAGAGGAGAAAGTATGAGGTTTATTAAACATTCACATAGGCATGCCGAAGCGATCATTTTAAGTGACCCATTGCTAAGAACCAGATATGAACAGCTCCTAGAAACTCTTACAAATATAACAGATGAAGAACTTTTAGAAGATTTTCGCCTGAAAAAAGAAGAACATGCGATACGGCGGACATCTTTTAAGAGCATGGCACCTTCTATAAACAGTCTGTTAAAGAAAAAATTGTTGAATATTCCTGGGTGGCGAGAAGAGGTAGATATTTTTAATGACACAACAGGGAGTATTGGGAACACAGAATGGCGTCTTGATTTTGCGTGTGATAATGCGCTCTGCGTTGAGGTGGCGTTTAACCATGGGGAGGCAATTGCATGGAATCTACTTAAGCCAGTCTTAGCATGCGAATTAAATCATGTTGAAAAGGCTGTACAGGGTCAGGTGGGAATATATATATGTGCAACTGATAATATGAAAATTGCAGCAAACATTGACAATGCAAGTGGATCATATGAGAAGGTTTTACGGTATTTACCACCAATGATGAATCAATTAACGATTCCGATGATGATTATCGGACTTGAACCGTTTGATACATTTAAAATTAATGATAGAGTAGAGGTGGTAAGAAGCACATATATCATAGATGAATCCCTCGTAAATTGCGATGTTATGATTACAGAGACCGAAGATTATTCAACTTACAAAGGAACAGTTATTGAAGTTGGAGAAATTAATATTGACGGAATACCAGAAATGCAGATTATAGTTCAAAAATCAAGAAATAACTCAAAAACTTTTACAGAACGAATGATAAAGTTTTTAGAAATAATTGATTGATATTAGGTGAGGACAGCTATAAAAAGCAAAAGACGTAGAAAATATATACGAGGTTCTCAATATGGCAAAAAATACAGTCAGCAAACTAAGCAATGCTTTTTCCACAGGTGGCGGTGGAGCGAATTTTGAACAGCGAGTACAGGCAATGTTTTTACTTTCATTACTGGTGGATGGTTTTTGTCCTGCGATGGAAGAGCGAACGAAGCGAGTCTGTTTTCAGGCGAAATGTATTGGTTTTGATGTTGATGATCTGGCAGTATTTACATATAGAGGTCAATCGGAAGGGAAAATGCTATGCCAAATAAAACATAGCATTACCATAAGTGAAAGAGATTCGGTATTTCAAGAAGTAATCAGTGCAGCCTGGAGTGATTTTAATAAGGAACAGTTCGATAGAGAACATGATAAAATTGCGTTGGTAACGGCACAGATTGCAACCGGATCCCAACAGGCATTACGCTTTTTGTATGCACAGGCATGGGCTGCGGCGGATGAAAATCAATTTAGAGACAGAGTATATCTTGGCAATTTTTCAAATGCTGATAATAGAAGGGTGCTGGATGCGATAAAGACGCGCATTTCAAATGCAAGCGATCATGAGCCTACAGACAGAGAAATGTGGCAATTCTGTAAATGCTTTATGTTGCTTCTATTTGATATGGACTGTAAGGAAAGTATCAACAGAACCTTGTCTGCATCGTTAATAAAGTGCAATTCTTCTTATGATGGATTTCTTGTGTGGTCCAGGCTGGTGGAGTATGCGGGTGACTGCAATCAGACGGCAGCATCAGTAAACCGTGAATCTATAGATGACAGTATTTGTGCTCTTTTTTCCGATTTTGAAAGCAAACAGCTACCGGTAGCACCCATTGCTCAAATAGATTTGTTTATTCCTATGCTGGCTCTGATAGGCACATGGAATGCGGAAAATGAGTTTGACCGGCAAATCGTAGAACAAATATCAGGAATGGAATATGCGGAAGCGGAATCAAAGGCGCGAAATATGCTCTGCCAGAATTCGCAATATCTGAAATTGGAAAATGGTAGTTGGTGGAAAGTACAGCATAAAGAGGATCTTCTGGAGCAATGTAAGGAGCTATTGTTTGACGATTGCCTGGAGCGGTTGATAAACGCGGCAAAGATAGTCTTTGCACAGAAAAGTAGAAGGGTAACAAGTAAGACCCCATACTATGTGGATACCAATGGTGAATACGATAATTCAAAGGAATTGCGTAAAAGCATAGTGACAAGTTTGTGCTGGGTGAAGATGACATTACCCCAATTAGTAAAGTGCAATCAGAACAAGATAGAAGCTTCTATAAATGAATTTGTTAGAAATGCGTTTGCAGAAGGTGATTGGGTTACTTGGGCAAGCCTCAGGGATTGCCTACAGGAGGTAGCAGAACTGGCACCGGATATTTTCTTGAAAAAGGTAGAATGGTGTGCTGTATACAAGCCGCAAGAGATTTTACGACTTTTTCCCAAGAGTAACGATAGCTTTTTTGAACCGAATTATATTACAGGTATTTTGTGGGCAATAGAAGCATTGGCATGGTCGCCGGTCTATTTGATTTCAGCAATAGGAGCATTGGGAGCGTTGGCGGCATTGCCATATGAAAAAACAAATTGGTCAAATACACCGATGAATTCCATTGTCTCTATTTTACTGCCGTGGCATCCCCAGACACTTGCTGACGGTGAGAAAAGAAAGAATGCTTTGCGGTGCTTGAAAAATGATAATCCGGAAGTATTTTGGAAAGTATTAGTGAAATTATTGCCTAATAAAACCAATACAACGGCGGATAATCCCAAACCGAAATACTTATCCTTGGCAATTCCGGAAAAAATAACTGTGACGAAAGCAGAAGTATATGAGCAATATACTTATAATTTGGAATTGGCTGTGGAAACTGCGGAAGGTGATGTTGAAAAGTGTGAGATTCTCGCAAAACAGATAGAATATATGCAGGAAGCGACATTGCTCAAATATCTGGGTGATATTGAGAAAAATCTGGATTCGCTTGGAGAAACGGAAGTTTTCAGCCTGTGGTTACACTTGCGCGAGAGGATGGCGCAAATGCAGCCGGAAGAAAATACGGTAATTAATAGGCACAGGGATAAAATACAGGCGTTGATACAAGCAATGGAACCCGGAAATATTTGTGTGAAGTATCGAGAATTGTATTTGGGGAACCGATATCTGTTTGACAAAGGGGATTTTGAAACAACATGGAAAATGCTTGAATATAAGAAAACGCAGGCAATCAGAGAGATATATGATCAATATGGTGTTGAGGAAACGGAGGCATTCGGACAAGCAGTAAACAATATATGGGATGTGGCGCATAAACTTGGCGATTCTTTAAATATAGAGGAAATTTCAGGAATAATAGACAAATATTGTGAAGGCAAGTTATCACAGCCGTTCTATATTTCCTGTATCGGTTCTTTTTGCTATAATTTTGGAACAGAAAAGTTAATGCAGACATCTTTGACTCAAAAGGATGTAAGCATTATTTTGGAGACTCTTTCTAAACTCTCTTTTTCAATAGAACTTTATCATGTGGTAGAAAGTATTTTGCCGGAAGAGGCGGAATATTGGAAAATTGCGAATGTACCGTATGGCTATGGAGAGGATAAAGCAGAAGAATTAAAATTAGTGGTTAAAAAATTCGTAGAATATAAAAGATATGTTGCAGCGGTAAATATTGCCGGACGTTCGAAAGCTAAAGGGGTATTTATAGCGCAAGATATATATAATTTGTTAAAATTGGCCGGAACAGAGAACTCTCTTGGAACGGAAACAATAGATGATTATGCGGTTCAACAGTTAGTCGGATGGCTGCAAGAACAGGATGAGATTTCACTGGAAATGAAAAGCGATATAGAGTTCATCTATTTACCAATGTTAGATAAATATTCTCAAGTTCACCCACATGCACTGCATACCCGATTAAGCAATGATCCGGATTACTTCTGCAGTCTGATTGAATTGTGTTATAAAAAAAGGTCTGAAGAGAAGACCAAGCGTGAGCTAAGTAAGGGACTGTCGGAGCGCTTGTTTCAAATATTATTTGAATATAAAGTTACGCCCGGAATCGATTGGAACGGTGAATTCCATGAGGATGTTTTCAAAAAGTGGATGGCATCAGTAAAGGCATGGAGTAAGAAGAATGACCGCTATGCGGTGACGATGCATACAGTTGGCGCAGGGTTTGCCTATGCCGAACTTGATGATGAAAAAATGCCGCGGAAGGTAATCATGGAAGAACTAAACAAGGTTGAAAACGAAGAAATCCGCCGTGGCTATGTTATTGGTATCAGCAATAAGAGGGGTATGCATACGATAGAGCCGGAGGGCAAACCGGAGAAGGAGCTAGCTGCTGATTATGAAGAGAGAGCTAAGATAGCAGAGGAAAGAGGTTACTCTAGATATTCGAATACGTTGAGGGAGATTGCGAATCAATACAATAGAGAAGCAGCGTACAATATTTTAAGAGCACAAGAGGAAGAAGAGTAGAATGGAAAGGATACTATTGTGCAGATAATTCGTCGCTAAAAAAACGACGAAAAAGCAATTTTATCATTGCTCAATATTTTGATTTATTCACATAAAACACCAGGAGGACAAATCAATGGAAAGAGTAGAACAATTCTTAAAGGAAGCAGAAACATATTATCTGGCAACGGT
>ERZ1034844.1626-NODE-1626-length-10387-cov-3.760066_pt1 | contig 10387 bp, 9 predicted proteins | sample MGYA00520594_ERZ1034844 | MGnify/ENA primary metagenome ERZ1034844 (study PRJEB33766, sample SAMN09781733) | gut metagenome | biome: gut microbiome | host: Homo sapiens | place: Madagascar | study: EMG produced TPA metagenomics assembly of the PRJNA485056 data...
AATTTACGGAAATGTAGAATAAAACTCCATTTATGTATTCGAGCATACAGACGTCTGAGAAAATTTGTAGAAGTACTTAAAGAAGGAAATAATATATTACCCCGGAAAATGATGCTGTCTGAGCGCAGCGAGTTCATCTCTTTTCCGGGGTGTTTTTTATATTATTTTTCTTCTTTCTAGTACTTCTGAATTTTCGAATTGTCTGTTGCTGAATACATAAACGGAGTTTTAATAATACTATATTTTATATTTTCTCACTTCCGGAACAAAAGCCGCTTTGCATTCTCCTCTGTCACAGCGATCACTTCTTCGCCGCTGATTCCTTTCAGCTCCGCGATCATCGCTGCCACATACGGAAGATTCAGCGAACTGTTTCTTTTACCACGATTCGGCTCCGGACTTAAGTACGGACTGTCCGTCTCCAACACAAGCTGCTCAAGCGGCGCATACTCCACCACTTCCTTCAGCTTCTTCGCATTCTTAAACGTTACAACTCCGCCAATTCCAAGATAAAGTCCCATATTCAGGTATTCCCTTGCCATTTCCTTTCCATAAGAAAAACAATGGATAATCCCTCCATGCATTCCCTCTTTCATGCATTCCTTCACCAGCTCCAGCGTATCCCTGGCTGCATCCCTGCTGTGGATCATAAACGGCATTTTTTCCTCTCTGGCAATCTCCATCTGTGCGCGAAACATCTTCTTCTGAATCTCATGTTCCCGTTCTTCTTTATGCCAGTAATAATCCAATCCAATCTCTCCGATCGCAACTGCCTTTGGCAGATGGCACAGACGACGGATCTCATTCAATGTATCCTCTGTCATCTTTTCTGCATCATCCGGGTGAATTCCAAAGGCGCCATAGACAACGGGATATTTTTCCATCAGTTCTTCTGTCGCTTTCAGACTCTCGATCGATGCACATGCATTTACAATATGTCCAATTCCATGTGCTTCCATAGAATTCAATAATGCCTCTCTGTCCTGTTCAAAAGCCTCATCATCATAATGTGCATGTGTCTCAAAAATCATATGTGTTTCCATCCGTCTTTCCGCTCCTCAATCATAAACTCTCATCTCTGTTTACTCCGTCAATCTGTTCAAACTCCATTCCCACACGGATGCTTCCTCCATGCAGAACTCTTGTAAAAACACCCTCTCGCGGCATAATACAATCCCCCATCTTCTGAAAGATTGCACATCCATGATGGCATTCCTTACCAATCTGCGTCATTTCCAGAACAACTTCTCCACAACGAAATCTGGTTCCAACCGGAAGTGATGAAAAATCAAACCCCTGCACTACAAGATTTTCTCCAAACGCTCCATCCTCTACTTCGGCACCTCTCGCACGAAAAGCTTCTATTTTGTCATACGACAGAAGGCTGACCTGTCGATGCCATTTGCCTGCATGTGCATCATTTTTAATTCCCCAGTCCTCTACAAATTCTGCTTCCTCTACCGGATGTTTCTGCGTACCCTTTTTTTCACTGATACAGACTGCAATCACTTTACCCATAATCAAATTCTCCTATATTACAATTGACCAGTCCTGGACTGGTCATCTGTATTTTTCTATATTATTATTTTCGTGCACAATTACCGGCTTCGCCCGTAAGGATCTCTATTCCATGTCCCAGTGCATCAATGATATATTCCAGACTTTCCCGCACTGCCTTTGGACTTCCCGGCAGATTGATGATCAGTGTCTTTCCTCGAATTCCTGCCGTTGCACGGCTCAACATTGCACGCTTTGTGATCGTCATACTATAAGCACGAATCGCTTCCGGAATTCCCGGAACCTTACGTTCAATGACTTCCTCTGTTGCTTCCGGTGTTACATCTCTCTCAGAAAAACCAGTTCCACCTGTCGTCAAAATCAATTCTGCTTTTTCTGAATCTGCTATTTCCTGCAATTTACCTGCAAGCATTACCTGATCATCCGGAAGGATATCCATGGAAATCACTTCATATCCTTCTCTTTCCAGAATCTCCCTGATCGCGGGCCCGCTTAAATCTTCCCGTTCTCCCCTGTATCCGGAATCACTTGCTGTTATAATTGCTGCGCGTTTCATATTATCCTCCTATCTGTGACATGCACAAACTCTCTGTATCGTCTTCTTTTGCTTTTTCTCTGAAATGATGGCCATCCGGTTTTTCTGCCAGTGCGGCTCTAATCCTGTCCTTCAGCTCCTCATCTGTTCCTCCGTTTCTGAGAACGGCACGCAGATCACGTCCCGCCGTATATTGCAGACAGGTTTTCAGATATCCCTGTGACGTAAGCCGTATACGATTACACTGGCTGCAGAATTTATGGCTGATTGCGCTGATAAACCCAATTTTTCCCTCAAATCCATCAACAGTATAATACGTACATGGCCCATTTCCAAGAGTTTTTCCATTATATGGAATCATTTTTCCAAATTTCTGTTCCACCAAATTCATAATCTTTTCCTGTGGCATTCCTGCAAAAGAACTTCCATATCCAATCGGCATCATTTCAATAAAACGTACATGAACCGGATTTTTACGTGCAAACTCTGCTATCCCACAAAGATCCTGTTCTTCCAATCCCAGTGGAACACAATTGATCTTTAACTGTACTTCCGGATATTTCATTGCCTCTTTGATTCCATCGAGTGTTCCATCCAAAAGATCCCTTCGGGTAATTTTGCAGAAACATTCTCTGTCCAGAGTATCAAGGCTGATGTTCAGACTGTCCAGCCCGGATTCTGCGAGTGCCTTCATCTGTCCTTTCAGAAGGATTCCATTTGTCGTCAGTGTGACCTTCTCAATCCCTGAGATTTCCTTTATCTGGTAAATCAGTTCCGGAATCCGCGAACGCACTAATGGTTCCCCTCCGGTAATCTTAATTTTTGTGATTCCAAGTTCCGCCATCACTTTGCATACGCGAATGATCTCCGGCTCCTGCAAGATTTTTTCTCGCTCTGTCAGCCGGATTCCCTCCTCCGGCATACAATAAATACACCGGAGATTACAACGGTCTGTCACGGAAATCCGGAGATAATCTATATTTCTCCCACAACGGTCAATCATTGTTCTTCCTCAAAACGAAAATCTCCGCTCTTTCCTCCTGTTTTTTCTATCAGATGAATCTCTGACATAACCATGTGTTTGTCGATGGCCTTGCACATGTCATAAATTGTCAGAAGCGTTACCTGAACACCAGTCAGGGCCTCCATTTCCACACCTGTCTTTCCCTCCGTTTTTACGGTACATAAAACATGTATCCGATTCTTTTCCTGATCCAGTTCATAATCGATCGCACATTTCTGAATCGGAAGCGGATGACACATGGGAATCAGTTCAGATGTTTTTTTCACGCCCATGATTCCAGCCACCCTCGCCACGCCAAGGACATCGCCTTTTTTGACATTTCCCTCCGTAACGCATGCCATGATCTCCGGACCTACCGCAATATATCCGGTTGCCAGAGCAGTCCGATAAGTGATACTTTTTCCGGAAACATCCACCATCACTGCATTTCCTTCTTTATCAAAATGTGTAAGTCCATTTTCCATGGCTTTTTCCTCCCTGAAATCTTACGCAGATTATTTTGGTCGCATGTCTGATCTTACGTCTGACTGTTATCTGCAATATCAATTATCTACAGTATACCCATAAACCATATTGCTTCGCAAGTATAATACAAAAACAAATCCCCCGTGTTCGCTTTCACGATACACAGGGGATCAGACTTTCAGTTACTATAATTTTATTTACACTAACTATTCAAATGCTATCTTATATTTAGCAGATTTCTGCTCCTGCCGGCATTTCTTTTTCCGGCACCATCAGAGAAAGATTTCCATCTGCATCTTCTGCACAAAGAATCATTCCTTCACTGAGGATTCCGGCAAGTTTGGCTGGTTTCAGGTTCGTAACGACCATAACTTTCTTTCCAACCATCTCTTCTGCACTGTAATGAGATTTGATTCCGGATACGATCTGACGTACCTGACTTCCGATCTTGACCTGAGAACAGAGAAGTTTACGGGATTTCTTCACTTCTTCGCAGGCAATGATCTCCCCAACCTGGAACTGAAGTTTCCCAAAATCGTCAAATGTGATCTCTGGTTTTGCTTCAATATCAATCACATTTTCTTCTTTTTTCTCTTCAACCGGTTCTGCTTTCTTTGGATGAAGTTCTTCTACTTTTGCAAGCACTTCTTTGAGGTCAAGACGTGCAAACAGGATCTCCGGTTTCTCTGTTACTTTGTTTCCTGACGGATAGAGTCCGAAGGTCTTGAGATCTTCCAGAGTACGTTTTTCTGCATTCAGCTGTGCAAGAATACGTTCTGTTGTTTCCGGCATGAAGGCTTCCAGAAGAGTTGCACCCATTGTGATTCCTTCGACCAGATTGTAGAGAACTGTTGCCAGACGGTCTTTCTTTGCTTCATCTTTTGCAAGCGCCCATGGCATAGTTTCGTCAATATATTTGTTCAGACGTTTGAACAGAGTAAAGACTTCTGTCATTGCATCTGCGACACGCAGTTTGTCCATCTTCTCGGCAACTTTGCCCGGAACAGCCAGTGCAAATGCTTTGAGATCCTCGTCAACCGGCTCAACAACACCTTTGTTTTCTACAAGACCTCCAAAGTATTTGTTGGACATGGAAATAGTACGGTTTACAAGGTTTCCGAGAGTATTTGCAAGCTCGGAATTCAGTCTCTCTACCATCAGTTCCCATGTGATGACACCATCATTTTCGAACGGCATTTCATGAAGTACGAAATAACGGACAGCATCTACACCAAAGAAATCTACGAGCTCATCTGCATAGATTACGTTTCCTTTGGATTTACTCATCTTTCCATCACCCTGGAGAAGCCACGGATGTCCGAATACCTGTTTCGGAAGCGGCAGGTCAAGTGACATCAGGAAGATCGGCCAGTAAATAGTATGGAAACGGATGATATCTTTACCGATCAGATGAAGGTCTGCCGGCCACAGTTTGTTGAACTGTTCGGAACTTTCGCCGTCGCAGTCATATCCGATTCCTGTGATATAGTTTGTCAGAGCATCCAGCCATACATAAACAACGTGTTTCGGATCGAAGTCTACCGGAATACCCCATTTGAAGGAAGTTCTGGATACGCAGAGATCCTGAAGTCCCGGAAGAAGGAAGTTGTTCATCATCTCGTTTTTACGTGATTCCGGCTGAATGAAATCCGGATGTGTGTTGATATAGTCGATCAGTCGGTCTGCATATTTGCTCATTTTGAAGAAGTATGCTTCTTCTTTTGCAGGAACGCATGGACGTCCACAGTCCGGACATTTACCGTCTACAAGCTGTGATTCTGTAAAGAAAGATTCACAAGGCGTACAGTACATTCCTTCGTAATGTCCCTTATAGATATCTCCTTTTGCATACATTTTTTTAAAGATCTTCTGAACCTGTTTTTCGTGGTCAGCATCTGTGGTACGGATGAATTTGTCATAAGATGTATTCATCAGATCCCAGATTCTCTTGATCTCGCCGGATACGTTATCTACGAATTCCTTTGGTGTGATCCCTGCTTCTTCTGCTTTGAGCTCGATCTTCTGACCATGCTCGTCAGTTCCTGTCTGGAAAAATACATCGTATCCTTCCTGTCTCTTGTAACGTGCAATCGCATCTGCCAATACGACCTCATAGGTATTGCCGATATGCGGTTTACCGGATGTATAGGCAATCGCGGTTGTGATATAGTATTTCTGCTTATCCATTTTATTTCCTCCTCGTTCATATATTTTATAGTAATACCCTACGGATTATCGTGCAAGCACGAACAGCATTTTAACCTTTGAAACCCAGGGTATAAAAAAACGCCCTCCCTATTTATATAGAGAAGACGAGTCCTGCCCGTGTTACCACTTCTGTTTGTTCCTGCCTCGCGGTCAGAAACCTTATCGGGTACGATTCCATACAAATACTCCGACCACTATTGTAATGATCTGATAATCTGCCATTGTCCTGATACCCTTCCGCTATAACAGGCGGTCCTGTTGCAGTCTGAATGTGAATCTCATCTCGACTGCACCTCTCCCAAGCCATCTTCCATCTGCACCTGCACTTCCCTCTCAGCCACAGGAATCGAATGATTCTTTTTCATTCTGCACTACTCTTCTACTCATAGAATAGCAATTCTTCCATCGGGGAATTCTCTGTAATGTGGTCAGCAAATGTACTCTCTTGTTCGTTGAGTTTGCTTATATTCTGCGGAAATTCATGTTTCCGCTTCTTTAGAAATAGTAGCATATTTACCCATATTTGTAAACTGCGAATTTCGGCAGCAAATCCTCGTAATCCCCTCTTTCCGAAACAATCTCGCCCCAATTTTCCAGGGCAATAAACTCTTTATGGATAATCGCAATAAATATGCATAATTCTTATTGCGATTATCCATAAAGAGTTTAGTACACACTATCTATCGTCAGTATATGCTATCCAACATCAGAATTGACTACCTGATGTTCCAATTGACGAACATACATTCTGAGTTGTATTATAAATTTAAGAAACAGCCCTTGAATTATCTGACACTAACTATTTCTATTTTTCCCCAAAGGAGGGATTTTTATGCAAGCTTTATCACAGACAAACACAGGTGATACCTGCACCATAAAATGGATGTTTGGTGTTCCGGAAATCCTTGAAACTATGAGAAACATGGACATCAAAGAAGGCAGCACCATCCAGGTTATTCAGAAATGCCGCGACTGGCTGATCATCGGAAGCAATAACCGCCGGCTGGCGGTTGGAAATGAAGTAGCAGACCGGATACAAGTATAGGATAATGAGAAAACAGGGTAATAAAGAGTAGAAATATTTGTAGTTTTTGGAGACAATAAATAAACACCCTGAGTCCAATCTCCGGCAACCGTCCATGTATGGAGTATATGCTGATTTGAAAATCAACAAAAGACCTCATTCTGACATCATTCAGGACAAGGTCTTTTGTCATTATTTCATTCTAAACTCAATCGTCACTTTAAACAGATCTCCATCAAGATACAGTTTAAATTCTCCACCCTGAAGCTGTACAAGATCTTTTGCGATTGACAGGCCCAGGCCGCTGCCCTCGGTGTTTCGGGAAACATCCCCCCGGATGAATCTTTCTGTCAGTTCCTCTGCAGAGATATTCAGTGGCTGTGCGGAGATATTTTTGAGAGAAAGCTGCACATTCGGTCGGTCAACTTTTACGTCTACATAGACTCTCGTATTTTCCATCGCATATTTGGATACATTTCCAAAAACATTCTCAAGTACTCGCCAGAGTCTGCGTCCATCGGCACAGATGATTGCTTCTTCCTCATCGAAATGAACCACCATCGTCAGATTTCTTTCTTCAAATTTCTCTTCGAATTCACCGATCACCTGATGTACCAGTTCAATAAAATTCAGATCTGTCATTTCCAGTGCAATATTGCCGGTGCTGGCTTTAGATGCTTCTACAACATCCTCAGTCAGTACTTTAAGTCTCTGTGCCTTGTTTTCCAGCACTTCCAGATATCCCCTGATCTTCGGATCTTCCGGATTTTCACGCTTCAAAAGATCTACATAATTGATGATTGAAGTAAGCGGAGTCTTGATATCATGAGAAACATTGGTGATCAGTTCCGTTTTCATACGCTCATTTTTAAGGCTGTTCTCTACCGCTGCGTCCAGGCCTTCACCGATATGGTTGATATAATCTGCTACCATCTCCTGTTCTCCAGAAAGCTTCTCTGTTGGAATCTTGTATTGAAGGTCACCATCCGTAATTTTTTTCAGACCAGCTATGATCTGCTCTCTTCCCCAGGCTTTTTTGATCAGATAATAAAGAACTGCACAGTCCATTACGATCATCAAAAGCAACGAAAGCACTGAACCACCCTCAACTGTCATTACGGTAAACATAAACTGTAAAAATATAAATATTCCAAATAACAGAATTATTTTTACTCTGCTGATCATGTTGCCACCAAGAAAGACAAGCAGATCACTGCATTTCGAAAAGCATTTTCTTACCAATAGCAGGATATGCCTCAACAGGCTGTCTCTCCAGAGCGAGCTCGCCTTGATCCTTCGTACCAGACTGAGCCATCCGGCCAGGAACCATATTCCAAACCAGAGTCCTAAAGTGCCAAATCCAATCGCCTTCCAGACCATTCGCATTTCTTCGTTATCCATTGCCTGAACAATTACAGAAGTACCCATCAGCCATATCATAAATACCACTACTGCTACGATTTCCGTGTAACATCTGTCAAAAAAGTTCAGATGTACTTTTTTATCCTCGTTATTCCGTCCGGCTCCTATCGTCATGAGCACAACTCCTGCAAGTGCCAGAATCAATGCCAGCACAGAGCCAGCCATAACCGGCACCAGCCACGGCTCAAATTTATCATAGACGAGTTTTTCTTGCTTGATCCTGTCTAACACAGGAAAATCTTTATCCACAGAAACAAAATAGAGATAATTTTCTCCGGCAAGTCCTGTATTTTCGAGCATATTCTGCCAGTAAGATACTGTCCAGTCCGAAATATTGGAAAAGCCCAATACACAATCCTGTATATCAGGAGCGATCAGCATAAACGGACCGGCTCCGGAAGTCAGTTTATCCAGCGTTTTCAGATAATTCGATGATGTAACATCTTTTATATTTGTGTATACTTTACCGGACTTTGTGTCTACGTACATATAATTGACATTCGTTGCTCCCGATGCATATGTTTTCAGGATTTTTTCACCATAGGAAGCATCACTGTACTGTACCAGTGCTTCATACAAATACTGATATGCCTTGCTGAGATTTCCTTTCCATTCTTTATTATTATTTACAACATCCAGGATGCTGTCAGCTCCGTCCGGCTTGTATACTTCTTTCAGAGGTGCATCATTATTTCCACTGGATTCATAATTGTACACATCTGTATAGACAACATTTCCATCCGCATCTGTAACGTACTCCACACCGTTATTGCGAATTCCTATATTATCACTTTCATAACCATAATACGTATACTCTCTACCTGAGAGCATGGAAAGTATATCCTTTGTATTCTCTGTCCCCTCATCTTCATCACTGCCAAAGACAAATTTCAGTTCCCCGGTAGCAATCTTATCTGCAAAATCTCTATAATACATATAATAATCGCTGCCATCCGGCTGACGGCAGATCAGAACGTTTGTGCTTGTATCCCAAGATGAACTTTTTGCCCAGTCATACAGGTCACCTGCCCTGTACGCAAGTCCCGATGTGCTTTTGTGTGTCAGTGTATCTCCCCGCTTCAGCTCCTTAAGATCAATCAATTCCTCATCATCCGCCTGATCCAAAATATGCCGCTCATTAATCGCATCAACGATCGTATGAGAAAGATTATACACATTATCTGTAAAGCTCTGGGAATCCACATAATCCTTGCTGTCCAAAGGCTGGACACCCGTATTCATGATCATCACGGATACCCCGGCCCCCGCACAGGCTGCTACCATAAAAAATACCGTCAGCAGCACCAGAAGTCCCTTGATACCACTCTTTCTATACCACCTTGTCTTCATTTATACCCCTTTCCTTTCCCGGATGAATCCATCTGATTACTCCGATTGCAAACACAGGAGTTTTCTACAGATTCCTGCAAAAGATTAAATTTTATCCACTTTATACCCAAGTCCCCACACGACTTTGAGATAGCGTGGTTCCTTCGGATTGATTTCTATCTTCTCCCTGATATGACGGATATGGACAGCAACCGTATTGTCCGCAGCAATCGCTTCTTCTTCCCAGATACTCTCATATATCTGATTGATAGAAAAAACTCTGCCCTGATTCTGTACCAGAAAAAGAAGAATCCTGTATTCGATCGGTGTGAGTTTGACAACATCGCCATCAACCGTAACTTCTTTACGGTCATCATCAATCTCAAGCCCACCGGTCCTGTAAACATTTGCCTTTTTTTCTGCCATCGCACCCAGCTGCGTATATCTTCGGAGCTGTGATTTAACTCTCGCCACCAACTCAAGCGGATTAAAAGGTTTCGTCACATAATCATCTGCTCCGACATTCAGTCCGAGGATCTTGTCTGCATCCTCTGACTTTGCAGATAAGATGATAATAGGAAGCACATTTTTTTCACGAATCTTTAACGTTGCCCGGATTCCGTCCAGTTTCGGCATCATCACATCAATGATCAGAAGATCTACCTTATTATTCTGCAATACCTGTATTGCCTGTTCGCCGTCATATGCCTTCAGAATGTGATACCCCTCCTGTGTCAGATAGATTTCTATTGCCTCTACGATATCCTTATCATCATCGCATACCAGTATCTCAGCCATTTTCTTTCCCCTGCCTCCTGTGTTTTATGAATTTACTATAACTGTTAAGAATTAATATCTATGG
>ERZ1034844.1630-NODE-1630-length-10377-cov-3.421527_pt1 | contig 10377 bp, 8 predicted proteins | sample MGYA00520594_ERZ1034844 | MGnify/ENA primary metagenome ERZ1034844 (study PRJEB33766, sample SAMN09781733) | gut metagenome | biome: gut microbiome | host: Homo sapiens | place: Madagascar | study: EMG produced TPA metagenomics assembly of the PRJNA485056 data...
CCCCAAAGCCCTGGGCCGCAAAGAACACGGCGTGCCGTCCAGGGCCGCAGCCATTGTCCAAAAAGTCATGAAACCCCTGCTGATGCCAGCGCAGGGCAAGATAAGGCGCCTCAATGGCGGGCTGGAGCCACTGGGCCGTTTTTTCCGCCGTCCAGTTCCACTGCATTTTCCGTTCCTCCCAGAATTCGATGATAGCTGCATTTTACCACATTTTGTTGGCACTTGTATAGTCCCTCGCCGGGTTCCTTCTTGAGATTCTTGACGAACTGCGGTATAATATGATGGATAGATTCGTTTAGATTGGAGGCGCTGATATGGCAATACGTCCCGAAGAAACCGAACTCTGTGAGCTTGTCTGTGTGCACCAGGATGCGGTAGACGAGGTGCAGTCTCATAGTCCCAGTCCCCAGCAGTTTTCCGATATGGCGGGGCTGTTTAAGCTGTTTGGCGATGCCACCCGGGTGAAAATTCTGTGGAGCCTCAGCCAGCACGAGCTGTGCGTCTGCGATCTCGCCCAGCTGATCGGCATGAATCAGAGCGCCGTGTCCCACCAGCTTCGGATTCTCAAGCAGGGCCGACTGGTGAAAAGCCGCCGGGAGGGAAAATCCATTTTCTACTCTCTGGCCGACAGCCATGTGGAAACCGTCCTTGCCCAGGGCATGGAACACATTTCGGAATAATGTCAAAAAATCTCCCGTCCGTCTGGACAGGAGATTTTTTCTTTCGTTATTCCGTAGTCAGCAGCTCCACCGTAACCTGCTTGTTGCGCTTGGAGCGCTTCTGCAAATACCGCACGGTGCAGGACAAGATGAAGTTGATGATAAAGTAGATCACAAACGCCACGCCGAACAGAATGAATACATCAGAGACGTTGATCTGACCGGTGCCGTTGTACATATTGGCCGCCGACAGGATCTTCTTCACCCGGCTCATAAGCTCAATGACAGCCACATTGGCCAGATAAGAGGAATCCTTAATGGTGGTGATGCACTGGCCCAGCAGGGTGGGAATGACGCTGCGATAGGCCTGGGGCAGCACGATGTACACCATGATCTGCACGGTGTTAAAGCCCTGAGAATGCCCGGCTTCAAACTGGCCCTGTGCCACGGCATTCAGGCCGCCGCGGACAATCTCCGCAATGACGGAGGACGTAAACAGCACCAGCGCCACGCAGGCCTTAAACAGCAGGCCAACCTCTACGGAGGTCAGGGTAAACATGGGCTTGCTCAAAAACTTCGGAGACGGGCAGAACACCACGCAGATGAAGATCCACAGCAGCAGCGGGGTATTTCGAAAAATTTCGATATACGCAGTTGCCAGCCATTTCAGCACCCGGGTCTTCCCGGTGCAATAGTTCCGCACCAGCGCCAATACGCTGCCGAACAGAATGCCGATGATTACGGCAATCAGAGAAACCACCATCGTAAAGGCCAGGCCCTTGAGGATGAACTGGAGAATCGCCGGGTTTTTCAGCATGCTCAAACTTGCGCCAACGGTACTCATGCTGCCACCTCCTCGGTCTTGGTGTCATCTTTGGTGTTCTTGCGCTTATCCCGGTTCTTGAGGCTCTGCTCCCAACGGCTTGCCAGGGTGGACAGTGGGAAGCAGACAATAAAGAACAGGATGCCGCTGACCAGATAGGCCGGGCCATAGGCGCCGCCGGTATTCTCGCCTGTGACAAAGCTGTAGGTGATGGAAATGAGATCCGTACCGCCGATGATATACAGGCAGGACGTGTTTTTAATAAGGTTCACCACCTGATTTACCATAGGCGGCAGAATAATCTTAATGGACTGGGGCAGGATGATGTAGTACATCCGCTCCACATAGTTAAAGCCCTGAGACTGCGCCGCTTCAAACTGCCCCTTGGGAACCGCCTGAATGCCGCTGCGAACCACCTCGGCCATATACGCGCCGTGGTAGATGCCCAGTGCAATGCAGCCCGTGGCAAGGATGCCGATGCTGTTACCGGAAAACGCCAAAGCATAATAAAGGAAGCAGAGCTGAAGCAGCACCGGGGTATTCTGAAAGAACTCTACATAAACCCGGCTGATGCCCCGCAACACCTTCTTATTGCTGGTTGCCATCAGGCCAAACAGGATGCCCAGCGCCAGTGCCAGAATCAAGCCAAATACGGCTGTTTCTGCGGTGGTGCCCAGGCCCTTCAAAAAGCCGGTACGATAGAGCCACACCTTATTCCAGGCTCTTTCGGAAAAGATTCCAGCCATGATATCGCCTCCAAATAGTATTTCCCAAATCAAAAGGCCCCGAACTCCCCAACGAAACCGGGGCCCTCTGATTTGGGGCAGAGCGCCAGGACAGCCGCTCTGCCTCGTAAGATTTGTTTTTGGAAATCAGCCCAGGTTGTACTGTGCAATCAGGCCGTCGATGGTGCCGTCGGAGAGCCAGGTGCTAACCTCATCCTCGCAGAGCTTGGAGAAGCCGGAGCCCTTGGTGGTAGCGATGCCGTACTCCTGGGGGGAGAACTCGGCGTCGATGTAGCTGCGGCCTGCGGTCTTGTAAACTGCCAGGATGGACTTATCTACGCAGAATGCATCCACTTCATCGGCCTCCAGTGCGGTGGAGATGGAGGGATAGTCGTCATACTGCTTGAAGCTGACGCCCTCGGTCCAGGTAGCGGGATCGAAGGACTCCTCGTTGAAGCCTTCGCCGGTGATGACGCTGTTCTCGATCATGGCCTTCACCAAAGACTTTGCGGAGGTGGAGCCGGAGGAAACGCCAACGGTCTTATCCTTCAGGTCTTCCAGGGTCTTGATGTTGGAAGCGTCCTTGACCAGCACGGAAACGTGGTCAGTGTAGTAGGGGGTAGTGAAATCCCAGGACTGCTTCCGCTCATCGGTGATGGTGAAGGTTGCCATAACGCAGTCGATATCGCCGGAATCCAGCAGCTCAGTACGGGTTGCAGCGGTAACGGTAGTGAACTCCACGTCAACGCCCAGAAAATCCGCCAGCTTCTTAGCCAGGTCAATCTCCATGCCCTCATACTCGCCGGTCAGAGGATCCATATAACCAAAGCCCAGAACGTCGCTCTTGACACCGACCTTCAGAACGCCGCGATCGATGATGGCCTGAACGTCGGAACCGTAGGAAGCAGGATCGGCAGCAACCGTGGTTTCGGTCTCGGCAGCGGAACCGGCAGCAGCAGGTGCAGCGGTCTCGGCCGCAGCGGTCTCAGCAGCAGGTGCCTCGGTGGCCGCAGCAGTCTCAGCAGGGGCAGAGGATGCAGCGGAATCACCGCAGCCGGCCAGGAGGCCAAATGCCATGACAGTAGACAGCGCCATTGCTGTCAGTTTTTTCAGTTTGATCATTGTAATTTCCTCCATTCATAGTCAGACGATAAGGTATGTCCTGAAACACGTCAGAAGACGTGCTGCATGCAAAAAATCAGCGGAGAATCTTGGAGAGGAACTGCTTGGTTCTCTCGTGGGTGGGATTCTCAAAGAAGTGCTCCGGCGGGCCTTCCTCAATGATGGTGCCGTCGGCCATAAAGATCACGCGGTCGGCCACCTGGCGGGCAAAGCCCATCTCGTGGGTGACCACCACCATGGTGATATTCTCCTTGGAGAGCTTAATCATGACGTCCAGCACGTCCTGCACCGTTTCGGGATCCAGTGCAGAGGTAGGCTCATCGAACAGAATGATTTTAGTCTGGCAGCACAGGGCGCGGGCAATGGCGACTCGCTGCTGCTGACCACCGGAAAGGGTGGTGGGATAGACGTTTGCCTTATCCCTTAGGCCAACCACGTCCAGATAATGATAGGCCAGCTCCTCAGCCTCCTTCTTGGGCTTATGATGGAGCTTGATGGGAGCCAGGGTCAGGTTCTGGAGCACGGTTTTGTGGGGATAGAGGTTGAACTGCTGGAACACCATACTCATGGTGGTGCGGTTCAGCTGGGTTTTATTTTTATTGGTAAGCAGCGTACCATCGATCCACACCTCGCCGGAGGTAGGCTCCTCCAGAAAATTCATGCAGCGCACGGTGGTGGATTTACCGGAACCGGAAGGCCCGATGATGACCAGCTTCTCGCCTTCTGCCACTTCCAGATTGACATCCTTTAATACGTGGAGATCGCCGAAATATTTGTTCACATTCACAAGTTTAATCACAGCGGGAACCCCTCTCAATGAAAAATGAAATCATGCCCGGAAATTCGGAGCATGAGTAATGACTCGTAGCATTCATTTCTTGCTGTAGCACTTTACTCTTTTATTATACTAAGGAACCGAAAGCCCGTCAAGCAAAAATGCAATATTTTTTCCCAAAGTTTCAGAATTGGTGAAATACACAAGGAATCAGGGGGCAATCCTGCAACTTTTTCATCGTATTATTCATTGCGTCCATTTCTCTCCCGTCGTATAATATCAAGGTATCGCGCAAATTATCCATTTTTATGAGAAAGAGACGAATGAAATGCTATCCTATTTAATTGTATGCCCGCTGGTATTCCTGGCCGGCTTTGTGGACGCCATTGCCGGCGGCGGCGGACTCATCTCCCTGCCCGCCTACCTGATCGCCGGAATTCCCACCCACACCGCCATCGCCACCAACAAGCTCTCCTCCTGCACCGGCACCTTTGTTTCCACCGGGCGTTTTCTGAAAAACGGCTATGTGCCGGTGAAGCTCTCCCTTTGTGCTGCGGTCATGGCGCTCATCGGCTCCACCATCGGCGCCAACATCTCCATGCTGCTGCCGGAGTCCATTCTCCGGGGGATGCTGCTGGTGGTGCTGCCCATCGTGGCCTTTTATGTGCTGAAAAACAAGTCCATGGGCGATGGCGAAAATACCGAAACCCGCTCCCAGAAGGCCCTGTATGCCATCGCCATGGGCGCCGGACTGGTGATCGGCATTTATGACGGTATCTACGGCCCCGGCACCGGCACGTTCCTGTTGCTGATTCTCACAGGGCTTGGCCGCATGGATCTCAAATCCGCCGCCGGTACCACCAAGGTCATCAACCTTTCCTCCAATGTTGCCGCGCTGGTTACGTTCATCTTTCACGGTCAGATTTATTGGCCCCTGGGCTTGGCCGCATCGGTGTTCTCCATTGCGGGGCATTATACCGGCGCAGGGCTGGTGGCCAAGGATGGGAAGAAAATCGTCCGCCCGGTGGTGCTTACCGTACTGTGCATTCTATTTGTTAAGGTTATCGTGGGATTCTGACTGCGATAAATGACCAAAAACGCCATGCTGTAAACTCCGCAGCATGGCGTTTTTTGTATCGGTGCTCAGCTCAGCGGATAAATCGTGCCGCCTGAATCGCCTGGGGATCCCGGGCGAAAAACAGGTCAATCATCTCGTTGTCGTTCATGTTGTCTCCCTTCGAAAGGTCCTTTCACCCTATATGAACCGATATTTTAGCATGGGTTGCATCTCCGGTCAAAAAACTTTTCCACGAAAAACAGCACAACTGGGCGCTCGGGTTCAAAAAGAGACCCATGCAACCCGCCCAAAAACCACAGGTTTATTCTGGCAAGTCTTCGTCATTGTGCTATAATAGAGCCAAGCTCGGAGCATGATGGTCTCACCATCCATCAATCCGGCTCCGAAAGGAAGGAGTTATTATGAAGAAGAATGTGAAGCACATTTCCCAGGCCGTAAGCCTCGGACTGTGCGCAGCGCTGCTGGCAACCACGGCACTGGCTGCCACCGGTACGCCCTACACCGGTGCTGCCGCCGACATCACTGCCCCTGCCGGTCAGCAGGCCACCCTGCTGGTGGACGGAAAAGTCACCCGGTTTGACGGCAGCGACGCAGTCTACTCCGACGCCGACAAGGCCGAGGTGGTCTACACCGACGATTTGGACGATGCATCCAGCCGTCTGTCCTCCTTTACCGCAGGCGGCGCTGACGAGACCGACAACGACTACGCCTATCATGCCGCCCTGTTCGTCAACGAAAACGGCGTGGTAGACGAAAAGTCCGTCACCGAGGCCCTGGGCAAGGATGCGGTTTACGACGCAACCCACGCCGAAAACGTCACCATCGACAGTACCGACCCCAGCTTTAACGGTATTATCATCGCGGGCGGCATTGACTACACCATCGCCAAGGCCACCATCCGCTTTGACACCGACGGCAACGGTCTCCAGGCCTGCGACTTCTCCGGCAAGGGCACTGCCATCACCTCCTTCGGCGAGGGCACCAAGCTCACCGTAGAGGATTCCGACATCAACGTATCCGGCGTTGCCAACATGACCCTGTTTGCCGACTCCGGTTCCACCCTTACCGTCCGGAATTCCACCCTGCACTCCGACGGCGGCACCCTCCACGACGGCTATAAGAACTCCCCCTCCCAGAACACCATGGTCGCTCCCCCCTGGATTCTCGGCATCATGGGCGCTTCCCGCTGCACCAATCTGGAGGGCAACAACACCACCATGAACGTCATTGACAGCCAGACCTCCGCTGCCCGCTGGGCCATTCTGTCCACGGATTCCGGCTCCAACATGAAGCTCAACGTGGTCAACTCCACCATGGATCTCACCGGCAACGATAAGATCATGCAGGCCGACGGCACCTATAAGGACGAAAACGGCGATCCCAACCCCTTCACCAAGCGTTCCGGTTACGGCACCTACGTGATCGGCTCCGCTGACGAGCAGTTTTTGGGCGTTACCATGAACGTTGGCACCTACGGCTCCATCTTCACCGGCGGCTCCGCTACTTACACCAATCTGGAGGCCGGCAAGACCTATGAGCTGATGGACGCCAACGGCGAGGTCTCCGAGACCTATGAGGCCAAGGAAGACAAGAAAACCGTAATCAATTCCGATACCTTCGGCTTTATGTCCCATCAGGGCGAGGACACCATCAATCTCGAGGGCGGCACCGAAGTCAACTCCGGCTATGCTTCCCTGCTGATTAAGAACACCCAGGGCGACACCACCGTCAACGTATCCGACGGCGCAACCCTGAACTCCGACAACGGTATTCTCATGCAGGTCATGGACAACGACGACTCCACCACCGGCATGAACACCGAAACCTTCAGCTTCAACACCACCCATGAGGAGCCCGCAGGCTGGCCCTCTGAAAACGGTAACGTTTCCACCGAAATGTCCGCCAATTCCGACACCACCGAGGCCGGAGATATGGAAGGCATGATCGGCGCAGACGGCAACATGGGTGGTGGCGATATGGCGCCGCCCGAGGGTATGCCCCCCGAGGGCGAGCCCGGCGGTCCTGGCGGTCCTGGCGGCCCTGGTGGTCCCGGTGGCCCCGGTGGTCCTGGCGGCGGTTCTTCCGGCCCCGTGGTTAACCACCTGAATGTTACCGGCACCGAGCTTACCGGCGATATCTACAACGGCTCCGGCTACTACGGCCAGACCGCAGTGGGCATCGAAGTGAACCTGGGCAGGGATGCGGTGCTGAGCGGCGCAGTGGCTCAGACCGAGACCATCCATACCGACGCCATCAGCTACACCTCCAAGGTGCTTCCCGAGGGCACTTCCGCCGAGGATGCCGGTCAGCTGACCTCCTTTACCATTGCCGAGTATTATAACATCGGCCATGTGGCAAACCGCTTCTACAGCAACGGCGACAACACCCTGGTCATGAACCTCACCGACAACGCGGTTTGGAACGTCACCGGCGACTGCCTGCTGTCCTCTCTGACCATCGGCGACGACGCGAAGGTCGAAGCCCAGAACGGCACTCTGGAAATGACCGTGGACGGCACCCCCACCGAGCTGGCTCCCGGCACCTATGAGGGTGAGATCCGCATCAGCTATACCGAAAACGAGCCTGAAGAAGCCGCGGCTTCCGCCGAGGAATCCGCAGCTTCCGAAATCGCCGCTCCGGCAGCGACTCCTGCCGAGGTCGAGGCTCCCGCTGAAACTCCCGCAGAGACCTCCGAGGCTCCTGTCGAGACCAGCGGTATGTCCGGCGGCGCGATTGCCGGTATCGTAATCGCCATTCTGGCTGTTGCAGCCATCATTGTGGCCGTTGTGGTCAAGAAAAAGAAGAAATAAGCGCTTCTAACTTGGGCTGCTGCCTTCGGGCGGCAGCCCTTTTTCTTTGCCGCACACCATATGGGAGCCTACAGCGCAAACTGTCCCTTGCGAGATAGTTAGAATTCGTGATACAATGGCTGAAGAAAAGCAGGAACCTTATGGAGAAAGGATGATCATCATGCGCTTCCCACAGGAAAAGATGGAAATGTTCTATCCCGGTGTCTACACCCCCGAGGAGCAGGCCGCCATTGACCGCTATAACCGCGGCGAAACCGGGCGGATGTTCGGCGGAAAGGCCCCGGCGCTGCCCTCTACCGATCCCTGGATTATGCAGCTCTATGCCCGGTGCTGGGATCGCTGGAATCCGCTGTTCAACGACCCGGAGTATGCCGGGCAGTCGGTCTGGGGCAATCTCCCCGCCATTCCCGGCTATGTTTCCACCGAGACCCGGTATCATGTGCCCCCGGAGCTGGGCTATCTCATTCGCCCGGACGGCACCGCATTCTTAGGTGACGGCTACGATCATACCGACGAATTTTTCGCTCCCGTTTTCCCCAGCGATACCTTCCACAGCAAGGACAGCGGCTGGCAGGTGGTGGACGTTACCCCCAAGGAGGGCAGCGTCAAGCGCCTGATGATTTTCATCTGCTGCACCGATGTTTACAATCAGAACGACCAGCTGGTGGCCCGCTGTACCCGCCGCTGGCCTGAGCAGCTGATGCGCTCCAAGGACCCGGAGATCAACGAAATCCTCGCCTCCGAAGTCCCCGGTGCGCCTCCGAAAAAGGCCCCCGAAGGCAAGCCCGGCGGCGAGAAAAAAGCGCCCCCACCCATGCCCGGCGGCGGCGGTGTTGGCGGTACGGCCCGGCACAAGTCCCATTTCATGACCCCCGCGGATTACGATATCTTCAAAGACATCTGGAAAAACGAGAAGATCCGCGGCAAGGACACCCTGTATTGGGAAGATGTGAGCATCGGCGATGAGCCTACCCCTGTGGCAGCCCCGCCCCAGGTTGGCTTTGAAATCGTGCGCACCATTGCCGCCTGGAACATCATGAAGGACACCAACGGTCTCCAGGAGGTGCTCACCGGCAAGGGCGGCGATCCCCATTTCTATCGCTACAACCCCGAAACCGGCCTTTACGACAACGAGTCCGGCCATCTGGGCCTGGGCAGCATCGCCTATCTCTATAACTTCCACGCCAAGCTCATGGGCACCCGTATCCTCACCAACTGGTGCGGCGACGAGGGCTTTGTCACAAAGCTGGGCTGGCGATTTGTAAACGATGCCCCCAAGGACGAGCAGTTTAACCACTTCCCCGCAGGCTTCTACCGTCCCACGGAGCTATTAAAGGTGCCCTATATGCAGGATCGCTATGCCACCATCCACGGCTTTGGTGACGATGCGTTTATCACCCGAGGCTATGTCTATGACAAGTACATCGGTGAGGACGGCGAGCATTATGTTGACCTGATTTGCTGGTGTGAGGATCTGGACGGCAACATCGGCCAGGAAATCCCCGCCACGGTGAAGCTGCCCAGCCGCGGGTAATGCTATAAAAACACATAAAAAGAGCTGGAACACTGCGTTCCAGCTCTTTTGCAATTCTCTATGGAATTAAGCCACAACCAGCTTGCCGCCGGAGGCCAGGGTATATTCGCCCTTCAAGCCGCAGCCCTCGCCAGCCACTGCCTGAACGGTAATGCCAGCTGCCGCGTCGATCTGGGTTACCTTTACATCGCCCACCAGGCACACGGTAGAATCGCCGGTAGCCGTCCACTGGCTGCCCTCCAGGGAGATGTAAGCGTCGGTAATCACGCCCGCCACCTTGGAATGGAGGATAGAGACGTTCATGGTGCGGTCGGTATCGTCGTTGACAATATCGCCCTGATAGTCACCGTTGGCAATGACCACGTTGACGCCGTAGCACTTGAGCTTCATGTCGTCGGGCACCTTGGTGGCAGCGTCATCATCGTTGACAATGGCGTGCACCAGATACTTGCCGGTCTTCACCTTTGCGCCGTCCACCTTCAAATAGACGTTCTCGGACTTCACGAAGAACAGCGCCTCGCCCACCGTCCAGTCGCCGCCGGTGATATGGCACTCGGTGGTCTCGGTGTAGTGGCCGCGCACGCCGTGGAGCATCGCGCCGTACTGGCCGGACTTCACGGTGCCGCCGTTGAACTTCACCCAAGCGTCGCCCGCAATAATCGCAACATGGGTGTCTACGGTGATCCGGCAGTCATTGAGCACGTTATGGCAGCCGTTATCCGCATAAGTGCCGTAGCCGATGGTATCACAGACCACATCGCAGTTGTTGGCCTCCAGATACAGGTCGCCGTTGGAGCCGTCGGTGGACAGCGCCGCCCAGGAGTGCGCCAGAATCTTGGAGTCATAGAAAT
>ERZ1034844.1631-NODE-1631-length-10376-cov-15.548784_pt1 | contig 10376 bp, 8 predicted proteins | sample MGYA00520594_ERZ1034844 | MGnify/ENA primary metagenome ERZ1034844 (study PRJEB33766, sample SAMN09781733) | gut metagenome | biome: gut microbiome | host: Homo sapiens | place: Madagascar | study: EMG produced TPA metagenomics assembly of the PRJNA485056 data...
CTGTGACATTAGTGTCAGTAGACCCGGAGAGGCTGTGTTTTCTACCGGTGCAGGGGGATGCAACGGAGAATGCGAAGGCTGTTCAAAGCACAGGGACAATCTACCAGTGGAATATGGTGGCAGCAGGTGTGAGTGAAGATGTCGATTTTATCCTGTGGGGATACAGCGGCGTTGATACCTACCGTTTGGAAGATGCGGAATTTACCAGAGCGCAGGAAGCATGGGAGATGCCCTGTGGTACGGAAGGAACCTGCGCGGTAACCGTTCCGGATGGACGGATCCTCTATATCGGAGCCACAGGCGGTGTGCAGGGGCAGACTGCAGCCGGCGTGGACATCTCCGGAAAAGACCCGGCGAAAACATATTTTTATTATGAACCGCTGAAGTAACGGAAAAAGCTATAATGAGATGGGTTGAGCGAGTGGAAAATGGGAAATTTCCACTCGCTCTATTGTGCCTATAATACGTTATCATGTATAATGAAAATAAGAATAAATGGCAACGAAAATGGTCACAAAGCAGTCGAAAGAAAACGAAGTATATATGAAAAAAACAACTTTAGAAGAAAAATTAGGATATAATCAAAAAGGAGCCAAAAAGGAGTCGAAAAAAGGAGCCGAAAAAAGGAGCTAAAAAATGAGCCGATAGAAAGATAGATATATTATATCGAATGGAAGAAAATCCAGAGGTAACACAGGTTAAACTTATGGAGGAAATTGATCTTTCAAGAAAACAAATTCAAAGACTTATAAAAGATATGCGAGAAGAAGGTTTGGTTGAAAGACGTGGTTCTAATAGAAACGGGAAGTGGATTGTAAAGAAGTAAATAACAGGAGAGATTTTATTTGGCATGATGAGTGACGAAAGATGTATGAAGAAAATCAACGTAAAAGTGACGTTTTTTCTTAGCATAATTGCGGTTGTGCTGTTGGCGGCAGGTATCCTGTGCGGACGTGAGGCCTGGCTGTATGAGCACCCGGAGATGCGGATCACCTTTAGCTGCGACAAGAGAGAAAATATATATCGCTCCTATCCTTTTTGTGCCATTCGCGGCAGATCTCATATCGGACAGGGATATGCGGTACGTTATGATGAGGAAATACAGCAGTTCCGGGATGCAACAGGGGAAGTGTTTCAATGGATTAACGAAAAGTATGATTCCCCATTATCCGTGTCATCGGATGTAACAATAGGTGAAGGAAAAACGGTGATCACTTTCTGGGGAACAGGGAAATCTATTGAGACCGGAGAGATGGAGCAAATCAACCGGGACTGCGTGCTGGAGTATGAACTGGACGCAGAGGTGTTACATTTGGAAGAAACACCGGAGCTGGTAGAAAACGTTTGGGATCCGAAAGAGCAGGGACAGGCGGAGACGATTTATGATCCGGAAGCAGGTGTAACGGCGACTTTGCGGGATATTTCCAATGTGGGTGCCAATCTTATCATCAGACGTGAGGATGGCGATGACGGGGCAGAGGTGGTCTATGGAGAGGCCTATATCATCCAACGGCAGGAAGACGGAGAGTGGCAGGATGCAGAGACGGTGCCGGATAATTATGGCTTCCCAATGGTGGGCTATAATGTCCCCGGTGGTGCGGAAGCCTCGATCTACTATAATTGGGAGTGGCTCTACGGAGCACTGGAACCGGGAGAATATCGAATGGTCTGGGATGTCTCAAGAAAAGACAGCGGTTCGGCAAGCGCACAGACATACCGAGAATATATACGGTTTCGACTTTAGAGAGGGGGAAAAGCTAATGAAGAAAAAAGTATTATGGATAATAGGGGTATGTATCATCCTAATCAGTATATGGGGTATCAGGGAAATTTATTTGTACAACAATCCCGAAGTAATCATCACATATAGCAATGAAAACACAGAGAAATCACATCGCTCTCTTCCAGTCTATGCGATAAATCCAAAGTCAAGATTTGGGCAGGCAGCCCGCTACGACAAGGAGATGAAAGACTGGTGGGAAGCCACAAATGAAGTAAACCTATGGCTTCATAATGACCTGAAAGCACCCATGGATGTGTCATCCACAGTTGAAATTGTGGATGGAACGGCGAAGATTACCTATCAGGGAACGGCAACTTCTCTAGAAAATGAAAATGTGGAGATATACAAAGAGGTGGTGATTGATTTTCCGGTGTCCGCGAATCTGGAAATTGAGAAAACAGAGTAAAATAGAGATGTCTGAAAGGTCCGAAAAGAAACGGGGGAGTGTGTATGAAGAAAATTAATGTAAAAGTAACGGTTTTTCTTAGTGTGATCGTATTGGCAGTGATAATCCTTTTACTGAATTTTATTGAATTCCGCAAGACGTTGGATTTTACGGCATCGGGAATACGGATGCTGAAGGAAAATGCGTCCGGAAAGCAGGAAGAGGTACAGGTAGATGTCAGTGGAACGTATTCTTATCGCGTATTGCCCTGGATTTATGCAAGTTCTTTTAACGGGAAGATATCCTTTGCAGGAGAGGGAGAGGAGCCACAGGATTATTTCTTTCTGTACGGGGGAAGAAAAGGCGTTTTCCAAAGTGGGAGAGGTGCCGGACAGATCCTGACGCCGGATATGAGCACGTGTGCAGCAATTTATGAGGCAGTGCAAGGTGTGGAAAAAGGGATGATTTCTGCCACCGCAAATTCGGCGGAAGAGAATCAGATATTCTATATTTTGTACCCGGCGACGACATTGGAAGAAGCGTATGAAATATCCGATGTATTGTATCCCGGAATGTTGGGAAAATAGATTTCTTACTTGACAGATAGGTCGGTAGAATGTAGACTGTACTTATAAAGTCTATATTCTATCGACTATCAGTGGCTGGTGCAGCAGAGCGGAGGGGCTTATGGGTGAGAACATCTACAGAATATTTGACGTTGTATGGAAATTAAGTCTGGTAGGGGGATACTGCGTATTGCTGGTGCTCCTGTCCAGACTTTTGTTGAAAAAAGCACCAAAATGGTGTTCTTATCTGCTGTGGGGAATTGTATTTGTGCGGTTGTGCTGTCCGTTGCTGCCACGGACGGGAATCAGCCTGATTCCGGAGCGGCTGCTGGCAGTGGGAACGGAGACGATGTACGGGCAGTCGGCAGACGGTCTCGGTAATAATGGTGTGCTTCCCGATGTGGATTCTAAAGGTCAGAGCAGTTGGCAACAGGCAGGAAATTTGCATGCCGGGACGGCAGGAGAGATATCGGGAGCAGACGGTGCCGATGGAAGCCAGGCAGCAGGTAATGCTGCAGATGGTGGCTACTTAGCTGACAACCGGGACAATGCGGACGGGTCTTTGCAAATCACAGGAGCAGAAAACGGAAGCAGTGGTGCAGCCATGGAGGAATCGGTTACCGATACAAATGGCACAGCTGTCGCAAACACACTGTATCGCCCGGCAAGTTTCCGTGTCCTTGCAATCGCATGGCTGCCCGGAATGGCAGGATTTATGGGGTATCATGCTTTTTCCTACCTGCGTATGCGTAACCGGATCCAGCGACCTGACAGCGGTGTCAGACAGGTGGAACCGGGGATCTGCGAGATTGACGGTGGGCATCTGTCCTTTGTCATGGGACTGGTGCATCCGGTGATCTATCTGTCTTCGGGCTTAGATCCCGAGAGCAGAAACGTTGTGCTGTGCCACGAGAGAGTGCATTTGCAGCGCAGGGATTACCTTTTCAAACCGGCAGCTCTGCTGATCTGCTGTGTGCACTGGTTCAACCCACTGGTGTGGCTGGCCTTTTATCTGATGAATATGGACTGCGAGATGTCCTGCGATGAAAAAGTTGTGAAGCTTCTCGGCGAGGAGAGCAAGAAGATATATTCCTATACATTGCTGGAAGAGGCTTCCGGTGGGGAATGGAAACGCTATCGGGGCGGTTCCATCTGTGCCTTGCTTTCTTTTGGTGAAGATCATGTGAAGAACAGGATCCGCCATGTACTGGATTATCGCAAGCCGCCGTTCTGGGTCATGATTGGCGCGGCAGCAGTGATCGTGGTACTGGCGGTGTGTCTGTGCAGCAATCCCGGTGGAAGTGGGAACGGGGCAGGCACGGCGGATCGTGCAGATACAGATGACAGCGCAGGAGCAGAAATGGATGTAGACAGCAATGCGGAGACGAGTGGAAATATTGCGCAGTTTCCGGACAGCATCAAGACACCGGAAGATTTTGCAAAGGTAACGATTCATAGCAGAGAAGATTTTGCCGCTGTTTTTGATGTGGAAGCAATCGAAGAAAAGCATTCCTTTGCAGCGGATCAAGTGGCTTATGATCTGCTGGTTCGTGAAAACAATACGAATGCCGCGTATGCGATATTCAAAGCACTGGCGGAGGAATCTGCATCCGAGACTTATAGAAAATATACAGATCCGGTAACGGCAGCGGTGTCACTGTTGCACCTGGGTGATGGAAGCGGAGCCGTGACCGAGACGCTGTATCCGGCAGGGCGGCAATATCCTTATTATCGGGAGGACTCTGACCGGCCGGGAGAAGGCTCTGTGGTGAATGTACATTATACTTTTGCGGATGGATCTGCCGTAGATATTCCCATGGTCATGGCGGAGGAGATGACGCAGCTGTGGCTTTTGTCCTTTGGAGATCCGGGCAGTGCGGAGGACTTGGGATATGGTCCGCTCACCGGTGATATCTGTACCAGAATGGTCTATGGGGAGTACGAACTCCGACAACCGGACAGAGCGGTCTACTGGGGCTGGATGGACTGGTATCCTGTGGATGTCGGCAGTTATTCGACTTATTACCCCCATGTACAGATTTCAAATTACGGGATCTATACCATGAGTGAACTTTGGGGAACGTCCGGCAGTGTATTTCGCTGCATTCAAGCTGAACGCATCATGGCAACGGGCTGGTATGACGTTACCTGTGAGCGGGGCGCATATGACACATCAGAAGCCTATACACAGCTGCAAAAAGATCTGCCGGATGTGACGGAATGGAGCGGCGGCAAGGTCTATTATCTGACAGATCCCGATGAGGCGCATCTTATGACGGATGAGTGGATGCCGAGGGTACTTCGGGAGTTTGACATGAGTACCCATACTGTCACCGATACGGTTCTGCCGGTGGATTTGCAGCTCAACAGCGGCACGACACTTCATGTTCATGACGGATATTATGACATTTACAATAGTAATCCATCCATAAGTATGCGGTTTGCACTTAGCGGGGTGGATAGCCAGCACATCGAAAGAGCAGACATTCTGGCCTATCCGGGTGTGGTATTTGATGTATCGGAGCGGACAGAAACTGAGACATCGGCGCAGTTGGACCTGGATGGCGATGGTGTGCCGGAGAAGATTTCTCTGCATCCTGCGGAGCCGGTAACGGGGTATTCTCTGGAGCAATATACGATATATCTGAATCTGGGACTTAGTCAAATGAATTGCTATGACCTGCGGGATGCAGTGTTGGAGATAGACGGACAGACGATTGAGATTCCGGACAGCACGGGAAATATGAGCAATTCCATCTTCGCTTTCAGCCCGGATGGGGAACAGCTCCTGATCGCATTGTATGATGACGGCGAAAGCGCAGATCCACTGACCCGAATCTATCACTATGAAGACGGAAAACCGGTGGAAACAGACCGGCTCGCACAGGATCTGCGAAAGGCATGGATACAGGATGGACAGATGGTTATCACCGAACCCTATTTTGCGGTGCAGAATGATTATATCCAGAAAATCTATCAGGTAACATCGAACGGAAGACTTCGGGAAGTGCCACAGGAGGAATATGTATTAAGTGCCTGGGAGGAAGTGGAGCTGCGGCAGGATATAACGCTCTACCGTACACCGGACGGTGATGAGACCTTTGTGCTGCCCAAAGGAAGCAAGGTACGCATGACGAAGCTGGATGCAACACAGGACTGGATCTGCATCGAGATTACGGATGGTGTGAAGGGGTGGTTTCGGTTACGGGATGGAACGGATTACAGTGACTATTTCAGCGGTTTATATTTTGCAGGGTAAAGTGTGAAAAGGAGATACAGATCATGCATTGGAGTAAAAAGAACAAAGGAATCGTAATTTTTCTGATCGTTATAGTTGCTGTAGTCCTGCTGTGTCTCGGAGATTACGGATTGCGATATTATGATACTCCGAAAGAGGAAACATATGATTATGTTGGCAGCGGCATGTTAGTCGGTTTGGCAAATCCGCAATTTTATCAACAGGTTCCGGTAGAGATTCATGCGAAAAAGGCACATTTTATCTGGAAAAATCAGGAGGATTATATTCAGGGAAATGTATGGCTGGATGGAAAAAAGATTTTTGGTGATGAGGAAATGGGATTTACGACACTTTTTGTAAAAGCGGAACCATCGTATTCCTGCATCACAACTACCGATGGAGATACAGTCGGTAATATGTTCCTTATCTCAAAAGATCTAAAAAACGTATTATGTGGAGTAAAAATAGAAGAGGAAGAGTTCCTGCTGGTAGTACCGGCTGAGGATAAAGCAACTGCAGATGGCTTGATCGACAATGCAGCAAAACAATCACAGGCGTTTTCCTGGTGGCTGTTGGAAGTATACAAGGATATCATAAAGGATACTGTGAAATGAGATAAATAATGAAAAATGGGGAGGTTGTGCTTATGATGCAGCAGTTAAGTTTCAGTCCGGTGGAAAACATATTGACAGTCCTGTTCGCAGCGGCAATTCTGGGATATCTTCTGTACCTTCTGGTGCGGAGCTTACGGAACAGGCAAAGGGGATATCATACGGTGAACCGTGCAAAAGTCTATAGCAAGGGACAGGCTGCCGCAGTGAACCAACCGGTATATCTGGCAAACGGCACGGTAAATTCCGGAGTAACCGAGGCGGAAAACGTCAAGACTGTCATTTTTGAAAATCTGGAAAAAGAGGGCGAACAGATCACCTTGGAAGTCTCCGACAGAATCTACAGCGAATTGCAGGAAGGCGATTGTGGAAGCCTCAGCTGCCGGGACGGAAAATTAGTGAGCTTCGGAGCGTTACAGAACAGGGATGACAGAGAGCGGAGCTTCCGCGGATAGGGAAGCAGAGAACATAGGAGGGACTTTATGGTGGAAGGCATCTATCGTTTGTTTGACAGTATATGGCGTCTCAGTCTGGTGGGAAGCTATTGTATTTTGTTGGTGATACTGGCCAGATTTTTACTGAAAAAAGCCCCGAAATGGTGTTCCTATCTGCTGTGGGGAATCGTATTTGTGCGGTTATGTTGCCCGGTGCTGCCGGGGACCAGGATCAGTCTGATCCCGGAGCGCCTGTTGACCGTAGGGATGGCGACAACCTCTGCACAGTTGACTGCCGGGAACAGTGCCGGATCAGTTGACAATGAGGGAGTTTATAATGACAGCAATCATGGAGACAATACTGTGGATGCCATGCTGTCCGGGGCGGATAATACGGAAAATCTGAATGCCGGGACTTTAGGAGCAGCCGGAAATGGGGAAGGTTCTGCACCTGTGCCGGGACAGGATGGAAACGTAGAAGGCATGAATGAAATTGGAGATGATGGTGTCGGCGGAATTCAGGCACCGGGTAATGTTACGAATGCCTCGGATGGTGGTTACCCGGTGGATAACCGGGATAACGCGGACGATTCTTTGCAAACTTTCCGTGTCCTGTCGATCGCATGGTTACTTGGAATGGCAGGATTTATGGGGTATCATGCCTTTTCCTACCTGCGTATGCGGAACCGGCTTTGCAGACCTGACAGCGGTGTCAGACAGGTGGAACCGGGGATCTGTGAGATCGATGGAGGGCATCTGTCCTTCGTCATGGGCCTGATGCATCCGGTGATCTATCTGTCTTCGGGCTTAGACCCCGAGAGCAGAAAAGTCGTGTTGTGCCACGAGAGAGTGCATTTGCAGCGCAGGGATTACCTTTTCAAACCGGCAGCTCTGCTGATCTGCTGTGTGCACTGGTTCAACCCACTGGTGTGGCTGGCCTTTTATCTGATGAATATGGACTGCGAGATGTCCTGCGATGAAAAAGTTGTGAAGCTTCTCGGCGAGGAGAGCAAGAAGATATATTCCTATACATTGCTGGAAGAGGCTTCCGGTGGGGAATGGAAACGCTATCGGGGCGGTTCCATCTGTGCCTTGCTTTCTTTTGGTGAAGATCATGTGAAGAACAGGATCCGTCATGTGCTTGACTATCGCAAGCCACCGTTCTGGGTCATGATTGGCGCGGCAGCAGTGATCGTGGTACTGGTGGTGTGCCTGTGCAGTAACCCGGGTAGTGGAACGGATGCAGCGGATGTTGCAAATGCGGATAGCGGTGCAGAGACTGAGGCAGATGCGGCGCAGGCAACCGACGGGGCAGATGCAACCGAGGAAGCTGCAACAGGGGAGTTTGCGACGGATGAAGTGGATTATGAGGCTGCCAAAACGGAATGGCTGACGGTATTTGAGCAGGGTATCCACAGCAGGGAAGAGTTCAGTGCCCTGTTTGATGTGTCTGCCTTGGAGGATACCCGGTCTTTTGCCGGACAGGACAGCATTCAATATCTGGAATACAACGGTGTTGCGGCGAGAAAACTGCACAGACAGATCCTGGACGGGGATACCGCAGCCCACGAGACTTATAAGGATCCGGTAAAAGCGGCGGAAGCACTGCTGCATCTGGAGGGCGGCAGCGGAGAAATGACGGAACTGCTCTATGAAGCCGGGAGGCAGTATTTATTTTTCCAAAAGGATTCCACAAGACCCGGCGAAGGCTCTGTGGCAAACGTACATTATATTTTCGCTGATGGATCCGGTATCGATATTCCGATGGTATTTGCCGAGGAGAGCAGTCAGATCTGGCTGCTGTCACTGGGAGACATCGACAGTAAAGGCCGGCATTCTACCGGTCCTCTGGACGGAGAAAATCAGGCCAGAGTGGTCTATGCGGAATACGGACCCAGGGATGAAGATTGGGCTACCGTGGCAGAACTGTCGAAAAAATGGGTGTATGTAAAGGTATCCCCCGGATCTTTTGCGGATGTTGCTGCTACTTATCAGATCTCGAGCTACGGTATTTATGCGGCGACCGGGGAGGATGCCGGACTGAACTGTATGGTTCCGGGATATATAGCCCCGGGATGTGCAGCACAGGGACGGTCCACGGTTTATCAGGACATGGGAAAATATTATACGTCTGACAGTTACAGTCAGGAGATGGCTTATCTGAAGCAACAGGATAGTGTCCGATTGTACTATTTTGCAGCTTCTGATTATCAGGAGGGAGATCTGGACATCTGGATCGACACGATCCGGGAATATGATACTTCGGGACAGACCGGAGAAAACGGGGTCACAGACTGGAAGCTGCCGTCGAAGGCGCAGGATTTCTCCGCAGACATGCTTACTGCAGAAGACGGTTATTGGATACTGAGTCAGAGCAGCGGAACCGCCCAGATGAAACTTCCGCTTCTGTCCAGCCAGCCGGTCTGGAACGGGAAGGTGGCGGCAGATCTGACGACAGAGGAAGCGGATGCTTATGCAGCAGCACAGAGACAGGACATTCTGACGAATGTGGGAGTTGTCTTTGATCTGTCCGAACGGGCGGTACAGGAGACTTATGCCCTGTTGGATCTGGACGGAGACGGAACCGCAGAGAAACTTCTGCTGCGTTCGAGAATGGCACAGGTAGTAAACGAAGTGGATCATTCGCCGCTGGATCAATATATATTTGCGGTGAATACCATGCAAGGCGAGATGCGGACGGCACAGAATCTGGGAAACAGCATTTACGCCTTCACTCCCGATGGCAGACAGATATTGCTGGCACTGATGCGCAGGGATGAGTTCGGACAGTGCGAGAGTTTCCTGTTCCGCTATGAGAACGGGGAATTACAGGAAGCAGGAAGCTTCGCACAGGATATCCGGGAGATCTGGGTGGAAAACGGTCAGATCATCACCAACCAGCCCTATGATTATACGTTACAGAAGGAAAATCTGCGGATCGTATACCGCATTGGAAGTGATGGAAGACTGGCGGAGATTCCTGCAGACCGCTATGATCTGCCGGAGCAGTCGACCCTGCACTGGCTCAATAAGGATCTGGAAGTCTGCCGGACTCCGGATGCCGGCAGTGAACGCTTTACCATCAACGCAGATCACGGAGTCTATTTCCGGTATCTGGATGCCGGCAGGCAGTGGCTCTGCGTGGAGACCGAGAACAGTGTGACCGGGTGGCTTAAGCTGGCAGATTATACGGCGGAAGAGGCATGGGATACTTTCAATGATCTGATGCCGAATGGGGGATGAGAAGGGCAGTTTCCGGAAAAACTTATGACAGAAAGAGCGATTAATATATAATAAAAGGATCGTACTATATAAGAAATGAATGAACAAAATAGCAATAGTTTCCAATACACTGGAAA
>ERZ1034844.1634-NODE-1634-length-10364-cov-7.144631_pt1 | contig 10364 bp, 8 predicted proteins | sample MGYA00520594_ERZ1034844 | MGnify/ENA primary metagenome ERZ1034844 (study PRJEB33766, sample SAMN09781733) | gut metagenome | biome: gut microbiome | host: Homo sapiens | place: Madagascar | study: EMG produced TPA metagenomics assembly of the PRJNA485056 data...
ATGTCCGAAAGGTTATACCCGTTTTCCATTGTTTCTTCCTCCTGTTTTATTTTTTTATATAAATCATGGTGCGCACCATTGATTTTCAAAGCATCGCCGCAGATGGCTCAAAAACGCTCTCTGCGGCGTTTTGTTGTTCGGGGGTTACTTGCCCGTCCGAAGTCATTTCAGCGCGTCCCGCAGGACAGACCTGTCGATTCCGTAGGCATCCGCAATCTGCTCCGGGGTTTTCCCCTGATTTTCCCGCATGAACTGTGCGAACTGCGGATTCCTCTGCGCCAGCATCCGGGCGAAGGCTTCCGGATTCCCCCGCGCCATGCTTTTCAGCTGCGCCAGTCCGGACAGGATCGGATTGACCGTCCGTGCCCCCATCCCGTGGTTCATCTGCTTAAGAATCGGATTCTGCATGGTTTCCTCCTTCCAGCTTCTGCAAGCGCTCGTTGATGTCTCCGAGCACCTTTGTGATGTAGTTCATATCCACAGGCGGCTCTTTGACGTATTCCGTGATGGTATAGGGCGTTGCGGTTCTGTAGCCGTTTCCGTCCGTCTGCACATACCAAACCAGCGGCGCGGTGGTATCCAGGAGAAGCACCTCACTGTTCGGCAACATCTGAAAGGCGTTCACCCCGCTCTCCCCGTTGACCTTGATAATTTCGTGCCTTTGCGGCATCTGCGGCATCTGATAGCCAGGATAAGCTCCGTACATTTTCCATCACTCCTTTCTGATACCATGATAACAGAAAAGAGAGTGAAAAACTCACCCTCTTTATGCTTGGAAAATATTGGATTATTACCCGTTATTTGCTTCTTTTTGTGCAAGATACCGGTCTATGGAGTCCCACAGGCTCCGGTTCTCCTTGCTGTACTTCGTGACACTGATGTTCAGGCTCATGCAAATGGATACAACCGACCGCTCCTCACTGTCAAAATACTTCATCCGCAGGATCCGGATTTGCGTCTCCGTAAGACCCGCGTTCTCCGTGTAGTCCTCCAACTCGATCCGGTTGACCCTGTGTCCGATCATGATGCTCCTCCTTTTTTCTCCGGATGAACATCCGCAGAATCTCTGTCTGATTCTGTTTGTAGCAAGTCTCCGTCACGGTGATGTTGTCATATCCGTTGCGCTCGCCGTTGATATACGCATTCACAACGGGGATCATCTGAAACAGCCATTCAAGCAGGAGCAGGACAGTGAAGCCCTCCACCAGCTGGAATCCGAAATATCCAGTAAACAGCGTCAGGAGCAGTGCCTTTGCGGAGCGCAGCGTCATGTCCCGTTTCTGACGCTTTGCCCCGCTCATTCCCAGCAGACGCATATGCGAGGACTGCATGACTCCGCGGCTTGACAGCAGATCGATTGCGCTGACTTGTTCCACCTTTACGTGACAGCACCGGATCAGCATGATCCGCGTCCGCAGGGATATTTTCAGCTTCATGATATCCCGCGCCTTCATGTTCAGGTATTTCTCCATGAACACCGGCAGGGGGATGTTGGACGGCAGAAGCATTTCCTTCCGGCAAGTGTCAATGGATTCCCTCTGCAACCGGATGCAGAACTCCTGCAATTCATCCATGTTGCTGTTCTCCTGCACCGTCTCCCGGATTTGCTCGAACGCCGCAATTGCCTTGGCGTATTCCTCGTCACGCTTCCCGCGATCAATGCCGACCTGATACCGGATGGAATAGGTCAGACTGCTGATGATGTACAAAAGAACCGTGTCAAAGACGATGTCTTTCAGCTGGGGCATCTCGTCCGTATGAACGAGGAACCGCACCGCGGCAGAGATCAGAACCATGGTCAGGATTCCGATGTTTGCCGTCAGATTCCGGTTGCTTTTGACCTGCAACAGCCTGGCGTTAACTTTCTTGCGGTTTTCCTCTACCGCGTCCGGAAATTTCATTTCCATTACTTCTGCTCCTTCTGCTCCTTCTGCTCCGCTTCTCCGCGCTTCCTGCATACGAATGATGTAACATCAAACACAACCGCAACCGCCGAACTGATACACCCGATCTTCATTGCCTGTGCGAACTGTGCGATCACGCCGGACAGCGCACCGCACAGAACCCACAGAACCAGGAACACCACCACGGGGGAGGTAACCACGGGCTTCAGGAATTCCCGCAGATACCGGCTCCCGCTGATGGCGATGACGATTGCCAGCGCAACGCCGACAATGCCAAGCCGTTGGAATGCGTTTGCGTTTTTCGGTGCAAAGCACCCGTTCTGAATCATTACGACCACCGGAGGGACAACGCAACAGGCAAAGGAAAGCAGTTTGAAGATCACCGACTTTGCCTTGTTACTCATCCCCGGCATCCTCGCTTTCATTGTCCAGCGTTGCCAAAAGCGCATCGTACTTTGCGCGGATTTGCTCCGCCGTTTCGTTGTTCAGCCCTGTGGACTGGGAGATATATGCCATTTGACTTGCTTCAACCGACAGAATCCTCCGGAGTGCCCGCATCTGTTTTAGCATCCGGTTCCTATCTTGTTTTTGTGCCTCGTCCATCTCGGCAATCGCAAGCTGGGTTTCGGTCTTTAACTGATCCTGTCCCTCCACCATGGCTTCCAGCTGTTTATATTTATCCAGCATCTCGGTATACCGTTTGTCCGCGGTTTCGGCGTACTGCTTGAATTGCTCCAGCGTATCCGACATCCACGGGAGGAAAGAATCTTTGCACCATGCGTAGTACTTATAAATATTCTTCTTTCCGTACTTCATACCGAACAGAACAGCACCAATATTGACCAGCAGGACGATTCCGGAAACGAGGTATCCGATGTATTGATCCCAAAAGCTGCTTGCCCGCTCATACCAAGGCTTGTCGGAATACTTCTCATCCAAATCAGCCTTGAAATCGTCGAGCATTCCCTGAATCTCGTTTTTCAAATCTCCCTGCATACCATCCGTATCGGACGGGACACCCGGCTCCGTGGCATCCGGTTCACCGGAATCCGGAGGATCTTCCTCCGTGGCTCCGCCGCCGTCCGTGTCGGTTGTATCCTCCACATTGGCGGCATCGTTTCCGGTGTCTGGAGCCGGTTCTTCGGCATATGCGGGAGCATAACTGCCAAAGGCGAGTACCATGAACATGATAAATAAGACGATTGCTCTTTTCATTGTTTTTCTCCTTTATTTGAAAATTGATTGACCGCGTGGATTTTTGAAGCGTAAAGGTCAAGTCACGGCTTTGGTCAGAGACCCGTTTTTATCCTGGAACCTTCGAAGTCCACCCCATCGCAGGTCGAGGATGTCATAGTGATATAGTTCATTATTATTCACACGAGATCACCTCCTTTTAATTAGTTGCTCATTTTGATTTCCTCACATTATTACCCGGAAATTGTGATAGCGTTTGAAACATAATTGTTTCACCAAATTTCATTGCGTGATATAGTTCAATGCCACACTCTCCACAAAATCATTTTTGACTTTGAGACGATGGATTGAAATTTTTTCGTTCGCCGTTACTCTCCGCAACTGTAATCCTCGCCTGTAGTCTCTTTGTACTGCTCGGCGGTGATAACCCCCTTCTTTACGGCAACGGCTACCATCTTTTTATTCCACATCTTCTTTTCGTAGTTTACTTTCGGCATCGATTGGTGACTAACCTAAAGTCTGCTTTAGTTAATTAAACAGTGCCGTCTATTGACAATACGATTATCCTATCGTTAATTGGTTTGACGGATTATTCCCAAATAATCTTGTCCATCATCAATGTTCCCATACCATCAGCATTCCAATACTCCACAATCAACGACCCGTTCACCTCTCCCGCAATTACCTGTGCGCCGCAATAGTTCTCCTCGCTGTTAGCCAGTATGACATGAAATGATCTTCCGCCGTCTCCAGTTGCAACGATAAAACTCTTTCGAGGGGTTCCACCAACACCACAGAAAACAATGTATGCGATATTGTCGCTCTCTTTATAAAAACCATAAGAATAGCACTCTGCGGCAGTTAGTGTACTATCCAAAACGATTGCAACACTCATGGCTTTGCTAATATCTCCATACTCCTTTAAGGCTTTTTGTTGACGCTCAATCTCTCTATCCCATTTATATACACCGAGCGGAACATAGTCCGAACCGAACAATACATAGTCGGGCATCGGCACAATGGTTGTAGACTGATAACCGGTGCCGTGTGCAACCGTCCATGTTGCCCCCCTGTCATCACTGAAATAGATTTTGTCTGAAATATAATCGCCAGATGCAATCCAAATTCGGTCTTGGTATTGATCATATGCAATATCATGTATATGATAATGCGATGTATCGCCTTCGGCTTCGAATATCTGTTTGAACGTTACTCCGCCATCAACGGAGAGGTAACCAAAACGACTTTCTCCAAACTTACCATAAGATGACATAACCACGATATTACGCAAATCATCATAGTAGGCATTCAAGCCTCCGTGTCTCGGCACTCCGACACCAGCTGGGAAAGTGAATACTTTTGTAAACTCTCCATTTACGCCTTGTTCTTTAGGGCATACCCAAATTTCTCCAGCAGTATTTCCCATATCCCATACACTAACAATGATATGTGTTTTACTAACCACAATTTTCTGGATGCCCATCGAGAAAGCATGACCAGAGACGAAATTTTCAAAATCTGTCGTGCTTGAAAGTGCCACAAGATAACCTCTTGTGTTGCCATAGCACACGCCGTTATCTACACACAATGGAATCAAACTGTGGTGTTTTAATGTAACGGAATTGTAAGCCTGTGGTTTTTTCAGCCAAAAATCATTTGCAATGCGGTCAACGGTTCTCGATAACTCCCCAACCGATTCCGAAACCCTAACCAGCTCTTTAGTGTTTGGTGTCACATCATGTGAGATGGTTAATACCTGTGATTCGTTTAACTGATAGATAAACTCAACACCAAGACCATCAAAAATGGTAGTATCTTCTTCGAGGGAAACGGAGATACTAATCGTTCCGTCACTGCCGATATTATATTGATGTGCATCCGTAATAGGGTTGGAAAACACAAATCTGCTATCTGATAACACCGCCGCATTCCTTATACAATTCGGAATGGCATTATCAATCGGAATAGTATACCACTTAAAACCTCCGTCATCTGAATGATATGTCCAAACGAGATTTGAAGAAACCACTACACAGCCAACTCTTTTGACCATTTTACCGTCAATTATTTCGTCCGCAACACTATTCGGAAGTGTCCTTGTTACATGAACATCCTGTAACTCAAAGTTTTTAAGGCTGTATACCTTTTCCATCAACCTTGTAAGTTCTGTTGTATTTGGTGTCATTGATGATGGGAGATTTACAATTTGCTGATTTGCTAACTGATAGATAAACTCAACACCAAGCCCATCAAAAATGGTAGTATCGTCTGTGTCTGCTATGGTCAAGTATAAATTGCCATCACCAAGAATTTGATATTGATATGGTGCGGTAAAAGTGGATGCATTAACAAATCTATCATCACTTAATTTCATCGCACCTGTGCGGCAATATGGAATCGCATCTTTCAATAAAAATGCATAATTTTTGAACCCACTACCACCGGATTGTTCAATCCACATGAGAGAGGATGATAGCTTCAAAGTGCCAACTTTTTTAATAATTGCATCATCTGAAATTTCATCAGATACCCCATTTGGAAGGCTCTTCATGATGTGAGCATCCTGTAATTCACTGCTTAGGTGGGCAAATGAATCCGTTGCAGCTTTCTGCGACATAACATCCGTTTCGCTGTCTCCGGTCGTTTGCGCAATATTTCCTACGGTTGCCTTTTCCGCAATCATCTGCCAATCAGCGCCTTCTGTTGGCGTGACATTACTATTAGCCCTTCGTGCCAAGAAAGCACTGCCGCCATACGAAACCACGTCAAGGGGCTCATATGACGTGCTGGCGCTCCACGCGCCTTTTGGTGTAATAGATACTTTTCCTAAAACCGTTGTACTCATGAAATAACCACCTCCAAATAACCGTTACTATTGAGTTGGAACTGCGTTCCTTGATATTCATCAGGGGTATGCATCTTCAAATATCCGTCCTGAATATCAAAGGTTGCATAAAAAACATTCCCCTTATCTCCTTTGTCTCCTTTATCACCCTTGTCTCCCTTATCGCCTCTCAGATATGTCCTTGCATACGCAAACCAGTCAAATAGGGAAAACTCTTTTCCGGTTGTTGGATTGAGAACAGGCGTTTTGAGGATCGTGCTCAGACCGTCCGCCGATCCGGCATTGATCAGTTCAATCAACTCATTCAGCCGTTCCTTGACCAACTCCGGATATTTATCCATAAAGGCTTTCAACTCCGCTGCAGACATCCCGCCGCGCCCCTGCGCAGAGGAACTGTTCGGACGGTCGGCAAGGCGTTTCATCGATACGAGATAGACCTCGTCCGCCGTAATCTTTTTGATTTCCTTACTCACTTGATATTTCCTCCGTTCTCATATCGGTAAAACAGATCGAGCAGTCCGAACGGCTTGCAATACCCTGCGCTCTCAAACCGGAACTGTTGCCACTGCCATCGTTTCAGCCGATCCGGAACAACACTTATCACAATATCATTGGTCAGATAGGACAAGTTACCGAATTCCAGATCAACCATGTTCCCGGTGCGGGAAGTCCTGCGGCACTCCCACCATTCCTGCTCCCGGTTGGAGCGGACGAACACGCTGTATTCCGAACTGCCCATCGACTTCGACCGCACCACAATGCTCTTGCGCACGGTATTCTTTGCAATCTGCGGATATGCCGAGGAATCGCAAAGCGTCTCGCACACCGCCATGATCTCCCGTCCGTTCCGGTTGTAGAAGCCTTGCCATATCTCGTCCGGCTCAACCTCCAAACGCTCTGCAAGGTAGGACACTGCGCCGGTGGTAATGACCGTATAGGTGCCGTCAGGCGTCTCCACGGTCGGTGCATCGTCCTCGTCCGTCCATATCATGTCCTTGGAAGGATCCGCATACACACGCGTGTCATCCTCTGCCGGGGTGAATCCCTCCGGGCGCCGGATTGCCCGCCAAACGGTCTTTCCACGGCGGTCTGTATTGAAGCACAGGACTTCACCGTGCGCGGTTCCCAGCAGGAGACGGTCATCCAGCACGCACAGGCATTCAGCCGGGGAGAAGGTGCCGCCGCTGTACTGGTCAACGTAGGTGGCAAGGTACGCGCCGCGATCGGTCTGCACAACCGGGAATTTCAGACCGGTATCCACGCCGTCCAAAAGGATTGCCGCATTGGTAGCAAGCAGCTCGGTGTTGTCATAGCGCTCGCTCTCCGCATCGCTGTTGATATAGACAATGCCCGAATTCCCGCCGTTCTGACTGTAGGTCAGCCGGTCTGTGTATTCCGGCGCGGTCAGGTCAACCGTTTTCCCGTCAACGGTAGCAAAGATGCACCCCGTAGTGGTGGACACCATCTGCGTCTGATCTGTGTATATGCCGATATCATCCGCATAATACCATTCGTACTGCGTCATACCGGTGTCATGCTGGAACAGCTGACGGCTGTCCGCAAGGAACATCTGACCGTCAACCAGGATCACAAGATAGCCCTTCCATTCCGCCATCCGTGCGCCTTTCAGGTTGCATTGCTTCAGCTTCAGGTCGATGTTACTGCTGCGATGCTCCACCGTGCGCTCCAGGTTCACCGTCTGCTTTCCGATCGCCATCAAGCCCTCTGTAGAGAGGAAAACCGGATCGTCCGCAAAGTTGGTTGCCGCTCCGACACAGCCGATTCCGGCAACACCCTGCGTGGACGGGTAAACGCGCGGGATGAGATCATATCCGGTATCCTGTCCCACGTGATACCAGCAGGAGCCGTCCTGCTTGGTGTTCTCCTTGCAGACAATCAGCATGGAAGGCGTGGAGATCATCGCCGTGTTCCGCTTGTCTCCGACACCGTCATTGAAGTAGTTGTACACCCCAATGTACGCCGGATTGTTTGCCGAGGTCAGGTCACGCGCGGAGTATAGCACCGTATTCGGCAGATCGGGATTTCCGGTAAAGAAGATTCTGCCGTCAAAGATCGCCGTGACCGTGCATTTCCGCAGGACGTTCAGGGCGCTGTCATCAGTGGATGCATCATAGCTGGAGTTTGCATCATAAATTGATGGACTTTTTTGCTGTGTACTTGATAACTTGGTATGCTCACCAATTCCGGTGACGGAAAATTCATCACCGGCTGCAATCGGTTGCTCGGTAAATATGCGGACTTTCTCAATATAACCATCTGTTTCTATCGGTCTGTAGAACCATCCGATAGACTCTATATACTGGTTGTTGTAGAGAATTTCAGCAAAAACATTTACAGATGGGAGCATTTCCTTCTTTGAGATTTCTTTGCATGGTTCAAACAATGTTATGTCGAAGTAAGTGTTTTTTTCGTAGCAATAGGACGTGTCCTCTGTGACTTTTGGATTCACTACGCCGATTTCATAGGACAATGGTAAATTTCCGTATCCGTAAATCTCCATGAAGTCGGTGATGCTATGATTAAAATAAATATTCGGTGCGCTTTTATACAAACCGATTCCGGGAAAAGAATCTGTTTCAAAAGCCACATTCCAATTGTTATACTTTGCCGCAGCATCAGAATTCGTTTTTGTTCCGTAGACATAAATTTCTTTTATGCTTTTGCAACCGACAAATGATTTTGTACTATATACGCCAATTTGGCTCAAGTACAGATGATCTTTTTTGCGAATAGCAATTGTTTCCAATGAGAGACAATCCTTGAAAGCTTCAGAACCAACGGAAACCGATTCCGGTATCACAAGAATTTTGCACGGATATCCGGAAAATCCGTTTACATCGTAAACAGAATATTCTTTTCCGTCAATATCCAATTCTCCCGGAATGATGAGCGTTTCATGCTTTAGCGTGCATCCCGTAATAGAAACCACCGATACGCCGGAAATCTCTTTGATTTCATATGTAAGCCCCTCTGAGCCGACACGGAATGATCCTTCTTCAATTGCTTTTCCGCCGAAAAACACTTTTTCGCGGAATTTGTTCGTCAGAATATTCCGCTGTTCGTACTCCTCGCCATCGATATATGTTGTGGGAACATATGCGCTGGACGTTACGATCACACAGGAGGAATTCCCGTATGTGTAACAGTAATACTGCTTCCCGTCCATGAACCAAAAATCGTTGTTGAAAACGAATCCTGTAATGACTCCGCTTTTCAATCCGGTTGCCACCGGGTTGCCGGTGTTTCCTACGGTCAGATTGTTCCCGTGATTGTCAAATTTGCAAAAGTAAAGGGATGTTCCGCATTTCACCATTACACAGTCCCGATATTCATGTATACTGTAAATTTTCCCTTTGCCCGCCAAAGCGGACAAAACGATGCGATACCCCGGCATGGTTTCAATCGCCTGTCCCTGCTTGGATTCGTAGTCCTTCCACATATTTTTCAGGTAGGAGAACCGATTCTGCGCAACCATCGCGGGAGAGGACGAGAAGTCCACCCCGCGAAAGTCTCCGAGATAGCGGCTGTATTGCGTCCGCGAGGACATTTTCACCTGTGCGTTCGCGCCCATTGCTTACCACCCCTTATAGGTATTTCTTCGAAAAATGGTTTTGCGGTTCGCCCGTTCGGTAATGTACCGTGCGCGTTCCGCTTCCCAAATGTTGTAGCACCGGAGAGCCACGTCCGGGTTATCATCCAGAAACAGATCGTGCGTGACAAGATACGGCAGGAGCATCGTGACGTCCTCCGGGACATCTACGGTGGCGGTGTCCGCGCGTTCTTCAAAGTCCTCAATGGTAACCTCGCGCGGTGCCTTGCGGTACTCGATCAGAATATCCGTGTTCCAGGTGTCCGGCATCTCCACATTCCGGTCATTGTAAAGGTACTCCCGGACGGGGTACCCATACGCGGTCTGCGGCGGTACGTTCACAAAGGACAGGAAATCGTCCGCATAGGCGCCGATATCATAGCACAGGCGTCCGGGCAGGATTTTGGGAATCCGGTCTGCGCTCGTGTAGGCATCGCAGGACAGGGCGAGCATTGCCCAAATCGTGCCGCTTTCCAGCGAAACGCGGAATGTGCCGGGAACCGAACCGAGCAGATCACGGAGGAGAACCGTTTCACCATCGATTTTCCGTGTCAGACTCTTTTCTTCCCTGTCCTCGCTCCAGCGGAACGTCAGAACCGCATTGTCATGGTTCAGCGTCAGCGCGTTCGCGCCGTACACCTCCAAATCCAGCGTTCCGGCGCTGACCACTTGCCGCACCTCTGCCGCAACCGTAAAGGAACGGAGTGTGACGGTTTCAGTGCGGCTGTGGAGATCGTCAAGCATCCGGATTCCCCGGTTGATCGATGCAACCACAACCGCAGAGTCGAGGTCTTGATCGATCTCCTCATGC
>ERZ1034844.1639-NODE-1639-length-10348-cov-5.990673_pt1 | contig 10348 bp, 8 predicted proteins | sample MGYA00520594_ERZ1034844 | MGnify/ENA primary metagenome ERZ1034844 (study PRJEB33766, sample SAMN09781733) | gut metagenome | biome: gut microbiome | host: Homo sapiens | place: Madagascar | study: EMG produced TPA metagenomics assembly of the PRJNA485056 data...
GTTGTTTCTGAAACAAAAGCAGAGCCCACATCCTCCCTTCAAAAATTCCCGCCCACGTTTCTGAAACCGTTTGTGGCTGGTGTCTGTGCGGCATTGCTGACTGTCAGCGTGGCCATTCCGGGATGGCTGTTTCTGACACAGTCATCACCGGCAGAGCAGCAACTCAGGGCGCTGCTGACACCACCACCGGATGTGCTTTCAGCAGACCAGATGACGCAACTCAGCAGAACACCCTCACTGCTAAATCATGCGTCAGAGTGGATAACCCTTTCCGGTCAGCAGATAACACGACTGGCAGAACTACCCCCGGCATACAACCTGCAACGCAGTGCGCAGCTGCTGCAGCAACTGATGGTACTTTTCCCCGATAATCCCCGGGTACAGGAAATGGTGGATAACTGGCAGAAGAGTGTAAGGAGTCGTGCGCTCCCGGAAGAGGCGATGACGGGCTGGAACGAAGGCATGAACCGCTTACAGCAGCTGGCTGAGCGCCTGAACCGCCTGGATGAACAGCGGGGAAAATACATGACGGTCAGTGAACTGAAAACAGAGGTGTTTGGCATCATGCAGGATTTTAACTGGCACATACCGGCAGAAGAGCAGTTACGTCGTTATGGTGAAGCCCGCAACCAGAATGGCAGTGAACAGCAGCAAAAACAGGCTGAAATGGCGCTGAATCAGTTGATTAACCGTTATCAGATGGAACACACAGGCAATCAGGAGAGGCAGCCATAATGGCTGAGATAAAACATGGAAATGGAAAATACCCCCGGAAGAGCGCGCACAACATGGACAATCGAAGATATTCGCTACCTTGAAACGCATTATGGCGTGAAGAAAACCCGCGAAATAGCGGCATACCTGAACAGAAGTGCGACAGCAGTTCGTGCCATGGCGTATCTGGTGGGGATAACAACACCAGTGGCTGCGGACTGGTCAGAGACAGAGATTGAGATTGTTCGCAGGGACTATCCGGCAGGCGTTGCGCTTGCTGATATTTGTGCCCGTCTGAACGGACGAGCGCCGAAGTCCGTGTGCTGGATGGCCCGCAGGCTCGGTCTGAAACGCCCGGGGTACTGGTGTGCAGAAGAAGATGAAATTCTGCGGCAATATTATCCTTCAGAAGGTGTGAAAGTGAGCCGACGCCTTTCCGGACGTACAGAAAATGCAGTAAAACAGAGGGCGCGGGAACTGGGTGTGAAGTTCACGGGAAACGGGCGATTACGTCTCTGGACTGCAGAGGAGTGGAATGTGTTGTCCGGAAATATGGCATTGGGGCCATCGGCACTGATGAAGTTACTGCCGGGGCGTTCCCGTCGTTCAGTACAGGGGGCTATGAGGCGTTTGCAGAAAATGATGGAACGAAATTAAAGTGTCGAAATTATCTCTGCAGCGTAGGTGTTCGGGTGAAATCTCTATTTTTTGTTTTAATTATAATTATCCTTTTAAGAAGGCTCTCAGGTGATACAGAATATAAAATACATCATAGTGTCATGGATAAAATGGACCTAACGTCAACACAGGATAGTTCCGGGAACTGTCAGTTGAAAATGATGTTTTTTAACAGAAGTGGATAACCCATTTTTATATTGGCGTCAGAGTTCATTTCTGGTTATCAGAATGTTGTCGGGGATCTGATATAATTTTGTAGATTTATTGTTTATGTAGGTATCTGAAATGTTAGCACAGTTTTTTGAGCAGTTGTTTCAATCGATAGACTCTACACTGATTACCAATGTTTTCATCTGGGCTGTTATATTCGTATTTTTATCAGCGTGGTGGTGTGACAAAAAAAATATACATAGTAAGTTTAGAGAATATGCTCCAGGCTTAATGGGGGCATTAGGTATTCTGGGTACTTTCATTGGTATTATTATTGGGTTGCTCAATTTTAATACTGAAAGTATTGATGCCAGCATCCCCGTATTATTAGGCGGCCTAAAAACAGCATTCATTACAAGCATTGTAGGTATGTTTTTTGCCATTTTATTTAATGGAATGGATGCTTTCTTTTTTGCCAATAAACGAAGTGCGTTAGCAGAAAATAACCCTGAATCTGTTACACCTGAACATATCTATCATGAATTAAAAGAGCAGAACCAGACTCTGAATAAATTAGTCTCGGGTATTAACGGTGATAGTGAAGGTTCTCTTATTGCTCAAATAAAATTACTACGTACTGAGATTAGCGATTCCTCGCAGGCACAACTAGCTAATCACACTCATTTCAGTAATAAGCTTTGGGAACAACTTGAACAATTTGCAGATCTAATGGCAAAAGGTGCTACAGAACAAATTATTGATGCTTTGCGGCAAGTCATTATTGATTTTAATGATAACTTAACTGAACAGTTTGGTGAAAACTTTAAAGCACTTGATGCCTCTGTAAAAAAACTTGTTGAGTGGCAGGAAAATTATAAAATGCAAGTTGAGCAGATGTCAGAACAATATCAACAAAGTGTTGAGTCCCTGGTTGAAACAAAAACTGCGGTTGCCGGGATTTGGGAAGAATGTAAAGAAATTCCTCTGGCTATGTCTGAACTGCGTGAAGTGCTTCAGGTGAACCAACATCAAATCAGCGAACTCTCCCGCCATTTAGAAACCTTTGTTGCCATCCGCGATAAAGCTACAACCGTATTACCTGAAATACAAAACAAAATGGCTGAAGTGGGTGAACTGCTGAAATCCGGAGCTGCAAATGTCAGTGCATCCCTTGAGCAAACCAGTCAGCAAATACTTCTTAATGCAGATTCAATGCGCGTGGCCCTGGATGAAGGTACCGAAGGATTCAGACAATCGGTTACCCAAACACAACAAGCATTTGCCTCGATGGCACATGATGTCAGCAATTCCTCCGAAACCCTGACCAGCACGTTAGGTGAAACAATTACTGAAATGAAACAAAGTGGTGAAGAATTCCTGAAATCACTGGAGTCGCACTCGAAAGAATTGCATAGAAATATGGAACAAAATACGACTAATGTGATTGATATGTTCAGTAAGACTGGTGAAAAGATTAACCATCAACTATCCAGTAATGCCGATAATATGTTTGATTCAATCCAGACATCATTTGATAAGGCAAGTGCAGGGCTGGCTTCTCAAGTCAGAGAATCAATTGAAAAATTTGCTCTATCCATCAACGAGCAGTTACATGCTTTTGAGCAGGCAACTGAACGTGAGATGAACCGTGAAATGCAATCATTAGGTAATGCTCTGCTTTCAATCAGCAAAGGTTTTGTTGGTAACTATGAAAAACTTATTAAAGATTACCAGATAGTTATGGGGCAGTTACAAGCTTTAATTTCTGCCAATAAACATCGCGGATAATCGATCATGGATAAGATTATAGGAAAACAATTACCTAAAAAAGATCAAGATAATGAACATTGGGTATCCATGTCAGACCTGATGGCAGGGCTGATGATGGTTTTTATGTTCATATCTATTGCGTATATGCACTACGTACGTATTGAAAAAGAAAAAATTAAAGACGTTGCCGTAGCCTACGAGAATGCTCAGTTACAGCTTTATAATGCTCTGGATATTGAGTTTGCAAAGGATTTGCAAGACTGGGATGCAGAGATCGATAAGCAGACTCTGGAGGTTCGATTTAAATCACCGGATGTTTTATTTGGCTTAGGAAGCACAGAGCTTAAACCAAAGTTTAAACTCATACTTGACGACTTTTTTCCTCGCTATCTAAAAGTCCTTGATAATTATCAGGAACACATAACTGAAGTCCGCATTGAAGGTCATACAAGTACTGACTGGACAGGAACAACAAATCCTGATATTGCTTATTTTAATAACATGGCACTATCACAAGGTCGTACACGTTCAGTATTACAATACGTTTATGATATAAAAAATATCGCGACACACCAACAATGGGTTAAAAGTAAATTTGCCGCAGTAGGTTATTCATCTGCACATCCCATTCTTGATAAAACCGGCAAGGAGGATCCTAATCGCTCCCGTCGAGTCACCTTCAAAGTTGTAACAAATGCCGAGTTGCAGATTAGAAAGATTATTCAGGAGTAAGAGATGAAATTATCTATCGACATTTCAGAACTTATTCAATTAGGGAAGAAAATGTTACCAGAAGGAGTCGATTTTTTTCTGGATGAATCTCCTGTTGATTTTGAGCCTATAGATATTGAGTTATCTTCGGGTAAAGAAGTTAGTATTGCAGAGCTTGACCCCGGTAGCAGCCTTATCTCTTATCATGGTCGCCAGGTTCTTTTATATATTCGGGACCATTCAGGACGTTATGACGCTGCTATCATGGATGGCGAAAAAGGAAAACGTTTTCATATTGCCTGGTGCAGAACTCTTGATGAAATGCGACAAAAGAATCGATTCGAAAGATACCATGCTACTAACCGTATAGATGGTTTATTCGAAATTGATGATGGTTCCGGTCGCAGTCAGGATACTGATTTACGGGTATGTATGAATTGTCTTGAGCGACTTAATTATAAAGGAAGTATTGACAGACAAAAAAGAAGAGGAGTTTTTAATTCCTTTTCCTTAAAGGAGTTTTTTTCAGATTATAGTACCTGTTTCTGCCATATGCCTAAGGGGAACTATGATAAAACAAACAGTGGGTATGTCGAAAACTGGAAAGATATATCTAAATCAATGCGAGAAAGTGCTAATTATATTTGTAATGATTGTGGTGTGAATTTATCGACCGCAAAAAATTTATGCCATGTTCATCATAAGAACGGTATCAAATATGACAACTCCCCTGAAAATCTGCTTGTTCTGTGTAAGGATTGTCATCGAAGACAACCTCTCCATGAAGGTATATTTGTTACCCGGACAGAGATGTCGGTAATTCAGCACTTACGCTCTCAGCAAGGGTTATTAATGGCAGCATCCTGGAGTGAAATATATGAGCTTACTGATTCATCAGTTCATGGCGATATAAGCATGATGCAATATAAAGGTTATTGCCCACCTGTACCGGGATTAGAGATTCGAAACTCAGAGCATGAAATTATTGCAACTGTAGAAGCTGCGTGGCCAGAGTTCAAAATTGCGGTTAATGTCACCCCTGTCGAAGTTGATGGTTGGAAAATATATACCGTGGGTGAGCTTGTTAAAGATGTACAGGGCAGTATTTTCATTACGGCGTAGCTTTCAACTGACTTGTGGGGGAATTTTATGTGCAATAAGAAATTAAAATGTTTTGTGAGCAGTGTGTTTAAATTATCTTGAAACATCGGATAACTCTTTCGGTTTCAGGGGGGGGGCTATCTTTTAACGCTTTAATTTTATATTTTATCAGTAAGTATTATTATAATGCAGTCTACATTATATTTAAGTGATTACAGCTCACTCTTTCTTTAGGATTGTAATGGCAGGCGATAAAGAATTACACATCGGTGACTTTTTTGTAGGGAATAGTACTTTTGGAATTTTTTTTCTGGTTAGGATGTTTGTGCTGGTTCATCGGAATTTGTGCTTATGCTGTTTATGCATATCGGCAAACTGTTATTTTTACAGTCTTTGCTATTTTGTTTCTTACGATATATTGGCGTGTTAATATGTTTGGCAAAATAAAAGAATTACATAAGACTTATCGAAAAAATCAGAAAGAAACGATTGTTGTTGATATTCACTCTTATCACAATGATGTTGCGGATAATAATCTCACAATCGCCAGTTTTCTGAATAAAAACAACGAGTCAGAAGATGATTCATTTTTTCATGATGGATTGTCTAAAAACACAACGTTTATTGCCAGTAATATGACAATAAATGGAAATGTTGTTGCGGATGGTATTGTTTATATTCTGGGGAGGGTGAACGGAAATATTAGTGTTATTGATGGGACGATAAAAATAATTAAAAATGGAGTGGTTAACGGTAATATGGTTGCAAGATATTTAATTTCTGATGGGCATTCAGAAGGAAAAGTAATTGCAAGTGATATTGTTGTTCTTGAGAATGGACATATAAAAGGTTGTGTGATTTATGATTCATTATCTATTCGTTCCGGGGGGGTAATTGATGGTAAAACCAGTCTCAGGAAGAAAAAGTGACACAGTAAAATCATTAAACCTCAGAAATGCCAGACAGGCAGGGATATTGTTATATTTTTTATGTAATGCAATATTTGTTTATCACATCAGAAGTTGTGCTGATGAATTACATCCTGCGTGAGTTACAGTCTGAAATATGAGGCTAACAGAAGAAACTCTGAATTTAGTCATTGATACTCTGAATGATTTATGAAGAGAAATGTTGAACAATGGAAATTGCAACAGCCCGTTTAATGCAGTAATAGTCATTACAGTGACAAAAGTAAGGATAAGCAGAAAAGAGACATTGTCCCTCGTTTTTCAGATGCGGAGGTAGCATGGAATGAGGTAGACGAGACTCTTTCGGCAGATGCCCGGGAGGAGGTACCGGACAACGGAATTTGTAATCCCCTTTTCTGACCGGCGGAGAAACCAGGGTGAACTCCGTACGGTATAGCCTGTAAACAGGAAACTCTATTTCATAAAATCTAAGGCAGGATCCGCATCTCCGGAATGTCAGTAAGTGAATATCTACAAAATCGGGGAGTGTTAAATCCGGAACCGGAAAGGGAAACCGTTTGCTTTTTTACTGAGGACTTAATGAGTTATTTTATTGAAAATAGCTGTGATGTTATTAATGGTATTTATCTTAACGCATAAACAGATCTATTCTGCGTAAAGTCAGGAAAATGAGTGATACATTTTTAACTGAAAAAATTCTTACCGGAGAAAATGTTCTGCGTGCAGCAACCGCCCGCATTGAGTGGATTTTTGAAACTTTTCAGTCTGTATGCCTGTCTTTTTCAGGTGGAAAGGATTCCACCGTGCTTTTCCATCTTGTGGCAGAGGCGGCCCGCAGGAAAAGACGTCGTTTCTCTGTACTGTTCATTGACTGGGAGGCCCAGTATCGGTGCACCATTGAACATATTCAGAAGATGCGGGAAATGTACCATGATGTGACGAAAACCTTTTACTGGGTGGCACTTCCCCTGACCACGGTAAACGGCGTTTCTCAGTTTCAGCCGGAGTGGATATGCTGGGAGCCAGGAGTGACCTGGGTTCGCCAGCCACCGGAAGAGGCCATTACAGACATGACGTATTTTCCCTTTTACCGGTATGCCATGACGTTTGAAGAATTTGTTCCGGCATTTTCTTCTTGGTTTGCCGGTAACCGGTGTGGAGTGGCAATACTGACTGGTGTCCGTGCTGATGAATCCCTCAACCGCTTTATGGGACTGGTGTCTCAGCGCAAACTGAGATATGCAGATGATAAACCCTGGACCACAGCGTCACCTGAAGGGTTTTATTACACCATGTATCCGTTGTATGACTGGAAAGCCCGCGATATCTGGATATATAACGCCAGAACCTGTGCCATCTACAATCCTCTGTATGACCTGATGTACCGTGCCGGCGTGCCGTTACGCAACATGCGTGTCTGTGAACCTTTTGGTCCTGAACAACGTAAGGGACTGTGGCTTTACCATGTTCTGGAGCCGGAAACCTGGGCCAGGATGTGTGAACGGGTGTCAGGGGCTGCCAGCGGGGCGCTTTATGCCAATGAGAGTGGTGCCTATTTTGCCCTGCGTAAGCGTATCACGAAGCCGCCTCATCATACCTGGCGCAGCTATGCGATGTTCCTGCTGGATGTGATGCCGGAAAGAACAGCAGAACATTACCGTAATAAAATTGCTGTCTACCTGCGCTGGTATCAGACGCGGGGCTTCCCGGATGACATCCCGGATGAACAGGAGAATGACCTGGGGAACCGGGATATTCCGTCCTGGCGACGTATCTGTAAGACTCTCATAAAGAATGATTTCTGGTGCCGAACCCTCTCCTTCAGTCCGAACAAACCCCGGCACTATGAACGTTATCTGCAGCGTATGAAGGAAAGGAGGAAGGAATGGGGGATTCTGTGACACCGGAGATACTTGGCAACATGATTCGTCAGTACTTCAGCCAGGAACGAGCAGAAGAAGAGACTATACAGGCCCTGAATCACCTGCGCAGGGTGCTTCATGAGGTCAGCCCTTTTGCGCAGGAGCCTGTGGACTGTGTGCTGTGGGTGAAAGCGGATGAAGTGGTGGCCAACGATTACAATCCCAATGTCATGGCGTCGGGTGAGAAGAAACTGCTGAAGCAGTCACTGGAGAAAGATGGTTTCACACAACCGGTGGTGGTGTCTGAGGAAAAGAACCATTACCTGGTGGTGGATGGTTTTCATCGCCAGGTGCTGGGCAGGGAAGCAGGTACGGGAAAACGTTTGAAGGGCTGGCTGCCGGTGGTCTGTATTAATCCGGAGAGAAAGGGACAGGCCTCACGTATTGCTGCGACCATCCGACATAACCGGGCCAGGGGCAAACATCAGATAACCTCAATGTCTGATATTGTCAGGGACCTGTCGCGCCTGGGCTGGACGGATGAACGCATTGGTACGGAGCTGGGTATGGACCAGGATGAAGTTCTCAGATTGAAACAGATTAGCGGGCTGACGGAGCTGTTTCAGGAAGAGGATTTCAGCCCGGCATGGACGGTTCGCTGAGACCGTCAGATATGTATATTATTTCAGTGAGTTGATGTTTTGAGCAGGAAAAAGAGTACCCCGGAGGTTGTGGAAGACACGGTTGCACAGAAACTGGAGGCTGCAGGTTGCTGGCGCAGAGCTTCTGCCCGCTGGCTTTTCGTCATGGGTAATTTTGAATGTACAGAAGCACAACGGGAGTGGTTGTTGTTGCGACGGAAATATTGTCTGGCGCAGATAGTACCGCCAGCATTACCGGAGAAACTGGATATCAGTGAGGTGTCGAAAGCCGCTGATGCCACGCTGAGACGAATGGGTATTGCCAGTCCATCCGGGGAGGTATTCAGAAAAGGTATATCTACCTGTTGATATTCAGGTAACCGGTATTAATGATGAAGAAAGGGATGGCAAACAGTATATCAATGACATGGCAACTTTTATGCGATGAAGAAAACGCTTTCTGAATCAGGCAGAGTTCTAACTTATTCTGCAGGGAATCAGTATAACAGGCTGTGCTGGCTTTACGCTTACGTATGCCCCTGGTCCCCGCGAAAACAACAGCAGTTGTTCCATCAGCAATAAATTGTTTGTTTGGATTCTGAACTACCTGTCAAAATAAGTGGAAATATAACCGGTGCCGTGATATTTCCGAATATTTACCGACAGAGTATATGACATACAGCCAGACTGCCAAATTATTGTTGTTTTATGGCGGATTATACAAAAAAGGTGTGCGTTGGAGAATATTGAAGTTTTTGATTTGTCCTGAAATGAAAAGACATTAAAGATGTGTGAAACTATTTTTTCGACTTTTGTAAAGCAATGCAGCGGAAATATATTCAGGTTTGGCATGATGAGACTTTTGTTAATATGACTTTTTGGGATTTTTGGGGAAAAACCCGACGTGGCGAGAAAGAGGGTGGTGACGACTATCACCTCCTTTGCTGGCATTCGCTGGATGTAGCCGCAATGGGCTATTTAATGGTTAAAAGCAACTGCTTCGGGCTGGCTGACTATTTTCGTCAATTAGGTTTCGCTGACACGGAGCAGCCAGCACAATTTTTCGCCTGGTTGTTGTGCTGGCACGATACGGGAAAATTTGCCCGCTCATTTCAGCAACTTTACCTGCACCCACAACTCAGGAGGCCGGAAGGTGCCATAAAAAATTACGAAAAAATCTCTCATTCAACGCTGGGCTACTGGTTGTGGCATCATTATTTAAGAGGATGCGAAGAGTTGCTTCCTTCATCTTCACTCTCTCCGCGCAAGCTCAAACGGGTAATAGATATGTGGATGCCCGTAACTACCGGGCATCATGGTCGGCCTCCTGACCGTATTGATGAACTGGATAATTTTCTGCCTGAAGATAAAGCTGCTGCACGAGATTTTCTCATTGCAATCAAACCACTGTTTCCGCTCATCGAGATCCCCGCATTCTGGGATGAGGACGAGGGCGTTGAACTTATAAAACAACTTTCCTGGTATATCTCTGCAACCGTCGTACTTGCAGACTGGACGGGATCGTCAACGCGATTTTTTCCACGCGTCGCACAGACAATGGATATTGAAGATTACTGGCAAAAGGCTTTAGTTCAGGCTCAAAACGCCTTAACCGTCTTCCCGCCAAAAGCACAAACCGTGCCTTTCACCGGAATTAATACGCTGTTTCCTTTTATTGAGCACCCGACACCGTTACAGCAAAAGGTACTGGATCTGGATATCAGCCAGCCAGGGCCACAGTTATTTATTCTGGAAGATGTGACTGGCGCAGGTAAAACAGAAGCGGCGCTTA
>ERZ1034844.1647-NODE-1647-length-10323-cov-15.506915_pt1 | contig 10323 bp, 9 predicted proteins | sample MGYA00520594_ERZ1034844 | MGnify/ENA primary metagenome ERZ1034844 (study PRJEB33766, sample SAMN09781733) | gut metagenome | biome: gut microbiome | host: Homo sapiens | place: Madagascar | study: EMG produced TPA metagenomics assembly of the PRJNA485056 data...
TCTAGCTGTTACCTTTATCTCACCGGTATTCAGGCAATTTTCGGCAGTACACCGACCCCCCATCCCGGCAATGCCACCAGCGCTTCTTTTTCCGCTTACTTCACTGCCATTGTAGCATTGTGAGACTTTACCACCCGGATTTCCGCCAAAATAACCGCATATGCCCCCAACCCTTCTTTCGCCGTTTATTTTATTTGCAATACTACGGCAGTTCTCAATATTTATTCCTTCTGCGCATCCCACGATAGCCCCGACATGGCCTTTTCCGCAAATATCAGAATCCCTAACTGTAATATTTTTTATGGCACTATAAACATTATATCTTGTGCATTCTCCAAACAAACCGACATAATCCTTCGAGGAATTACTTATCTGCATTCCCGTCACAGTATGGTTATCGCCGTTAAAATTCCCTTTAAAAGGATTACTATGGTTTCCTATTGGTGTCCATTCCTTATTAGCAAGATTAATATTATTTTTCAGTATAATATATTCTCCATCGTACCGTTTTCCGCCATTCACAGTTTTTGCAAAATACGCAAGTTCCGCCGCAGTATTGATCTGATAGGGATCATTTTCCGTACCGGTGCCTGCGGCAAACCCACCTGCAATCGTTTTACCATCCCAGGTATCTACTGTTTCCCCTTCCGCTCTTGCGCTCACCGGCACGGCGATCCACACCAGTGCCGCCAGTGCCAGCAGGACCAGTCTCATCTTCATGCTCCACGCTTTTGTACTTTTCTTCATAACCCTCATGCCTTTCTATAACCTGCAAAATTTCAAATATTTTCCCATCTTTCGCAGGTACAAAATCCCAATCTTGTTTTTATACTTTCCGTATCATTTATTATACTGAAAAAGCAAATGTACCGTCAATATTTTCCATACGATTCGTCTCATATTTTTATAAAATTTTGTCAAACAAGTGCGCCCACCGCAAAATCGAGCAGGCTGGCTCATCGTAAACACAAAAAAGGAGCCACCGGATCTCTCCGGTCACTCCTCGTTGCCTTCTCTGAAAAATATATCCAGTTTTCCCAGACATTTGATCAATGTCTTCATTTCTTCCTCGTCCAGATCCCGTATGATGGTGTGGATCATTTTCTTATGGAAATCTCTGTGATGGAAAAAGGCTTTCCGCCCCTTCTCTGTCAGAGTCACCAACACTACACGTTTATCTCTGGTGCTGCGGTTGCGGGTGAGATATCCTTTTCTCTCCAGACTGTTCATATTCGTGGTCAGGGTTCCCACGGTGACATGCAGTTCCCCGGCGATGCGGGACATGCTCTTTGGCTCCTCGATACCGATGGCCTCCAGAATGTGCATGTCATTATTTGTAATATCCTTGAATTCCTCGGTGATCACCGCTTTTGCTTCCGCATCCATCACATTATGGAACAAATTCACCAATAATTCATTCAGTACCCGGTTGTTGCTCTTCTCCATAGTTTCCTCTACGATATCTGGAATTTCTCTGTCGTATGCCGCGATCCTTCGAAGCTGCCTTCTCGGACGCATATCCGAGGGCTTCCCGCCCTTCGAATCATTTTCAGTATACCGTCTACCAGGTCATCACGCAAGCCCCAATCGTAAGTCCGGCGCCGAATCCCGCCAGAACGATGCGGTCGCCGCGGTGCAGCTTTCTCTGCCTGTTCAGTTCATCCAGCAGTACCGGAATGGAAGCTGATGACATATTTCCGACCCTTTCCAGATTGGTGGGGAATTTGTCTCTGTCTGCATGCAGTCTTTTCGCCACCGCATCAATAATACGTGCATTGGCCTGATGCAATACGAACATATCAATATCCGTCACGGCAAGGCCGGCATCCGACAATGCTTCCTCGATGCACTGCGGCACACGTCTGGTGGCAAACCGGTACACTTCCTGTCCGTCCATCTGAATATAATGTTCTCCGCCATCCGTCGGCTGGTTTTGATCCGTTTTTGCCGCCGGAGTCCTTGCATACGGGGTTGTCAATTCTCTCGCACCACATTGCAGGACTCCACCGCCGGCGCCGTCGGAATGCAGTGCCCGTCCCAGAATGCCTGCTGCAGGTATCCGTTTCTCCTCTATCTCCGGCAAAGTGTTACCATATTCCACCGCCCGTGTCTCCGTCCTGCATCTCTCCACAACCACAGCTCCGGCGCCGTCTCCGAACAGGATGCAGCTGCCCCGGTCCGTCCAGTCCACCAGCTTGGACAACACCTCACTGCCGATGACCAGCGCATTTTCCGCAAGTCCCGTCCGCAGATAGGCATCCGCAGTATTCAGGGCAAATAAAAATCCGGAACAGGCCGCATTCACGTCGAAAGCCAGTGCATTCACCGCACCGATGGCCGCCTGTACCCGGCAGGCGCTGCAGGGCAGATACTGCTCCGGAGAGCAGGTTGCTACCAGGATCAGATCGATTTCTTCTGCAGTTTTCCCTACCTGTTCCAATGCTTTGCGGGCTGCTTCTGACGCAAGTGTCACAACCGTTTCGCCAACTGACACATGTCGTTCCGCAATACCGGTTCTCTCCCGGATCCATTCATCCGAGGTTTCCACCAGCTGTTCCAATTCTTTATTTGTAACAATCCTTCCCGGAAGTGCACTTCCGGTTCCGGTGATTCTTATGGTCCTCACGCCATTTCCTCCATGATATCCACTGTTCTTTCTATTTTCTGCGCCCGCCAGGCATTGCTGCCGCAGAACAACAGTCCGTTATCCACATCTCCCGTTGCCGCATTGATCAATGCTCTGGTGATGCAATACGGTGCGGTCTTCGGATCGCAGGTCTTAATGCAATGTCTGCATCCGGTCATAAACCGTTCCCCGGCCGCCACCTTTTCCAGAAAAGCATTCTGTATGGCTCTGCCCGGCATTCCCACAGGGCTTTTCACAATGACAATGTCTTCTTTCCGTGCGCTGAGATATGCCTGCTTATATGCATCTGCCGCATCACACTCTTCGGTGGTCACGAAACGGGTTCCCATCTGTACCCCCACAGCCCCGAGGGACAGGCAATGCTCCAGATCCCTCCGGTCATAAATACCGCCTGCTGCAATCAGTGGAATTTCCAGTTCTGCTGCCTGCCGGATCATTGCCGTAAGTTCTCTCTCATAACTCTGCGGTGTGTAAGCATCCAGTTCTTCCCGTTTAAATCCCAGATGCCCTCCTGCCAACGGTCCCTCTGCCACGATAAAGTCCGGCTTCCTGTCGTATTTTTTCATCCAGTATTTTGTGACGACCGACAGGGCACGGGTACTCGACACGATCGGAGCCAGCATTGTCCGGTGGCTGCGCCCGGGCATTCCGTTTTCCGTCTCTGCCACGACTCCCGGCAGATCCAGCGGCAGCCCCGCACCGGAGATAATACAGTCGGCACCGCCCAGCACTGCTTCCCTGACATAATCCTCGTAGCGTTGTGTTGCCACCATGATGTTGACACCGACGATACCGCCTCTTGCGATCTGTCTTGCTTTTTCTATTTCTTTTCCGATAGTGCGCAGATTACAGGCAATGGGTTCTCTGTCAAAATCCGGCTCCCGGAAACCGATCTGGGCAGTAGAAATAATACCGATCCCACCGGCAGCTGCCACTGCTCCCGCCAGACCGGACAGACTGATTCCCACACCCATGCCTCCCTGGATCACGGGAATATCTGCATGTAATTCCCTCAGGATCATTTTTCCGTGCTTCATCCCACATCACCTCTCGTTACCGCTTTAATACTTGCGGAACCTTTCATAACGTTCCTCTGCGATCTGTTCACCGGTCATGCCGGTGTATTTTTGCAGGAATTCCTTGATATGTTCCTTGAGATAACCGCCGATGGCTTCCACGGTACTCTGGTCTGCTCCGCCGTATTCCGGTACGATCCGCTCAATGACACCAAGCCGTTTCAGATCTTCCGAAGTGATGTTCATGACTTCACTGGCTTCTCTGGCCCTGTCGGCATCCTTCCATAATATAGAAGCAAAGCCTTCGGGAGACAGGATCGAATAGGTGGCATTTTCCATCATCCACACCTCATTGCCTACCGCCGTAGCCAATGCTCCGCCGCTGCCGCCTTCCCCGATGAGAATGCACAATACCGGCACCTTTAAAGCTGACATCTCCAGCAGATTCCGGGCAATGGCCTCGCCCTGGCCTCTCTCCTCTGCCTCCACGCCACAGAAGGCTCCCGGCGTATTCACAAAGCTGATAATGGGCCGGTTGAATTTCTCCGCCTGCTTCATCAGGCGCAGTGCCTTACGATACCCTTCCGGCATGGGCATGCCGTAATTGCGTTTTGCGCATTCCGTGAAATCCTTGCCCTTCACATCTGCCAGCACTGTCACCGGCTGCCCGTCCAGGAATGCCACCGCACCTACCAGTGCTTTGTCATCCCCATAATAACGGTCTCCGTGAGCCTCCACCACATAATCGAAAATGTAGGGAATATAATCGGTCGCTGCCGGTCTGTCCACTCTCCGGACGGTCTTGACCTTTTCCCATGCCGTTCTGGGGAATGTCAGGAAGGACCGCTCCTTCACGATCTCCGTAGGTTCAAAATGGAAGTCAAAATTTTTCTTAAAATCCGCATAATTTCCCTCACTGCACCGATGCGTTGTGATCAGGAAATATAAGGTCTTCTTCAGATTCTCCCGTCGGACGATACCGTCCACAAAACCATGCTCCTGTAAAAATTCCGCTGTCTGGAAGCCGTCAGGGAGACGCTGTCCCAGCGTCTGCTTAATGACTCTCGGTCCTGCGAAGCCGATCAAGGCTCCCGGTTCCGCCATGATCACATCTCCCAGCATGGCAAAGCTTGCAGTCACACCGCCTGTAGTGGGATCTGTCAGAATCGTCGCATAGAGAAGTCCCGCTTCCCCATGCCGTTTGATTGCTGCGGAGGTCTTTGCCATCTGCATCAGTGACACGATCCCCTCCTGCATTCTCGCACCACCGGAGCAGCAGAATAAAAATACCGGTAGTTTTCGTTCCGTAGCTTTCTCTATCGCCCGGGTGACTTTTTCGCCGACCACATGTCCCATGCTTCCCATCATGAATTTGGATTCGCAGATGCCGATCACAGCCTTTTCCCCGTAAATTTCGCATTCACCTACTGTCACAGCTTCTTTTGTGCCGGATTTTCCCCTGGCTTCTGCCAGCTTTTCTTCATAGCCCTCATATTTCAGCGGATTGCTTTCTTCTATCTCCTCGAACCAGGGCTGAAAGCTTTTCCGGTCTGCCACCATGCGGATCCTGTTGTGGGTCTTCACCCTGAAATAATAGCCACATTCATAGCAGACATATTTATTTTTTGCTGCCCGGTCTCTGTTTATCATTTTCTTACATTTCGGGCATTTAATCTCTGTTTCTGTATCTACACTTCCCATACCTGCACCTCTTATTCTGCGTCACTTTTATCTCTCTGTCCCGCTCATAAAAAATCACTTCCGCAGACTATTTTTATTTCAACGCAAAGGTAAGCTCTGCTTTCGCCGCCAGTTTTCCGTTTACCGTGGCGATTGCTTCCCCGACACCCACCGGTCCCTTACTGCGGATAATGGTGGTCTTAAGCTCCAGGGTGTCTCCGGGGCGCACCATCTGCTTGAATTTTGCCTTATCGATCCCGGCAAAATAAGCGGTCTTACCACGATGCTCCGGCAGAGACAGAATTGCCACAGCCCCTGTCTGTGCCAGTGCTTCCATGATCAACACGCCCGGCATCACCGGATTCCCCGGAAAATGCCCGGCAAAATACGGTTCGTTAAAGGTCACATTTTTGCGTCCCACTGCCCGTACACCGGGCTCCAGCTCCTCGATAGTATCGATCAGCAGAAAGGGATGTCTGTGGGGCAGAATCTCCATGATTTCCTGGGTGTTATATATTGACATGATTCCTCCGTTCTGCGAATGCTGTCGTATCAACTACTTCCTCGCATTCTGCAATCGTCCTCGTTGATGCTCTGCCTTCTATCCTGCGTCTTGAACATCTGCTGCGGTTATTCTGTGTACTTCTTCAACAGCAGACTCGCATTATGTCCACCGAAGCCCAACGAATTGGTCAATGCATAGGGCACTTCTTCTTCGTAGCTGTCCCGACAGTAATTCAGATCCAGCTCCTCCTCCGTCTCACGCAGTCCTACCGTGCGGTGAATATAGCCTTCCTGAATTTCTTTTACGCAGGTGACGAATTCCACCGCACCCGCTGCTCCCAGAAGGTGTCCCACCATGGATTTGGTGGAATTGATCTTCAGGTCATACGCATGTTCTCCAAATGCCAGCTTGATGGCTCTGGTCTCGAACAGGTCATTATGATGGGTGCTGGTTCCGTGGGCATTGATATAAGTAAGCTCCTCCGGCGCCACCCCACCGTCTTTTAAGGCATTCAGCATGGCGGTGGCTGCTCCACTGCCGTCCTCCGCAGGGGAGGTAATATGGTAAGCATCCGAAGAACAGCCATAACCGGCCAGCTCCGCATAGATCTTCGCTCCGCGTCTCTTTGCATGCTCCAGCTCTTCCAGTACCACTACCGCCGAGCCTTCTCCCATAACGAAACCATTGCGGTCTTTATCGAAGGGAATAGAAGCTCTCTGAGGATCTTCACTAAACGACAATGCTGTCAGTGCGGAAAATCCGGCAATGCCGATGGGAGTAATAGAGCTTTCCGTTCCTCCGGCTACCATCACGTCTGCATCACCGTACTGGATCGTACGATATGCTTCTCCGATGGAATGTGTACCGGTTGCGCAGGCAGTAACCACATTCAGGCTCTTGCCCTTCAGCCCATAGGCAATGCTGACATTACCTGCTGCCATATTAGAGATCATCAGAGGCACCAGCATGGGGCCTACCCTGCCGGGGCCTTTCTCCTTCAGGCGGTCATATTCCCGTTCCATGGCCTGTAAGCTTCCGATGCCGCTTCCCACACTGCAGCCCACCATATACGGATCTTCCTGTTCCATAATAAGACCTGCATCTGCGATTGCCTGTCCGGCAGCCGCCACTGCGAACTGGCAGAACTGCTCCATTCTGCGGGCAGATTTTTTGTCCATATATTGTGCAGGATCAAAATCCTTCACTTCCGCCGCCAGCTTACAGCGGTAATCCGCAGTATCAAAATAGGTGATGGAACCGAATCCGGTCTTGCCCTCTTTGATACTATTCCAGAATTCCTCTACGCTGTTGCCGATGGGAGTAATGGCTCCCATGCCTGTTATTACAACTCTTCTATTTTTACCCATACGTGATATACTCCCTCGCGTCCTGCCATATTTTTCTATCTTGCTGTACCGTTAGCGGACATATTTTCTATTCTGCTTTCCTGTTGCCGGACATAGTTTTACATCGCCATACCGCCGTCCACGCACAGTACCTGGCCGGTGATATAGTCCGAGGCATTTCCTGCCAGGAACAGAACCGCCTGCGCGATATCCTCCGGTTTTCCCATTTTCTTAAGTGGGATCTGTCCGACTGCATTATCCTGTACCGCCTCCGGCAGCTTGTCTGTCATATCTGTCCGGATAAATCCGGGTGCCACGGCATTCACACAGATATTTCGGGATGCCAGTTCTCTTGCTACGCTTTTCGTCAGGCCGATCAGCCCCGCCTTGGATGCGGAATAATTAGCCTGCCCGGCATTCCCGACGATACCACTGACAGAAGAGATATTGATGATTTTCCCATATCTCTGTTTCATAAAGGTCTTCGTCAGATGCCGGATCATGTGAAATGCACCTTTCAGGTTCGTATCCAGGACTGCATTGAATTCTTCTTCCGTCATCCGCACGATCAGATTGTCCCGCGTAATTCCGGCGTTATTGACAAGGATGTCAACTCTGCCGTATTTCTCTGTTACTGCCTTTACAAAGGCTTCACTCTCTGCAAAATCCGCAACATTGCACTTCACAGCCTCCGCCATGCCGCCGCATCTTCGGATGTCCGCCGCCACCGCTTCCGCTGCCTCTGCTGAGCCGTTATAATTGATGATCACCGTGGCTCCTTCTGCTGCCAGTGCCTTTGCCACTGCTTTTCCGATGCCCCGTGATGCCCCGGTAACGATAGCAACTTGTCCTGTCAGACTTTTTCCTGTCAGCATACCAGTTCCTCCATCACCCGGTCCAGATCCTCCGGTTTCTCGATATTGTATACTTTGACATTTCTGTCAATTTTACGGACAAAGCTTGTGAGTGTCTTCCCCGGACCGATCTCTACGAACGTGTCCACACCATCTGCGATCATACGCTCTATGCTCTGGGTGAACTGTACGGGACTGGATACCTGCTGTTGCAGCAATCCCACAACTTGTGACGCATCTGTCACATAATCCGCTGTTACGTTGGACACATAAGGAATCCAGGGGGTTGACAGCTTGACGCTTTTCAATTCTTCTGCCAGCTGTTCTCCTGCATTTTTTAACAGGGCTGAGTGGAACGGTCCACTGACTTTCAGGGGTACACAGCGTTTTGCACCTGCTTCCTTCAACGCTTCCGATGCTGCCGCTACCGCATCAGCCTCCCCGGTGATCACGATCTGCCCCGGGCAGTTATAATTTGCCACGGAGACGACTTTGCCGGTTTCTTTTGCTGTCCGTTCGCAGATTGCTGCCACTGCATCTCCGTCCAACCCCAATACTGCTGTCATGGCTCCGCCTTCCGGATAGGCCTCCTGCATGTAGATACCACGCATCCGGATGATACGGAACAGATCCGGCAGCTCCATCACACCGCTGGCAGCCAGTGCCCCATATTCTCCAAGGCTTAAGCCTGCTGCCATCTCTGCTTTCAGACCCTTTGCCTCCAATACTTTCAGAATAGCCACTTCCATGGTCAGCATGGCGATCTGCGTATATTCCGTAATATTGATATAAGGATTTTCTTCAAAGGTCAGCTGCTCCATAGAGTACGGATGTCCGCTTTCCGCCTGCTTTTCCCGCTTATCCTGCCAGTACAGATTCTGGAGCACCTTGTCTGCCAGTTTCCACACCGCCTGTACTTCCGGGTAAGTATCGTAGAACTCCTTGCCCATTCCTATGTACTGGGATCCCTGTCCCGGGAATAAATATGCGATCCTGCTCATTTTGTCATCTCCTAATTACTATGTGATTCTATTGTTCTCCTCGGTTACAGCACATTTTTATAATGTGCCGTTTTCCACATAACTACGCTGCCCGTCGCTGTTCGAAATCTGTTGTCAGCGGTTACCGGTCGCTATATTTCATTTATGCTGTCCTTGTGCCGCTATGCACTCCTGCGCCTGCTGCACTGTCTCTTCAATAATCTCACGGCAGGTCTGTTCTCTGCGAATCAATCCTGCGATCTGCCCCGCCATCAGGGTTCCGTTTACGGTATCTCCGTCCTGTACTGCCTTTCTGAGAGATCCCAGCGTCAGCTTTTCCAGCTCCATGAAGTCTGCATTTTCCTTTTCCAGCTTCAGATACTCTCTGGTCATCTGATTGCGCAGGGAACGCACCGGATGTCCGGTAGACATTCCCGTCACCACGGAATCGATATCCTTTGCCTTGATGATCTGATTCTTGTAATTTTCATGGACAATGGATTCCTTCGATGCTACGAACCGGGTACCCATCTGGATTCCCTCTGCCCCCAGCATAAAGGCTGCCGCCATGCCTCTGCCATCAGCGATACCTCCGGCCGCGATCACCGGGATAGATACCGCATCCACCACCTGCGGCACCAGTGCCATGGTCGTGGTGGAACCAATATGTCCGCCGCTCTCCATGCCTTCCGCCACTACGGCGTCTGCGCCGGCCCGTTCCATCATCTTCGCCATAGCCACACTGGCCACCACCGGAATGACTTTCACTCCGGCATTCTTCCACAGCTCCATGAATTTTCCCGGGTTTCCAGCACCAGTCGTTACCGCTTTTACTCCTTCTTCCACGACGATCTCCGCTACTTTCTCCGCATTGGGATTGAGCAGCATGATATTCACGCCGAAGGGCTTATCCGTCAGTTCTTTACATTTGCGGATCTCCTCCCGGATAACCTCAGGCGGAGCGGAAGCGGCCCCGATGATCCCTAAGCCTCCGGCATTCGATACTGCTGCCGCCAGCTTATGTTCCGCCACCCATGCCATGCCGCCCTGGAAAACGGGATATTCTATTTGTAGAAGTTCCGTGATCTTTGTTTTCATTGTCTTTCTGATCCTTCTCGTCGTTCTGCGTTATATTACATATTCTGATGATACCAGGGTCAAAAGGTCTAAGCCCACATGAGCTTGCTCATAAGTGGGTGAAAGACCTTAGGACCCGCCCCGATATGCGAATATTGGGTAAGATTGTGGGAGTGCGTAGCACGAAGCAATCCGTAGGTATCAAAGTCGGGGGCTTT
>ERZ1034844.1648-NODE-1648-length-10310-cov-4.576499_pt1 | contig 10310 bp, 8 predicted proteins | sample MGYA00520594_ERZ1034844 | MGnify/ENA primary metagenome ERZ1034844 (study PRJEB33766, sample SAMN09781733) | gut metagenome | biome: gut microbiome | host: Homo sapiens | place: Madagascar | study: EMG produced TPA metagenomics assembly of the PRJNA485056 data...
TTGAAATACACAAAGTATTCCTGCGGTTTTCCGCCTTTTTCTGACGAAAAATCTCCCGCCAGTCTCTCTTGCCGATTTATGCGGTGTTGCCCAAGAAAAACCTGCTGCACGACAAATTTTGTGCAGCAGGTTTTATCGTCAGGTCAGTACATTAAACAGCATGACCGCAATGCCCAGTACCACCAGAATGATGCCGGTCACTCGATTCAGCGTCTTCGCCGAGGCTTTATTGGCAAAGACTGCGGCGATTCTGGCCCAAATCAGCGTGAAGACCACGCAGAGAACGAATACCAGCGGGTTCGGTACGCCACCAATGGCAAAGTGGGAAACGGCGCCGGTGAGGGCGGTGAATGTCATAATAAACACGCTGGTTCCCACGGCGGTTTTCAGCTCATAGCCCAGCACAGAGGTGAGGATCAGCAGCATCATCATGCCGCCGCCGGCACCCACAAAGCCGCAGATAAAGCCGATCAATACGCCGCAGACAATGGACTGAGTGGCGCGCTTTTTCGGGGAAACGCCCTCCATGGCCTCCCGGGTGGTCATCACCGGCTTAACCAGGAACTTCACGCCCAGCAGGAACGTCATAAACACGGAAAATCCGCCCATGGTGGCCGAGGGGAGCAGGCTGGCGATAAAGCTGCCCACCACTGTAAACAGCAGCACCGACAGCATCATAATAATGCCGTTGCGAATGTCGAGATTTTTGTTTTTACCATAAGTATAAGCGGAAACGGCGCTGGCCAGCACATCGGAAGATAGTGCGATGCCCACGGCCATATAGGGGTCCATGCCCAGGAATGTGATGAGCATGGGACTGATCACCGCGGCGGCGCTCATGCCCGCGAATCCGGTGCCCAGTCCTGCGCCCATACCGGCAAAGAAGGTAACGAGAATGGTAATCAGCAGTTTCATTGGTTGGCTCCTTTCAGCGAAGCATCCAGATTCTGCGCCATGGCGTCCAGCACATGGTGAAATGTGGCCTGATCCTCGGGAGATACGCCCTGGAACAGCGCGGCGAAAAACGACTGCTGCAACGCCTGACCCTGGGCCGCCACCGGTATGGCCTGCTCGGTCAGGGAAAGATTCACCTTCCGCCGATCCCCGGGGATGGGGCTGCGGGTGAGATAGCCGTCCTCCACCAGCCGGGCGATGTTCACCGACACCAGGTTCGCCTTGAGCTTGCGGACCTCCACAATGTCCCGGGCGGTATGGTATTCCGGGTTGTTGACCAGAAACAGCAGAATATCCAGCGCGGTTTGGGGCAGATGATAAGCCTGACACAGGGGATGGCAGGCAAGCTGGTAGGCCTGATAGAGCTTTTGGGAGAACTCCAGGCTGGGAATCATGGAATCGCCGCCTTTCTAAGATTTAGGTGCTTCAAAAATGAATTATTCAAATTTGAACTTATTATAGCACAGTGAAAGAGAATGTCAAGAACATAGAAATGTAAACGTTTCATGAACGATCAGCTGTATACCGACGCGTTTGAGCTGGAGTAAAGAAAATTCACTGGATTGCTTTTGCGATCCGGGGTTTTCTGCGCAGTTTTTGGAATTTCGCCTGTTTCCTTTGTTTGTCCTTGTGCTTTAACCGTAAGAAATGAATGCGAAATCAATAGCGGATTGGTGGTTCAGCTGGCACTTGCTTTTTGTCGGAAAATCCGTACAATGGAGGTAAGAGAAGGGGGTGATGAAATGAAACGACGTTTGGGTGCTTTTGTGCTGCTGGTGCTGCTGTTGCTCTCCGGCTGTGGAACGAAGTCCGGGGGCAGAATATCCCGCTCGGGCGCCGGATATCAGAGCATGACAGAGGCGAACGGAACATGCTATCTAGTGGAGCTGGGCGGCAATGTGGACACCATGGACTGGAACACCGGCGAAGTCAGCACCGATTGGAAGCAGGAAAAGGACGTCCGGTGGGTGACCGACGATGATCTCCGGTCTGCCTGCTATCTGGACGGACAAACCCTCCATCGAGTGGAGCTTTCCACCGGAGCCGATCACACCCTGGGACCGCTGGAAGATGACGTCAATCTGCTTGCGGCCACGGAGCATTATGTGATGTTTGTACGCTGGAATGTGGAACAGGACGGTCAAAACGGCGTGTGGTATGTGAATACGGAAACCATGGAGGAGCACCCCTTGTTCCTAGGTGAGGATGCGGATATTCTCAGTCTGTCCGGTTATTACGGCAGCATGGGGATTTTCTGCGGCGAAGATCGGCTCCTGGTACTGCATGGCACCGATGAGGATGCCGATTATGAGCTGCTGCAAGTGGATTTTACCACCGGAGAGAAGCATATGGTTACAAAGCTGCCGGAGGGGATGATGGCTGCGGCACTGTGGCAGAATACGGTGTTCTATCTGGACAGTACCTGTACCCTGTACAGCGTTCCTCTTGACGGCAGCGAGGAACCGACAGCTCGAAATTTCACGCCGGATTCTGAGCTTGGACAGGTGATCACGGCGCGAATGAATTCGGACGGAACCATGATCGCGCTATGCGGAGACGAAAAAACGCTGATTTATGGCTATGATCCGGAAACCGATACGGTATGGCTGCTGGAACAGCTGGGACCGGATACTGTGCATGGACTATCACGGAATGACAGCCGCTATGCAGTGCTGTTCCTGGAAAACGGGCAGGAGCAAATTATTCTGGACGATTGGAATCCGCCAACCAAATAAAAAAGGACGCATGGCAGAAGCTCTGTCATGCGTCCAAATGATATTGTTCAGTCTGCCATAGAACGAAGCAGCTGGATTTCCTCCCGGTAGCCGGACAGCTCATTGGGCGTTTCCAGCACCTTGGGGAGATCGTGAAGCAGGGGATGGGTCATGATATGGCGGAAGGTGTCGAGCCCCAAGAAGCCCTTGCCCAGCTTTTCATGGCGATCCTTATGGCTGCCGGGGGGATTCATGCTGTCGTTGAGATGCAGGGCACGAAGCCGGTCAAGGCCGATTACCCGGTCAAATTCCCCGAGTACACCGTTCAAATCCCCGATGATGTCATAACCTGCATCGGAGACGTGGCAGGTATCCAGACAAACGCCGATTTTGTCCTTTCGCTCCACCCGGTCGATAATCGCCCGAAGCTCCTCAAAGCTGCGGCCCATTTCCGTCCCCTTACCTGCCATGGTTTCCAGCAGCACGGTGGACTGCATTTCGGGATAGAGCACCAAATTCAGCGTTTCAGCGATTTTCTCCACCGCAATTTCTACGCCCTGACCCACATGGGAGCCGGGATGGAAATTATACAGGGTACCCGGCAGCAGATCCAGCCGATGGAGATCATCTGCCATGGTTATCCGGGCGAATTCCAGCGTCTCCGGCTTTGCGGCGCAGGGATTGATGGTATAGGGCGCGTGGGCAATCAGCGGGCCGAATCCGTGCTCCGCCATCAATTGCCGTAGTCCCTCCACATCGGTGGGATCCATCTCCTTGGCTTTTCCGCCCCGGGGGTTTCGGGTGAAGAACTGCGCCGTATTGCCGCCCAGCTTCAGAGCTTCCTTTCCCAGGGCGGTAAAGCCCTTGGCGATGGTCAGGTGACAGCCGATATACTGCATAGAAACCTCCTGGGTTATGCCTTTGCCTTTTCCGCTTCTTCCTTCTCCAGTACGGTGTAGGCAACCTTGCCCACCAGCGTTTTGGGCAGGGCGTCACGGAATTCGATCTCCCGGGGCAGGGCGTACTTGGCGATGCGCTTTTTGCAGTGCCCCAGAATGGATGCCTTGAGCTCCTCAGAGGGGGTGTAGCCGGGCTTCAACACTACAAAGGCCTTGACCCGCTGCATCTTATAGTCGTCCTTTACGCCGATGACGGTGCTCATCAGTACCGCTTCGTGGGCGTCAATGACGTTCTCTATCTGGGAGGGATAGACGTTGTAGCCACTGGTGATGATCATCCGCTTGAGCCGCTGCTTAAAGTAGATGAAGCCGTCCTCGTCCATGAGACCCAGGTCGCCGGTGTGGAGCCAAACCAGTCCGTCTTCGTGGAGCTGGAGGGTCTGGGCGGTCTCCTTGGGCTTGTCCAGATAGCCCTGCATGACCGTGGGGCCGGAGATACAAATCTCACCGATGGTGCCATAGGGAACCGCGTCATGGGTGGAGGGAATCACGATCTTATAATAGGTATCCGGGAACGGAATACCGATGCTGCCCTCCCGATAGAAGGTCTTGGGGGTCAGGCAGCTGGCGGTGACGCATTCGGTGGTGCCGTAGCCTTCCCGCACCTGTTCCTTGGAGCCGTGGGCTTTTAGGAACGCATCTACCTTGTGCTTGAGTTCGATGGACAGGGAATCGCCGCCGGAGAATACACCCTCCAGCTGGCTTAGGTCCAGATCCTCTGCCTTTTTCAGCCGCAGCAGGGCCTCATACAGGGTGGGCACACCGGCGATATAGTTGGGCTTGTGCTTTTTCAGCAGCTGGGCATAGCTCTCCACGGTGAACTGGGGCACCAGAATGCAGGTGGCGCTGTGGATCAATATGGTATGGATGCAGACGCCCAGGCCAAAGCCATGGAAAATGGGCATAATGGACAGCATCTTGTGCCCCTCTACCAGGCAGTTGCCCGCAGCACCGGTCTGGAGACCCAGGGCGTTGAAGTTCAGGTTGCTGAGCAGAATGCCCTTGGTGGTGCCGGTGGTTCCGCCGGAATAGAGAATGGCGGCGGTGTCGTTGCCACTGCGAGGATAGCGGGGGTCGGGCGTATTCTTTCCGGCGCGCAGGAAGTCCTTCCAGAAGACCACCAGAGAATCGTCTGCGGGCACTTTTGGGAGCTTCCGGCCCTGGGTGGCCATGTAGCCCAGCTTCATGGGGCCGTGGAGCGCGTCTTCAATGCCGGTGATAATCAGCTTGTTGATGGTGAGCTTACTGCGGATGGCCTGGAACTTGGGGTAAAACTGCCGCAGGGTCAGCGCCGCCACGGAACCGCTTTCCTTGAGATAGAATGCGATTTCCTCCTGAGCCGACAGGGGATGAACCATGTTGGCAATACCGCCCATATAGTTGATGGCATAGAACATCACAACGGCCTGGGGCGTGTTGGGCATACAAATGGTTACTTTGTCGCCGGGATGAATGCCCATGGCTGCCAGAGCCCTGGCGCAGGCCTGAATCTGCTCCATAAATACCTTGAAGGATACCTTGGTGGTATAGAAGGTATAGGCGCAAAGATTGGGCGTTTTCTGGGCGGACTGCTCCACCATGTCTACCATGGCGCAGTCGGGATAAGTAAGATGCATGGGAACGCCCTCGGAATAGGCCTCCCAGGGGGTACGAACTGCGGTCTCAGCGGTCATATACGATCTCCTCCTTCAGCGGAACGTCCAGAAGCTTGGGATGCTGGAGAATGTATTCGACCAGCTTCATGCTCTTTGCAAAGTAAAAGCCATCGGCAATGCGCTCATCAGCGGTAAAGCCCAGGGTGAGAATGTGCCGGGGCTGAGTGGAGCCGTCGGGCATGACCTTGAGCTCCTTTTTCAGCACGCCCACAGTGATAAGAATGCTGTTGGTGCCATAGTTGTTGAGATGGTGATAGCAGCAGGGGCACTGGATGCTTCCCAGATTGGAAAGCAGCACCGTGGTATGGTTGGTGTCGCCCTGGGTCAGCACATCGGGAAGATGACCCGAGGCGCTGAGCCGCTGCAAAATGCCGATGAACAGGTGAAGAATGGGATTGGGCAGACTGCCAATGGCATTAATCACACCGTCGAAGTCGTTATTGCCACGGCTTTCCCGCAGTTCCTTGACATCCCCCACGATTTTGCGGGTAACATAGTCCAGGTTCATGTCGTCCTTAGCAATGAGGGTCATGAGGGACTCCTCCGAGTGATCGACAAACCTCCGCTTGGCCACAAAGCTCAGGGAAATCTCGTTCCGCTCATAGAGCTTCCGGCCACAGATAAAGCGATTGAGGTAGGGGCGCATGGTAATGACCCGGGCCACTGCGGCGACCAGGCAGTGAAAAATAGTGGTCTTGTATTCAGGATGAAGGCGGTTCTTTTCCTCGATATAGGGGAGCAAATCCGTCACGTCCATGGGGAACTCCAGATAAACCTCGGATTCGGTGCGCTTGGGCATAATGTGCATCATAATGCAGTGCAGCCCATCCATGTCACGAACCCGGCGTGCGTCTTTCCGATCCCCGAATTTGCGTTTTGACATATTCAGTATCCTCTCTTGTGAAGGGGAAATCCCCTCCAATCATCTTTCCAACTAAAAAGTATATCATAGATTTTGGGAGATCACAAGAAATTTAGAACTTTTTGCTTGAAGTTTGCCTGAGAATCAGCGGAAAACAGGATAAAATTACAACTATTGTGTGATATAATAAATGAAACTACATTCAAAAAACGGAAAGAAAATAGTAGAATGCATAAAAAGAATGACACTGGAGCCGAATCATGTTATAATACCATAATAGACTGATTTCGATTGGAGGAACCTCCGTGACCCAGCAAAATGACTTTTCCAAGGGCAATATTCCCCGCACCATCACCCGGCTGGCCATTCCCATGATTCTTGCCATGCTGGTCAATGCGCTTTATTCCGTGGTAGACCGAATTTATATCGGCCATCTTTCCGGCGTGGGCCAGACCGCACTCACCGGCATCGGCCTGTGCTATCCCATTACCATGGCCATTGCAGCCTTTTCCTATTTGGTGGGCAATGGCGGCGGGCCGCTGACCTCGATCCTTCGGGGCGCAAAGGATGACGAAGGGGCAGAGAAGGTGCTGGGCAACAGCATTACCCTTTTGGTGCTGTTCGGTATTCTGGTGCCGCTGATCTGCTTTTTGATTCAGAAGCCGGTATTGTATCTGTTCGGTGCCAGCGACGCAACGTATCCCTATGCCCGGGAGTACATCACCATTTATTTGAGCGGCTCGCTGCCGGTGATGCTGACCCTGGGTCTGAATCCGTTTCTCAACGCCCAGGGCTTTACCCGCACGGGCATGATGACGGTACTCATTGGCGCGGTGTGCAACATTGTGCTGGATCCGCTGTTCATCTTTGTATTCGGCATGGGCGTTCGCGGCGCGGCCATTGCAACGGTGATTTCCCAGACCGTCTCCGCCGTATGGGTCATTGCGTTCCTGCTGGGCAAGAAAAATTTGATCCGGGTACGGAAACAGTTCCTGCGGCTCCAGGGGGATGTGTCCATGCGGATCATGGGCCTGGGCGTTTCCACATTTATTATGAACCTTACCGAAGCGGCGATTTCTGCGGTGTTCAATGCCAGCCTCAGCCGGTTCGGCGGCGATATTTATGTGACGGTGATGACCGTTGCCACCTCCGTAAGCCAGCTTGTGTTTATGCCCCTGAGCGGATTTGCCCAGGGTGCCCAGCCGGTGACCGGATATAACTACGGTGCCAGAGAATACACCCGGGTGAAGCAGTGCTTCTGGTTCCTGGTAAAGGCCAGCGTGACCTATGCGGTGCTGGCCTGGCTGGTGTTGATGATCTTCCCACGGCAGCTCATTGGAATTTTCAACAACGATCCTACACTGATGGAGACGGCGATCCCCATGTTCCGCGTCTTCTTCTGCATGAACTTTATTATGAGTCTTCAGATGTCGGCGCAGAATACCTTTGTGGCCATGGGCGAGGCGAAAAAGGCGACGTTCTTTGCCCTGTACCGGAAGGTCCTGCTGCTGATCCCGCTGATTTTGATTCTGCCCCGGATCGGCTTTGGCATCACCGGCGTATTTGCGGCGGAGCCTGTGGCCGATACCATCTCTGCGCTCACCTGCTTTACCACGTTTCTGCTGACGGCCTATCGGAAGCTGGGACGGATGGAACAGGCGTAACCAACCATTCACCCGAACATTGGGAGTATACATATGGAAATCTATCTTGCGGTAAACCGCCAGAAGGATCCGGAGCTGAGCTTTACCCGCCGGCTCCAGGATTATATTCGAAAGCAGGGCTGCGGCGTCAGAATTCTCCGGAGCTATCAGGACGCTTATCAAAACTATCACTTTGAAGTACCCCGGGAGCCCGGTGTGATCCTGGCTCTGGGCGGCGACGGAACCTATCTCCAGTGCGTCAATGATTTGAATCTCTCGGGGCTTACCCATCCGGTGCTGGGCGTCAACCTGGGTACCCTGGGCTTCCTTACCCAGGTGGAGCGGGAGGACGTGAAAGCGGCGGTGGATGCGGTGCTGGCGGGGGACTATACCCTCCAGGACTATCCGCTCCTGTCGGCCTCGGTGGAAAACAGCCGGGTCAACTATTGCGAGCAGGCGTTTAACGACGTGGTCATTGGCCGTCAGGGCTTTGCCCGGGTGGTGAAGCTGGGGGTATCCATTGACGGCAGCTTTGCCTATGTGACCCGGTGCGACGGCATTCTGGTGTCCACGGCGTTCGGCTCCACGGCCTATAATGTTTCGTTGGGCGGGCCGGTGGTGCCGCCCGGGACGCCGGTGTTTGTGGTGACGCCCATTGCGCCCCATCTGCCCGGACTGCGACCCATTATTGTGCCGGAGACCGCCCGGGTGGACATTGAGGTACTGGGCAGCAAGCATGATACCGGCAAGGTGGGCCTTTTGACCTGCGACGGTCGGAGCAACGGCATTTGGCTGGAGAAAAACGATGTGGTTACCATCCGGAAGCACACTTCCGGGGGCAAGCTCTTACAGCTGGGCCCCTCGAAGCGGGACTTTTATGACGTGTTCCGGGATAAGCTATTAACGGTGAGATAACGTGGTATGGCTGGGCGGCGCAAAGAATCGGCGTCGCCCGCCGTGGCATTTTGGAAAGGATGAAAGAGCATGCTGCTTTCGGCAGAGCATCTGTCAAAGAATTACGGTATGAAAACCCTGCTGGAGGATGCCTCTATCTATCTGGAGCAGGGGGAGAAAATTGGCGTGATCGGCATCAACGGCACCGGAAAGAGTACGCTTTTGCGGCTGCTGTCCGGCACGGAAGCGCCGGACGAGGGTACCGTGCGCCGGGATCCCAACGTCCAGGTGAGCTATCTGCGGCAGAATCCGGAGATGAATCCCAACGCCAGCATTTTGGAGCAGGTATTTCTGGGCTTTCCGGGGGATTTCCGGGAGCTCAAGGAATTTGAAGCGAAGACCATGCTCACCAAACTGGGCCTCACAGATTATGACCAGAAAATTGGCACCCTGTCCGGCGGTCAGCGGAAGCGTGTGGCATTGTGTACGGCGCTGATCCATCCGGCAGATGTATTGCTGCTGGATGAGCCCACCAACCATCTCGACGCCTATATGGTGGAGTGGCTGGAGCAGTGGCTCAGAAACTTCCGGGGCGGCATCATCATGGTCACCCATGACCGGTACTTTTTGGAGCGGGTCTGCAATCGGATCTGCCAGGTGGAGCGGGGCAAGCTCTATTTCTACGAGGCAAACTATTCAAAATATCTGGAACTCCGCCAGCAGCGCTATGACTATGCCCAGGCGGCGGAACGGAAGCGCCAGACCCTGCTTCGCCGGGAATATCAGTGGATCATCCGCGGACCACAAGCCCGGGGTACCAAGGCAAAGGATCGTATCCGCCGGTATGCCGAGCTCAAGGCCCAGGATACCCCGGAAACCCAGGGAAGCGTGCAGACCGCTGCCATGTCCTCCCGGCTGGGGAAGAAGACCATTGAGCTGGTGAATGTGGAGAAATCCTATGACGGCCGTGAGATTCTAAAGCCCTTTTCCTATCTTCTGGGCCGGGAGGATCGGATCGGCGTGGTGGGACGCAACGGCGCGGGAAAATCCACCCTGCTGGAGCTGATCGCCGGGAAAATTCAGCCCACCGCCGGGGAAATCACCTGGGGCGAAACCGTAAAGATCGGCTATTTCTCCCAGGAGGGACGGGAACTTGACTTAAATCAGCGGCCCTACGACTATATCCATGAGATTGCCGCCACGGTGAAAACCGCCGAGGGCACCTTTTCCGCCAGTCAGATGCTGGAGCGGTTCCTGTTTGACGGGGATTTGCAGTACAGTACCATCGGTGCACTGTCCGGCGGTGAGCGGCGAAGATTATATCTTCTGGGCGTGCTGATGTCGGCCCCCAATGTGCTGCTGCTGGACGAGCCCACCAACGATTTGGATATTGAAACCCTGACGATTTTGGAGGATTACCTCGCCTCTTTTGACGGCATTGTGATTGCAGTCAGCCATGACCGCTATTTCCTGGATAAAATCGCCACGCAGATCTTTGAGGTCAGCGACAGCGGCGAGGTGCTGCGCTATACCGGCGGCTATACGGACTATCTGGAAAAGCGCCGGGAAAGTGCCCCGGAGGTCAAGGAGAAGAAGGAGAAAAAGGAAACGCCACGGGAGCCAAAGCC